>Ga0255410_1058_pt1 | contig 16775 bp, 6 predicted proteins | sample CelNoTSeSYBR01J2_FD_182126 | JGI IMG/M metagenome (GOLD analysis project Ga0255410, IMG submission 182126) | Sediment cell enrichment communities from methane seep in Santa Monica Basin, California, United States - CellEnrichment... | ecosystem: Environmental > Aquatic > Marine > Cold seeps >... | reverse complement strand
GAATCAAGGATATAGCCGAAAACCTCAAATATTGTATTAGAGTCATTGCAATCGTCACATATAAGAGTTTCGAAGATTATTTTGTACATACAAGTAAAAGTTGAACTATAGCTTACTTCACCAACAAATGAGCAAACCAAATCTCCAGCAACCTCACGAAGCACAGGGCGCCGGAGATCATCATAGAGCAGTTCTTCCAAAAGAGTTTCGAATTCTTTTAAATTAGCATTATTATCGTACATACTTAGATCCCAGTCGTTAGAATGGGTATGAGCAATTTTGCTATATTTATTTAAATCTTTTGTTTCCTTACAAAGCTTACAAGCCCAATCTGTCCAAGAAGATATTTCTTTCTGTTCCTGAACTTTTTTGCAAAGACATTCAACCAATATTGCAGCACGTGAATTTAATGAGAGTTGTTCTTGTGCAGTTATCGAAAGATTATCATAACACTCTTTTAGGAAAACTAACTCTTTATAAGCTGTGTTAGGAGATGGAACAATAATCTCAGCCATCTTGAAAAAGACGTTGACATCTGAAAGGTCACATTGCTTAAATAGTCTGTAAGCATCATCATACTTCCATTCTTCATTACATGCATTAGCCTGCTCAAACAAGGTTAATTCTCTCTTTTTTCCTACTTCATTAGGAGAAATCAAGGCACGACATCGTTTAGCAAGTTCAACAACACATGAGTCGTCTGGATATATATCTTCTAATTCGGTAACTTCATCTACAGATGGCTTTCCATTGCAAATTTGCTTTAATAAAAATGTCTGTATTGTCTCAATGCCATCTAATTTTCCTCTGTATGCAAATAAATCTCGAAAATCAGGGAAAACTTTTTCAGAAAAAGCATTAATCAGGCCATCATAGTCACATTTTTCGACATATGAAGCTAATTTTATATTATATATAGCTGCAATAATTGATTGAGTCACATATTTTGGTCGAACCTTAATACGTACCAAATCGTACAAATCAGGCAAGCTATAAATCTGATACCACTCTCCAAGACTTGCGTGCATTTGTACTTTAAGATATAAAATGTTTTGCCATGAAAAATTATTTGTCTTTTGAATTTCATTGAGCACTGTCAATATATCTTTTTTATCGCGCTGAAAAACAGCCTGTCTAAAACGACTAATCAACTGACCAATGGGCCGGTTCAATAGCGATGATTCAATACTAGGTTTATTAGTTAAAACTTGATTTAACCTAATGAGTTGCTCAAAATTATGTTTGTTTCCTTTAAATTTCAAACATTTATTATTAGAAAACTTTAGACATGTTTTGTCAATAAGATCTGGAGTTGTTCTAGGATCAGTAATGTTTATTAAATCATAAACACCTAGAAAATCTCTAAGATACTCCTTCATAACAGATTCTTTTCTCTTTTCATAAAAAGCATAAAAATACCAAATCTTATCATCATATCTTGGTAACACAACAGGTAACTGTTCATCTCTTAATTTGTCGACCCATGGAACTATATACTTCTTAAAGTTCTCATCATTTGGCGAATACTTGACATTTCCATCGGACCAAAAAATCTGTGTGAATTCATCAAACTTCATTTAATAATTCCCCATATTCATTTCTAAAGTGTGTCAAAGCCTGGCTGATTTCATCTTCGTTAATTGTCATAGTCACAGTTTCATCATTTTTATAAATCCCATTGTAGGTGATATTCATTGAACCATTGTAGTACTGCGAAATGCTAACAATCCCTTTAGAGTGTAACTCCTTGGTTTTTCTTATACTTAAAAATTCAGAAAGCCCTTTTTCTCGAGTTTTATGTTTTAGTGATTCAAGAAATGCATCATTGTGCACATCCTCACGAACAACGATTTTTATTGCCACTTCTTTTCGCATCAATAACACTAAAACATCGACTAGTTTAATTTTTGATGGATTGTGAATACCAATACCATCAAACCGGGATGATTCATTATCAATTATTGGAATGTCAGAAATCCATGCACTTACAAGCCATAAATCTCTCTTTCTCGAATCTAATAATTCTGTAACAAAAAAGCCTTGAAGGAGATCTAAGACTTCACATGAACTCACTGTTTTAGACTTAAAGATTCTACGTGTATCATTAGTAATCACTGTATTTTCTCCCGAATATCAATTGTCGTATATGTATATTTATTATGTTTCCTAATACCAACTATGCGAGGGAAAAGAATAAGTGAAAATATATCAAGTCCGTTTATAATTAAGCGTTGAATCATTTTAGTGAGTTCTTCTGTTTTACTAGTTTTGGACTTAACTTTAATAATACCATCTTCTTCCAAAACTCTTTCGAGATCTATATAAAATTGCTCTGTATTCGTAAGTGCAAGTTCTCGTATAGACTTAGTTAACGAATCTCGAACTAGCAATCTTTCTGTTGGAGGCATTGGTGAAAATGGATTGTAGACATTTAAAGATTCACTTCTTACTTTCCCCCCTCGTGCCCATAACATGCTATAAACAGAATTAAATAACGTCTGTGGTTTGTTGTTAGCTGCACAAAATTTTAGATCAATTTCGTCAGTCTCTACAGCACAAAAAGCAAAGGCCTCAATATCTACATCAATACCTATTCTTTCTTCGAGTTTTCTCCATTCATCTACAATGATATAGAGACAGGAATCTGTATCAGGTGAAGTCCCACTTTTTAACAATCGATTAGATATACAAGACATTAAGCAATGATTTTCCGCGTCGAATCCCATATCTGTTATGTGAACCTGAAGTTCTGTAAGTGCTGCAACGCGTTTTTCAAAACTATTAGAAGAGCGAATAGAGTCAACTGTTTTTCTCATATCAACATTGTTATTGACCTTTTCAAGTATCCGGTACAATTGCATATCAACTTGTTCCGTATTTGTTTCACTTAAACAGTCTTCAATCATATCTAGTAATTTTCTAGGGTCTCGGTTATACTTGTCAAGCACTTGTTCAATGACACCCAGTCCGCCTGGTCCTTGTTCGGTGAACCATACAGTATACCTACCACTTTCCAATTCTCTTTTAGATAACTCTGTATCGACAAGGACTTCATCAAGATCTAGATCCGGACAAATTTTTTGAAGAGCGAGATGTACAGCTGCTCCAAGGGTTGATTTATACACCTTAATTAACCAGTTGTCATCATCAAATGCTTTCTCATTATATAATACAGGACTCAGTTTGAACAATAAATCCCATATTACGCTATCGCTGAATGTTGATCTTAAATCCTCAACAAGATCTGTGCTATTTCCGGATAGACTAAGCCCAATAGTCGTATCGATTACCTTCTGAATCAATGTCAAATTATCATCAAGCGATTTCTGCTTTAATTCTGCAAAAGCATTTTCAATATTTATCTCTTTTATATATGACGTATATATGAGTGAAATAAGATAAACTCTGAGAATACGATCACTCAAAAATATGTTTAAATTACTCTGTTTATTAAACAAATAAGAGAAATAATTGACTCGCAGTGATCGTTGTTTATCCGAAGCACCACAAAATATATTTTCAGGTATTTTAAAATTGATTGAGAATCCATCAACATCCTGAGAATATCCTACTGCAACTGGTTCTGTTGTTTCTTCGTCAAACATATTATCTACAGCTTTTACAAAGTTACATTCGAAGGTTTCCGAGTCTTTATGTCTATTTCTAAAAGAAATAGATGCAGTTGTTCCTAATGTAAATCTGCGAACTTCAATGCTTGAATGGTTATTATGTACGAAAAAAGTAAGATTATCAATAATTTCACTCCAGTTCGATTCTTTCGGCAGTTCACATACTACCCCACTCCCTTTCCCAACAACCTGACTCTTCCAGTTTACGAATGCATTTGAAGTATCTCCAATGTCTTTACCTGGTCTGTTTGTGAGAATTACATTTGGTTTTATGCATGGAACAGACTTCTCATTACTGCCATCAAAATAAATAAATTCCTCTGGATATTGTATATAGGCCATTCCACAATAATCCTGAATATCTATTGAGTGATCATTATTCTTATATGGGTCAATCCAGACACTAGCATATGTATTAATTGTAGCAAACCTCTTTGAGACTCTTCCCGGAGCGAACTCCTTCATAGCCTGTCGTATTGGCATAGATTTAACCTCATCATCAAGGCGGATAGTCTGAGCAGGGATTCGTACATCTACCTCAGCAAGGTTTAGATCACCAAACAGGGTACTTGCAACAAAATCAGGTAATGGATGCCAAAATTCATATCGGTCAGTCCACATAGAATCATTTCTTGTCCAATGTGTTTCTATTTTTCTTAAAAGAGCTGGTAATACAGAAACCATCAAACCACGAGGGTGCTCCCAAAAGATAGCATGAAGCACTAAATCCGCATCATCATACCACAATCGTAAAGCACGCTTAACATGTCGATACAGGTCATCATAATCATATTCACCTTTCAAAACTGACTCAATTTTACATTTTATTGCTTCTAACCTGCTTAACGCTTCTCCATTCTTTGGTTTATTATTTATATTTCCTGAGAGGTCACTCCATATATTCCCCTTACCCAGTCTTCGACAAAGCCAGTCCATTGTAGTATATACGGCCTGCATTCTCAGGACGTAAAGATTTTTAACAGGAAGATTCCGTGCAGATACCTCTGGATCAAACAAGTGATCATAGTTCTGATACGCTAATCGATCGCGACCGTAGTCTGAAAGAACAACAATTGTCCACGGCCTCATTGTCCTTTTTCGACCAGCTCTCCCTTTTCTTTGAAGAAAGGATGCATTGTCACGAGGGGCTTTATGTTGAATAACTGTTCCTACATCCGGGTCATTAAATCCTACCTCAAGGGAGGAAGATGCAACAATTGTGGTCGCTTCAGAATTAAAACCAGAGTCTTGTGAACTTACTCGACAAATAATTGGTGGAGATAAAAGATTGTGACCAATATCTTCCCCCATCTTCCATGATTGACCTTCCTCAAACTTTTGATTCTCTGCAGAATCACGAAAAGATGCCAATGGCGCCTGGCTAACATTTATTCTCTCGAATGAGTCCCTTCCTTCAGCATCTAGAATATTATAGTATAAGCGATTAATTACATCCAAATCATCTCCGAAAACAAACTGTTTTGTTCCATAAACACCATTTGATTTTCTATAATCCGGATGATCTGACATACGGTTCATCAAAAGAGCTGTCTGTATTGTTGTTGACATTAAACTTTTCTTTGAAACGGGATTTCCACGAAGAACAATCATATATTCGGAACCTTCTTCCTCCATATCACGCATTAATGGCGACACCTGTGTGACAGCGCCTTCTCCCAATCCCGTTAGTGTACTAAAGAAGCGTTTGGCATCCTGCAATGTAGCTGATAAACCGACAAAATGTGGCTTTGCATTGGATAAGTGCCTCCATCTCTTTATCAAACTTGCAACCTGAGCTCCATGCGTACCGTAATAAGTATGTACTTCATCAAGCAGGAACATCAATGGCTTTCTCTTATCTGCAGTTCCTATACCAAAAATCTTATTATTGCTCGAGTCAGCCATACGCTGGTTGAGCATCTCTGTAGATGTGAAAAGAATATCAGGAGGAGAGTCTTTAATTGCACAACGTGTAAGGTGGATGCAATCCACACTGTGGTTTTCATCATTATCACAAATAAGTATTTCACGGTTTTGTTCCCTATCCTCTGTCCGCCACTTCATCCGACTCTCACATTCCGGACAAATAACAAACGGACATATATTTCCATCACTAATAGGTGCCCATCCAAGTTGAGTCATATTGCTATGAGGTGCAGGACCGAAGTAGGCTCCAACGGTAATCGGCCGGATTCCACGAGCATTTAGGACTGGATTAACCTTCTGCAGTATAGAGACGGTTTCAGATAACTGGTCCTTCAATAGTTCGTTTCTAGGGTATATAGCTATAGTTCTGGTCCATGAAGAACTATCTCCTGAAACACTTTCAGCAATCGTAGAAATTGTAGGAAGGTAGAATGATAATGTTTTACCACTTCCAGTTCCGGCACATACAATTGTTCCAAAAGAATCATTTTTCCCAATAGTTTCACTAATCCTTTTAGTTGCATCAACCTGAAATTGCCCCAGTTTGTATGTCCCCACAATAGCCTCAATAACTTCTTTTGATAAATTATTAATGTTTGGTAATTCTGCAAGAAGGGTTGTAACAGAAATATCTCGTTTAGGGTATAGGCGGGGCTTTTTTAAAAAACGATAGTCTCCAACTAAGTCCGGTGCCTCTTCCCAATTGTTTGAAAATAACTGACGGTTTTTGGAAAGCAGGCGCACCGATTCTGCCATTCTACTGCGATACGAGTTAGAGTTAGGTAATCTAAAAATGAGACAGTGATCTATCAATTCGTCAATAATAAATGTTCCTTGTTCCCATTCATCTAAAACTTCTTCGGGTATTTGTTGACCAGCAGAATTCAAAATCTCAATACGTTTACTAATTATTGAAATAAGTTCATCTTCAGCAAAGGAACCTTCAGTGTCTCCCCATGTCAATAGAGAACTCTCTTGTTTCTCTAAAATATCTAAAATATCTAAAAGAAGTTCATGTAAAGTCATATTCATCCTTAAATTTTAATAAATAAATCATCAAGCATATTATATTTTTTAAGCCAACATATAATTTCTTCATTTTCAAAAATCATTGAAAGAGGAGCGCCTGCATTACGAACATTTGCAAAAAAAGTCTTCACCGATTCAGGAAGATCATCAGGTAAATTATTTGTTAATCCTTCCACCTTTTTAATAATTGTACTAAGTTCATCAAATACATCCTGAGACTGAGGGAATGAACTTGTTAATTCATTAAATGTTTCTTGGGCTTTTTCAATCTGCTCAACATAATTACTGAAACAAGGAAGGCTATTTATTAGACCTTTATGTCCTGTAAAACAAGAAGACAACAACTCTATGTATTGAGACCATAGAGCATTATTATAGCTCAATAAATCTTTATCTAAATCACCCAAATATTTAAGCAAGTCTTTATAGTTTCTTCCTTTCGTTAGAGAAGTATAGTCATCTTTGAATGCACATAGAATTATTTCATTTTTTTTGAGAATTTTATCTTTGAAATCATTTACGTTAAAAACAGTCAATGCAATGTCATTTCCACATCCGACTTGCAACAATCTATAGATATTTAAACTATTACGAATATTATCAATTAATTTGTTAAGTTCTTCAGAACAACTATTTAAAGTTGTAATTTCTTCACGAATTCCATTAATTTTTTCAACTTCAACTATTTTATCCTTTATGGAGTTACATCGAGCAATAATCATTTAGCTTCCTCCAAGTTAAATAATGTATGAACATCTTCAAGAGCATCAACTATATTATTTATAGCAAATTTGACAACCCCATTTTTATCCTCAATTTCTTGCTCGCCAAGATTACTCTCACATGCATAAAGCATGTTTTGCAAATCATTAATAGTTTGCTTAAGAAACAAGTAGTCCTTATCATCTCGCTTGACTATTAAGTCAATCGTATTTCCTTTTTTCAACGTTTTGTCTGATAATTTTTGCAGGTTTTTAACAATCTCCTTTAAATTGATGTTTTTTAAACCACGAATTTTATCTCGTAATGCATCAAAATTATCATAATTAGCATACCCTTTATTTAACTCAGTCATTGTGTCCAAGATAACATTACGTAATTCATGCGGATCAAAATCATTTCCTAATGCTTTAGTAATAGGAAGTAAAATATCATTCAAAAGAAATTTTTTCCTAATCTCTATTTGGCTAAACACACGAGGGATATCTATTTCCCAATCTATAGATTTGATATTTTTAAAACTGCAATGTATTTCAAATGGAATTAAAGCATGTTCACTTGTTCCTGCTCCTTGGTATATACAAAAAGTATTCTTTAAATTTTCAATTAATTCTGTTCTTTCTGTAGTTAAATAAGATATCATTTTCTCCCAATTCTGATTTTGGTAAGTCCTATTTGAAATATCTTGATTTGCAAATAAGGAATTTACAAAAAGATTAGTTTTAGGAGACTGAGCACCTTCTATTGCAAGTATTTTGGTATATAACATCAGTTTTTGTTGATCTTGGAGTCGACGTTCTTTTTCAACTTTGAATAAATTTCTGTAATGTATAAGTAGTGCCGATGCAGCTTTTTTGATAAGAGATAAATAAACAGGATATTCTTCTTCTGCACCGTTGTAATCCCAACCTTTAGGTTCTATTTTTGGTCTCCAGTCATTGTAAATATAATTTTTAACAACAGCCATTAATGTTCTTTTTAAATCGAGAGACTTTTTCGGGTTATTTAAATCACTATCAGAAAGTGCAACAAAAATACACTCGTCTACATCTTTGTTATTTTGCCCTCTTGCCTTTGGGATATAGATATTCCAACTAGGAATATCTTTACGTTTAGGAGTTATAATATTAAATTCACAATCCCATCGAACTAGTTTGAACGCATCATCCAAAATTTTCTTTCTAATTACATTTGCATTCACCTGTCCTAACATTTCTCCATCAAACCATGGACGCAATAAATCTTGTTCCCAACGCATAATTTCTTTCTGGAAAAAGTCTGTATCTTTTCCGTCTTTAGAGCTTTCTCTTAGTTGAGTATCTTTGTCCTTTTCTATTTCAATATCATCTTCACTTTCAGTATTTTTTCTTAGCTTGCAATAAGGTTTTAGGCTAAATGATTCAAATATGGGTTGAGAAATTTTTACATCATCAAAGATAGTTTTATTTCCACCCCAATAATGAAAAAGGCTATAATAATCATTTAGACGGGGATTATTTACTCCCACTAATTTAGATACATTGTCTTGAATTGAATAAGCCATGTTGTTTACATGAAAATCATCAAAGGAACTTAAAAATGAACCATCATAAAAGGATTTTCTTGTATTAGAAAGTGGAGTTAATAAAAGTAAATTAATTATTTTTCTAGGATTGTAATCAAAATTTTGACCTTCAATTAAATGTTTATCTGCCATTACTGAGATTGCATTTCTATTATATGGAAACAAATAATAATTAGATTCAGGAGAGCGACCAAAAGCATCCAATCTTTTTACTTCTTCTTCTTCCAGTTTTGATTTAAATTCAGGAATCCAATTGTCTAATTTTTCAATTTCTACCTCAGAAAAACTTTCTTCAAATTTACTTGCAATGAAATCATATCCCAAACGGGCAGCATTCAGATATCGTCCTGCTAGATCACAAACATTATCTATAAATAAATTTTTATCACTCTGTCTAAAATTGACCTTTATTTCCCATTCATAAACTGCTCTTGTTGCAACAGTATCAAACCCCTTAATAAAACCAGACGTTACAGCTAAAGCTGTTCTCATCACGCAGAGGTCATCTTCACCTTCTCCTGGACGGAATGCTTCGCGAACCATAACGTCAAGTAAATTCTTTTGGATTCCTGCCAGACGAGTAAAATCTTCTACAAGCAAGATTAGTTCTTTTCCATCTTCTTTAAGATATTTTCTAACATCAATGAATAATTCCGAAAGATTATTACTTCGTAAATCAAGCAAACCATTCAATGCACCATCTAAAACGGTATTTAATAAAGCAATAACAGTAGATTTAATTTCTTGGTCTGACATATAAAATGAATGAAAGTCTCTAGCATAGTGATTTAGTTCATCATCATCTTTATTATCAATATCATTAAAATCAGAATCGCAAAATTTTATATCCTCTTCAATATTGCTTTGATTAAAATGTTTCAATATTCTATCAAAACAACCATTCTCAACAAGAATTTTCTTCACACTGTGGTCAGAAATATATGCACCTAATAAATCTTTATGCGCCAATGTACATTCAAGATCAGATAATTTTTGACTTTGGTAATATCCATTATTATCAACAATACTTTCTAGCTCACTTCTAATTGCACTTTCAAGTTGTATATGTAATTGTCCTTGTGAAATAGCTTCTTGTGCTCCTCCTAAAACAGTCCTTAGCTTATCATATTTTTTTCCAGTCAAGTTCTTTAGAATACGGTTAAGTACTTCTTTTAAAGATGTGTTTTTAGGAATTCTAATTATATGGAACTCATTACGACGAGCATGGCGTTTTAGTTGAGCTTCCAACCATTTCACAGCATGAGATTTTCCTGCTCCAGAGTTCCCAATAATTGGCATCAATAAAGTCCCTGAGGGATGGTCTAGTAAAAAGTGATGCAATAAATCTAATTCCTTTTTATACTCAGATAATCCAGATTGTATCTCAACTCTCTCAAAGGACATTGGTTTATGAACAGCAAGAAATACAGATTCATCTGTTGTCTCTGCTTCTGTCTTAACACATTGACTGACATTAGGAATATTAAAATCTGGCCAATACTCAGTAATGCTCATACAACTCTCCTTAGCATTTTAACTTTATATGTGTGAAAGGTTTACCAATGTGCTTAGATTCACGACCCAAAAGAGAAATTTTCCCTTCTGGATAATCTGGATTGTCAATCAATTCAATATATCTCATGAATTCAAGATTAATTAATGCACGAGATAGAGATTGGGAAATTTCATGTTTTTTTGTTTTTTTCCAAATTTTCGGATCAAGTTTTTCTTCCAATTGTAATCTATATTTGCCATTATCAAAAACAGGTATCAATTCTGCCAATCTGCTAAAAAAAGTTTTATGATCAAGTTCATTATCTTTATTAAAGATATTTGGGAGTTCTTGATTTAAAACCTCAGAAGGGTCAATAACCAAACCACCATCAAGATTGACAGCAAAACCCAAATAACTCATCCAATCTTTTAATGGGTTAAAACGAGTATCATTTTTCATGATACGGTATTTATTATCACTAAATGTAGAATCATCAAATCTTTGAAATTCTTCAGCATTTTTTCTAATTGGTAACTGGTATATATCATGAGTAAGGCAAAAGCAAAGAGCAGCAACAAAATCAGTACTTCCAAATGTGCTTACATCAGGATTTTTATTTCTATCATAATCCCACAATTGATCGCTAACGTTGTCTTTGCGAAAAATAATTTTTCGCAGAATAACAGGTAATTTTTCTGTATCTTCACAGCGGAAGTCCTCAGATATTGTAAGTACTTCATTTTCATCTAAGAACAAACCAAGATTTACCCAGCAATTTATTGTCTTATTTACCATGTGACTGCCTTTTTCAGACACTTTGCCTCTGGAATCACATTTATCACATAGGGAAGGAGGACAAAAAATAGCAAACATTTCTTCTCGTGAACTATTTTTATTTTTATATAAATACTGATAGATTAATATCAATAATGCCTCATACCCCATACTTGGTCTATTTAACATTGCCATTAATCAGTTCTCCTTAAAAAAATTAGCTATTCTGAAATTCTTTACAATTGTATTTAATCGTCTATGTTCATCCTGCATTATTAACTCAGAACAAAGAACGATATTCCAACGAGACTGATTGGCAAAATATTGTAAGAATTCAGTATTTTTATCCAATATTGTAATAACAGGAAAGTTATATAAATTATTATCGCTCGTAGAAATTGGCTCAATACATATAAATCTATTCTGCCCTATAATTTTCAACTCTCTTTTTAGCCTTTTGTCCTTAAACCATTGGTCAGGCACTCTAAGTTCAAAGACTCCTAAACTAAAGAAATATTTAATAAAATCAATTAATTTACGATCATCTATCATACTTTCATAAAATAGGTATGAAATACCTTCTTTATTTCTATGTTCATATAAGCATTTTATTTGCTCATTACTTACATTAGTAGTTACATCGTAATAATCAACTTTTTGTCTGGGAAAAATATCATGATTATTCTGCTGATTATTTGTATTATTTATTAAATTAGATGATCGACATACAGGACACTGATTCCTGCAAGGCATTGGAGGGATATATGCAAAATCAGATACCGTATATAGTTTTGAAAAAATCATACAGTAATGTTTTTTGGGCATAACTAAACTCTCCATCAAAGACCAATTTGATAAATGCTTACTTGCTGGTCCTTTATTTCCATAGCGGATTTGGTTCCAGGTTTCTTGTAAATCAAGTGATGGTCTATTGGGAGTAATTATTATAGGAACAGTGTTCATGTAACTTTGATAATTATCCAGATATATTTCTTCTAATTCAGCTTCTTCATATTTATTTATATCATTTTTTTTTGGTCGCTCCCAATGAATTTTTATATATCCAGTTTTTTCAAGTAGTAACAATGTCCTCATATTCCATTTTCTATTTGCTTCCGAATCTTGTTTCACATCTTCATGTTTAGAATCCAAATGAAAGAGCAAATAATTATTAATATTCCTCATCTCAATAGTTTTTTTTCCATACTTCATAGACTTCCATCTTTTGAGCCCCTTTTCGGCTCCGACATATGACGGGATGCTCAACTTTTTTGCTGTTTGGATATCTTCTTCTGTAAAAATCATGATTGATACTGATACTTTGCTATCACGACCTCCTCTTCCACAGTCCTGATAATAACGGTCGACTGTTTCTGGAACACAACCATGTATAATTGTCCTTATATTTTTTTTATCCATGCCGAGACCAAAAGCTGATGTAGATACCACGATATCAATATCATCATTCATCCAATTATTAATTACATTCTGCCTATTAATAGATGAAGTTTCTCCTGTAACAGTAGCAAACCTATTGAACCCCTTCATGACTAATATCTCTGACCACTGTCTAACATCATCTTTCTTAGTGAAGTAAAGGATTGCTGGGCGTGGTGAATTTATTAATGCTTCAAGTATATATTCTTGCTTATCTTCATATGATTGAGCCTTAACAGTCCAGTATGATGGTTCCGTACGCAAATATAACCAAGAATAAGTTTGTAGACGGTGATTAAATAATCTGGATAGTGTAGTATAACTCTCATCTGTAATTGTTGCACTCATTAAAAGTGTCCGAAAACTATAACCATTTTTACTGGTTTCTAGTTTGAGGTTTTTCCACATTGCCGCAAGCATCTGGTAGTCTGGACGAAAGTCATCTCCCCACATGGAAACAATATGGGCCTCATCAATAATTATATTTTTCAACCATCCTTTGTCAGCTATATCATAAATAGTACGTGCAAGACTACCAACAAAGCTTTCAGGAGAAGTAAAAAGTATCTGTTGCTTATTATTAGAAATACGTTGTTTTATAGATTTTCTTAGTTCTTGAGACTGATCTCCCACCCATATCAATTCATGAGAAATATTAGATTTAATATCCTCTTTGTATTTCCTCGCAAGGTCTGTTGCTAGTGATACTGTTGGGACAACGACTACCGTCAAGCCAACATCTACAAGAGAAGCAGTTGTTGCAAGCAGACTTTTGCCTGCCCCAGTAGGTAAGGAAATTAAAAAAGTTGAATCAGGAGAAGACCCTAAAAATAAACGAACAGCATCACGCTGTCCCAAGTTTCGATAATTTTGGTATTTAGCATTTAATCTCTGTTTTAAATAATTTTCTAAAGGAAAATGATTATTATCGAGTTTATGTGTATCTTCCTTAAAAGCTTCATAACACGGATCTTTATTTTCAGTTAACCAAGAAGGTATCCAATTAGTTCTGTTTAAAGCAATGCGATACTTGTCGCCTTCTAAAAGACATGATATTCCTGCAGATTTAAAAAGATTAGATATTTTTTCATTCATAAAATCCTTATGAAGATATAAGGATGCACATGTTAGCTTATTATATACTTTGTATTTCAGAACATGAGCTAATGCACAAACAACATCAGAGTCTCCTCTCTTATTATCATGCATTATTTGTTCTAATCTATTAAAGCAGTCAACGTTAGAATTGACGCGTATATTTTTAAGTGAATTAAGCAATATAGTTTTATTCATATTCTATTCATCACAAAAGGGGTTTTGGTTGGAAATAAAAATGACTCCTACAGAGTCAAGAGATATTTTAGGGGAGTTCACTGCTGCACGCATAAGTTCATAAATTCTTTTTTCTTTTTCTATAGAAATATTAAACGTATTGTCAAATAAATCTCGACTTTCTAATTCTTGTATAGATTCTGATTCTTGCTTCTTTAATTTATCTAAAGCATTCATTTTTTTGAGTGAAAGTTTTTTTAATGTGCACATAGTCTGTTCAGCCTTATCTTTACATTTATCACTCAATTGCTCCCAATTAGAAATAAAATCTTCTCCATTTAGATCTCCTTTTTGATACAATGAACAAATGTTATCAAAACGGTCATGGTTAAGATTTATATCACTATATGAGTAATTATTTTTAAAGATGGAACTTGTTTTATGTGCATAGTTTAATTTTACAAAATCAGCAAAAACACCAGAAACAACATTAGAGTTACTTTCAATAATAATTTCTTCACAAAAAGGGTGAAATATATCATCTAGTTTACGTTTCATATTATTTGAAATAAAATTATTTTTCTCAAATAAGGTCACGTCAGCTTCAATGATATAGTTGAATTTGAACACAAACTTGTAATCAACTTCACCAATAGGAAGATTGCTACAAACTCTCCAGAAAAAGTAAGAGCGTCCTAGATGATACTTATGTAAAAAATCATAAAATTCATCATGAAATACTGAACCTATCCGTCCTAAAGGAAGTGTATTCTTTAATGAACTCTTACGATTATAGGTAAAGCGAAACATTTTAGAGTGTGGACCATTGGGTTCTCCTAATATATTTGAATTCTGTAAATCCGTTAGTAAAGAATTATCCATTCTTCCTCCAATTAAATAACAGGAGTCTGTTTTATCCACAGTTTCATAATCACGTCTGCCTTTAACTCTTAATGTTTCTTTAATCCATGCTGTGTATTTAAAAACAAAATTTTCTTTAGAATCAAACATCCGTGCTTTTTCGAAAACCTTGCTATCTTCAAAAGAAATATCTATTGAATCAAGCATTTCCTGACTTCTGATTTTTTTAAGTTCTTGGTTAATACGTCCATTTTTACCACATAACACTTCCTTTAAATTAATAATTGCTTCTACACCATTCATCAACAGTTTTGCTTTTAATTCTTTCATACAATCATCAAAGAGAAATTGTAATGAAGCAACAGAATGATCAAAAACTTCAATTCCATCATTTAATAACTCAATCCAACTTGCAGCGTATAATGATTCTCGTTCAATAAAAACATGTGACATAACTTGTTGTCCAGCACCATACCTGTCAACTCGTCCAATTCTTTGTTCATATCGACTTGGATTCATAGGCAAACTAAAGTGAACTATCTGCTTCTTCCCTCCATGCATATTTGTCCCTTCTTCAGCTCTCATATCGCATATTAGATGTCGGATAGATTTATCTTTCATAAAATCATCAACTGCTCTATTTTTATCTGATCTTGCAAACTGGTTATTCAACCGACGCTTATCAAGTTGTTGACATAAATAATCTTGCGTATCATTAAAAACAATGGTTTTAGTGTTTATACCTTTATTTAATAATTGTACCAAAGAGTTATGTTTTTTGCTGTCTGTAATTTTTTGGCAATTCAGTAGCCATTCTTCTAAAAATTCTTCTTCATCCGTAAAATATACTTTTGATTTATAAGCTTTTAGTTTATCAAGACGAGATTCCAATAATTCCTTTCCTTTGATAAAGGCATCTGACAAAAAACTGTTTAAGAGGTTAAAAAATAATTCTCCAGCATCGTCGTTTTGAGAATTATCAATACTAACCTGTACATTTATACGCCAATTTTCTAATAATGTTTCAAGTTTACGCATCTCTTGGGATGTGTAATAAATTATCTTAAGGCCAGCTCTTCCCGGAGAAAGGTTAATCAACTCCCCTTTTCGTCTATTTCTTAATATACGACGATGTAATTTATATACTTCACTAATATGTGTTCTAAGTCTTCTCATGGCATCAGAACGTTTATGTTTATCTGATTCATCATTTTCAACTAATAAAGAAAGTTGCTCCACTAATTTAATCCCAATATTATCATTTTTAAGGATTTTTTTAATATTATGTAGATCTTTTCTAATAATAAGGTTAGGAGTTTTATTTCTCAATCGTCCACTCAATCGTGCGATTTCTTCCCTCATCTGGACCTTTTCTCTAAATGATTCATAATCTTTTAGAGAATAGACAGAAGGATCTAAAAGGTGTAACATTGCAAGAAAACTTTTTTCATTATGAAGCACAGGCGTTGCTGATAAGAGTAGTAAGCGAGAAATATTTTCCGTTAGACGAGTTAAAATAAGATAACGTTCATATAATTTTTCATCATCACTATATGCATATGATGAGATGTTATGAATTTCGTCAACCACCACCATTCCAAATTTATGATGTCGATAAGAGCTTAATTCGTCTTCAGTGATAAGCGTAATTTTAGGATGAATATCTGTTTCAGAAAAAAACTTAGTTTTTAATTCAAATAACCATTGAGCTTTTAATTGAGAAGGAACAACAATGAGACATGAAAAATCTTTAGGCTCATCAAGAGCATACTGTTTTATGATTGCACAAGCTTCAATTGTTTTTCCAAGGCCCACTTCATCAGCCAATAAATATCTTTGAATAGGGTCTCTTAGAACTCGATTAACAACAAAAAACTGATGTTCTTCTAATGCTATTGAAGATTGAAAATAGCCTTCTAACCCACGATAATGCTCTCTCTGGTTTATTATGAATTCTTGAAAATCCTTTCTTTTTTGGTAAAAAAAAGCGGTCTCAATATTTTTACTTTTAATATCACTAAAAAAATCTTTATTATCTTTTTCCCATAGCACATATAAGTCTCTTTCT
>Ga0255410_1057_pt1 | contig 17071 bp, 14 predicted proteins | sample CelNoTSeSYBR01J2_FD_182126 | JGI IMG/M metagenome (GOLD analysis project Ga0255410, IMG submission 182126) | Sediment cell enrichment communities from methane seep in Santa Monica Basin, California, United States - CellEnrichment... | ecosystem: Environmental > Aquatic > Marine > Cold seeps >... | reverse complement strand
GCACTAAGGAAACTGCGCACCTTGCGCGCTGGTGGAAAGCTTCGGATGATCTAAAAGTACAATGCTGTCTTTGTCCCCGGGCTTGCCTTGTTGCGGACGGCGAAATTGGTTTTTGCGGAGTTCGTAAAAATATTGAGGGTAAATTGTATTCCTTGAGCTATGGAATGCCTGTTGCCTTGAACATTGACCCTATCGAAAAGAAACCTTTGGCGGAGTTTTTGCCGGGTACTAAAACTTTTTCATTGGGAACTTTTGGCTGTAATTTGAACTGTTCGTTCTGTCAAAATTCTTCTTTAGCGCGAGGCACTTATACTGGATCGTCCTATGAACGTTATTTGTCTCCTGAAAAAATTATTGAACTTACTCTGGAAAATAACTGCCGTTCTGTGGCTTTTACTTACAATGAACCGACGGTTTTCGCTGAATACGCTATCGATATAGCGCAGTTGGCGCATGAAAAAGATTTGAAAACCGTACTGGTCACAAATGGTTATATCACGGCGCAGGCGGCGAATGATTTGTATCCGCATATTGACGCGGCGAATATTGATATGAAAGGTTTTTCCGAAGAATTTTATACGTCAATGACGGATTCGCATTTGAAACCGGTACTGGCGGCGATTAAGCTGCTTTACGACATGAAAAAACATATTGAACTTACCAATTTAGTTATTCCCGGCAAAAATGATTCCATGGATTTAATTGATTTATGGTTGGATTGGGTCGAGGCGAATCTTGATAAACAAGTGCCGTTGCATTTTAGCGCTTTTTTTCCGGCATACAAATATCATGAGAGTCCGCCTACTCCGAAGTCAACGCTTGTTCGGATAAAAGAACATGCGGCGGAGCGTGGTTTTACATCCGTCTATTTGGGTAATATTTAAAAGTAATTGTGTGTAAATTTGTGCTTATTTCCTTGCAAATATCTCTTGAGATGTATATATTGACTAGTTGTTTTGTAAATATAATTTTTTGTCCGGCTGAGAACGACTTTAAAAAGGGATTTTAATAATGAATAAAAAAATACTGATAATTGCTTTAATTGTTTGTTCCGTATTTGCGGTGAATTTTAATGTCAACGCAGCTGATGAGGCACCTAGGTCAACTCGCAAAGCGGGTGGTTTTGATCGTGCCCGTCCAAATAATTTTACCGCGTCCATGAAAAGACTTGGACGTTATGCTTTGCTTTATATCCCAAATCTTGTTGCTGACGCTGTTGATATAGTTACACTTGATCTGAGTATCGGTGGTGGTTTCGCGGCGGAAATGCAGGCGACCCGTTATCTTCAGATAGGCGGAAGCTATGGAGAAAGTTATTTCATTGCTAAAGATTATGCCCGCCAATATGGGGCTGGTCATAAAGATACTAACCATTTTGGTTTCATTTTCATGGAAAAAGATATAACTTTCGTTAATGAGACTACGGGTAGCTTAAAAGAATATGTGATTGATTTTCCACAATTTGCAACTGCTGATTATCATTTAGATGCTTTCCGGGATAATGATGTTGATTTCTGGAAAATTGGTGGTCGTATGGGATGGGTTGTAGAATTAGGCTTTGGTATTCATCCTATAGAAATAGCGGACTTTGTTACCGGCATTTTCTTCCTTGACCTGATGGATGATAATTTATAATTTATAAATTAAATTTTTTGTTATTTTATTTTCGCCTCTCTGCTGTGTGCAGCGAGGCAAAACTTTTTTATGACCTCAATTGCACCGTTTACGGTTTCGCGAAGCAAGAACATTGAGAAATATTTGGAGGCCGATTGTGGCACATTTGGATAAAAAAAATATACAGCAATTGCTGGAAGCTAAGAAATTCGATGAGCTTCGTCATCAGTTTGCCTGTACTGATCCAGCGGATGTCGCGGATGCCCTTGAAGAACTCGACAGCAATGAGCTGGAATTGGTTTTTTCCATTTTGGACAACGAAGTAGCGTCAGAAGTTTTATCGGAAATGGATTCTGAGGACGTCGAGGATGTTCTGGAAAAGTTGCCGCCTTCGAGGTTGGCTAAAGTCATGGAAGAAATGGCTCCTGACGACGCGGCTGACCTTTTTAATGAACTGGACGCACAAGAACAAAATAGAATTCTACATTTTTTAGACCCCGATAAAAAGAAAGAAATCCAGGAACTGGCGCATTACGAAGAAGACAGTGCCGGCGGTTTGATGACACCTGAATTCTGCGCGGTTTCCTCGGAAGCTACGGTTCAGCAGGCGATCAGTGCTCTTGCTGCAGCTGATTATTCAGATCCTATAACTTCGGTTTTTGTTGTCGATCAGGAAGGGCATCTTGTTGGAGATATTAATATTTCAGAACTTATTTCCAAGCCGGGTAAATCTCTGGTAAAGGAAGTTGTTGATCCAGATCCAGTGTTTGCAGTTGTTGACGAAGATCAGGTGGAAGTCGCCCAGAAGGTCAGGAAATATGACTTACTGGTTATTCCGGTGGTGGATCATGATAAAAAACTTATTGGCCGGATCACGGTGGATGATATTATTGATGTTATTGACGAAGAAGCTTCCGAGGATATGGCTCGTATGGCTGGAGCACCGGATATTGAGCACAAGGAATCTTCACCTTTGTCAATTGTGCGTTTGCGTCTGCCCTGGTTGTTGATTACGATGGTAACGGGTACTTTAGTGAGTTTCATTATTCAGAAAATAACTAATATTGAGCGTGCGGTTTGTCTGGTGGCGTTTATTCCGGTTATACTTGGGATGGGTGGTAATACAGGTATGCAGGCGACGGCGGTAACTATCCGCAGTATCGCTCTGGGAGAGATAAAGTTTTCGCGTCTGGCAGGGATCTTTCGCCGGGAAATGCTTGTGGGTGCAATGATGGGTACGGTTTGCAGTATAATAATTGCTGGTGTTGTATGGGTGAATTTGACATATTTTTCCAGGGGTGATCTGGGAATCTCTTTGCTTAGATTAATTACAGTAGTAGGTTGTTCGATGTTCAGTGCTATGACTTTTGCGGCTTTAACTGGAACGATTTTTCCAATAGTTCTGCATCGTTTTAATATTGATCCCGCAGTTGCTTCGGGACCATTTGTGTCAACAGGTAATGATTTGTCGGCTTCTTTGATTTATTTAGTTATGTGTTATTTGATGTTGACTGTTTGATGGAGTTATTATGGCGCTTTATAAAGAAAAAAAATTAAATCGTGTTATTATTGTACTGCTGCTTATTGTAGCTTTTTTTGCGATATTCAGCCCTTGGCGGCTCGGGGATCGCGAATTATATTGGGATGAGGATTATTACGCGGTTCAGACTCTTGAACTGGAACATACCCCTTCGACAACTTTCGCTCATGGTGAATTTACTTATGATTCGAGCCCTTTGTTCCCGTTAATTGTTTCCAAACTAAAATCTGATCTTTCTTTGCCGGTGGAGTTTGTACTGCGTTTAGTATCCGTTTTAGCTTTAGCGGGGATTGCCTGTCTGGTCTGGATTGCCGCCAAAAACGCGAATGGAATACAGGCTGCCGCGGTTGCGACGGCGGTTATGATCAGTACTAATATTGTTATAGAAAAATCCGTAGACGGCTATCCTGATACTTTGATGTTGTTGTTTTTGATGACAGGCTGGCTGATGTGGTTTTCTTTAGGTGTCGGGCGCGGTAAATGGAATTTAGCCTGGATATTGGGTTTCTTCTTTTGCGGTTTAGCTTTTTATACCAAAGGTTTTTCCGCTATTTTATATTTTATTTTTCCTCTTATATTCATGCGTCGTCCAATGACGATATGGCGCAAATTGAAAAAGCCCGGTTTTGCTATTGGTTTATTTGTTCTTTTGCTTTTTGTATTGCTTTGGTGGGTGCCGCATCTGATTTTTGCCGGCGATGTGGAGATTCGTCCGCTTGTTTTTGAAGGAGAAGATATTTTAGATTATTTACTACATCTGGTCTTTTTCCCGATAGATGTAGTTATGCGTTTTTTGCCGTGGAGCATTCTGGCTTGGGTGCCGTTTTGTGTTGCTTTCATGCCTTTGGATAAAACACCTATTTTTAGTCGTTTTCTGCGGACTTTGTTTTTTGGTATATTTTTTGTATTATGGCTCATGCCGAATTTCGAGGCGCGGGCAATACTTTTATTAGTTCCTCCGGTAGCGATACTTGTAGGAATGAATTATGGCCTTTTTATTCGACGCTACGGGCGTTATTTTCCAAAGTTTTACAAGGTTTTCGGCTGGCTGGCGGTTCTGTGTGCCGCGGCGGTTATGGGCTTTTATTTTGCGCCTGAAGACTGGGTTGTTTCCTTTGCTTCGTTTTCGCGCGGTATTGCATTTCGCGAGCTGGTTCCCAATCAGATAAATGCTTATGTCGGGGCGGGGTTGATGCTTTTGATGGGGCTTATCTTATTGTTTCACCGCAAGTTACAGATTTGGATATTGATACTGTTTATGGGCTGTGTGCCGGCATTGTTTTTGTGGAGTGTGATCGTGCCTTATAAAGCACAGGCAAAAGGGAAAAAAGATTTGGGACGACAGTTGCGAGTGATTTTGCAAAAGGAAAATATTCCGGCGAATGAGATTATTTACAAGAGCGAGATTAAGGATTTATATGGTGAATGTTATTATATGGGTTATCAGGTTAAAAAAATATATTCACTTCATGAACTTCCGAAGTACAAAGATGTAATTTATTTAATAAGTACCGATTATCCACAAGTACCAACCAGGGAATGGACAAGTTTGCTGCCTGAAAAAATGCAATATCGTGGCCGTCCTATTGGTTTGAGGCGTGGTGTTTTAAAGAAACGACAATTCAAAAAATGGCCACGGAGATGAGTTTGAAAGCATTAGCAAATTGTACATATTCAGAAATGGAAAACATGGTAAAAAGTCTTGGACAGCCGGTTTTTCGGGCAAAACAAATAATGGAATGGGTGTTCAAGCATTATGAGCTTGATCCTGATCGAATGCTCAATTTGCCGCTAAAATTGCGCGAAGAGTTGAAAGTTAAGTTCATTTGTATGTCTTCACAGGTAAAAGAAGTCAGCAAAGCCAGTGACAAAACTACAAAATTATTAATTTCCCTGTCCGATGACGAAGCAGTGGAAATGGTAATTATTCCTTCGCGTGACCGGATAACATTTTGTTTAAGTACGCAGGTTGGTTGTCCGGTTGGATGTCGTTTCTGCGCAAGCGGAGAAGGCGGGCTGGTACGTAATTTAAAAGCGCATGAAATCATAGAACAGCTTTACCACGGCATCGCTCATAGCGGTAAATTTCCGGATAATATCGTGTTTATGGGTATTGGCGAAGGCTTGTTCAATTTTGATAATCTGGCGGCGGCCCTGGAGAAAATGACGGAAGCTGATTATATCGGGATGTCTCCACGGCGTATAACTATTTCTTCAAGTGGTTACATTCCCGGAATTTATCGTCTCATAGAGCTGGGTAAACCATTTATACTGGCAGTTTCACTGCATGCTGTAGATGACGAAACCAGAGCGGAGATTATTCCTGATAAATTACGTTATCCGATTGCAGAAATATTGCAGGCCTGTGATGATTATGAAAACAAAATCGGCAGAATGGTGACTTTTGAATACACCATGCTCGCTGGAGTCAATGACAGTGACGCAGCTGCCGGGAAACTGGCGATGATGGCGCGCAGGCATCATGCCAAGGTCAATTTAATTCCCTATAATGAAACATCCGAGGGATTTAAACGACCTGCAGAGATTGATATTTTCAAGTTTCGTGATATTCTAGAAAAAGCCGGAGTTACGGTAATGCTGCGTTTGGAAAAAGGCAGTAAAGTTGCCGCGGCTTGTGGACAACTAAGAGTTCAACATTTGGAAAAAACGATAAACAATGATTAAAGATTTGGGAATAATAATAGCCGCGGCCGGAACCAGTTCGAGATTCGGCAGCGATGATAAATTGCTGGAAAAGCTTGATGGAATGCCCTTGTTTCTGCATTCTGTCCGTAATTTTTATTCCTTGTGTCCGGCGGGAAATATTATTATTGTTGTAAATCCTGGAAAGCTGGCGGAATTTGAGTATATTGCCGGAACTTATCTGCCCGAATATCAATTAGGTTTTGTCGCAGGCGCAGAACTACGCGCGGAATCGGTACGGAACGGTTTGGCGGCTTTGGCTCCGCAAACAAAGTTTGTTGCCATTCAGGATGCTGCCCGCCCATGGTCAAGTTCAGGCTTGTTGAAAAAATGCCTGGCGGCGGCACGACTGCATGGCGGCGCTGTTCCGGCAAAAGCTGTGACTGATACTTTGAAGCGCACAAACGAAGATGGCCGGATAATTGATACTGTCCGGCGGGATAATCTCTGGCGGGTGGAAACTCCGCAGGTTTTTAATTTTGAACAATTGCTGGACGCGAATAAGCAGATCAGCGATATGAATATGGAATTTACTGATGACGCTTCAATTATGGAAGCCGCTGGCTATGAAGTTTATATCGTCAGCAATCAGGAAAAGAATATGAAAATAACTTATCGTAAAGATATAATAAACGAGGAAAATGACAGTGCTTGCTAGAAAAGTAAAACCAGACCTGGCGGCGGCACCGGAATTTCCGGTACACCCCTTAAATATTAAAAAAATCAAAGATGGAATTATTGTACGCGTCCCGAATTGGCTGGGCGATATAGTAATGACATTGCCGGCTCTTATGGAGCTTAAAAAAATATTACCGGAATATTGCGGTCTATTTGTAATATGCCCGATGGGTGTCAGAGATTTACTCGAATCTTTGCCGATGATTGATTGTGTTATCCCTTTGGAAGAAGTTCATCGTAATTGGTCGCGTGAGGATTTGAAACGTGTATCTAAGATTCGTGCCGGAGCTGGAATATTGTTTAATAATTCATTGAGAGACGCGATTTTTATGCGCATTGCCGGGATAAAAAATCTATATGGTGCTCAAGCACGCGGGCGGTCTATGCTTTTGAGGCGAAGCTTCCCTTTTCCGACAAGAGCAAGTCATAGATTGAATAATCTGCATCATACCAGTAAATATCTTTCGATCGTCAAAGCTCTTGGAGCTTCTGAATGGGATGGTAGTTTGCCGGAATTTAAAATAAAATATGATTTACAACAGTCAGATTCTGAAATTATAGCTATTTGCAGTCATCCAGGCTTAATGACGATTGCGGCAGGCGCCGCTTATGGCGGATCAAAACGCTGGAACTCTGGGAAATTCAAAGAAGTCGCCAATTGGTGGATTAAGGAAGGTGGAATAGTCGCCGCGTTGGGGTCGGCTAAAGAAAGGGATATCGCTGCAGAAGTCGTTGATGGTCTTTCCACCGACAAAGCTTACAATATGGCGGGAAAAACCGATATGAGTGAATTAATGCATTTATTGGTTAATTCTAAAATATGCGTGGCTAATGATAGTGGAATAATGCACCTTTCAGCGGTTTTAGGTAAACCTGGAATTGCTATTTTCGGACCGACGGATTACTCCGCGACGGGACCGATATCGGACCGTTGGCGGGTTATTTATGATAAGCTGCCCTGTTCGCCATGCTTTAAACGGGAATGTCCATACGGACATAGTGAATGCATGGAACTATGCAGTTCAATCCAAGTCGTTGAGCAAATCCGGAAATTATTGGATTCAGATTTATCCGAGTGATTTTATTCGGATTTTCTTTTTACTTAGCCGCCTGCCAGAGACAGTCCCAGACTAGTTTTAGGAGATTGTAGAGCTCGCGGCTTTCGATTGTCAAAGCAAAATTTTCTCCCGCTGTCGAGATATAAGATATTTTACCGTCATATAAGGTTATGCTGCCGACATTGGATTTTGTGGAAATTGGCAGTATTTTTACGCGTCTAAAGTTTTCGACACTTGAAGTGTAAGATTCTTCATCAATTTCACCACCAGAAATGCGTAGCGCGTTTGACCAGATTTTACGTCGAATGCGTGTGTTTACATAATTTTTGAGGTAATCTTTGCCTAGTCTCGCCTCAATGTCAGCCATTGAACCGATATAAAAATATTCTTTGCTTTTTACTTTTAGATAATCATCATTGACGTTTCTAAGCCCCTCGACGCCGGTATAATACCGTATTTTTGGGTGTGAGCTTTGTTGTTGCGTCATGACTTGCAGTATTGGGAGCATGGCGGCGGCGGAGGTGCTGAGATTTTGAAAATATTGAATTAGCTGTTCCGGCGGTTCCGCATGGTATATTCTTGACTTTTCTTTGAATGTTATGCCTATTAACTGCTTGGCGCATAAGGAGTCAAGTATATTGTACACGGTTGTGCGCTGGAGTCCTGTGAGTTTGGCTATTTCGCTGGCTGAGCCACTGTTTATTTGTAATAATGTGGTGTAGACCTTAGTTGTTTTTTCGTTAAATCCAAGTGCGTTAAATTCTTTTTGTAACATTGTAATGTCTCCTGTTGTCCAAAAAAATAGACAGCTTGATTGATGAAAAACAAGTTGATTTTAATAAAAATAGACATTATAATGAAAATATCGTGTGTTATTAATATATTTAAAAAATATAAGGTAAACAAAAAAAATGGAACACGCACTTGAGTCTTTCGATATTTACCCATTGGTTTTTCCTGCGGATAAAGAAGCGGTAATTAATGTAAAACCTCTATTTGAACAGGTGGATTTTAATCTTGCAGGTAAGGTGAGGGTGGATTATACTCCAATGCTTTATCCGAATAAGGGACAGGAACTTTTGGCTTGGGCTACTGGTAACGATACTCCTTTTGAAGTTACTGATGATGGTGTTGTGATTCGTCAATTTTTACTTGGAGAACAAGAACACGCTTTTGCCGTTTACGTTACAAATGCTGATGGGAAAGAGGACGTATGGCTTAGATTTAATGTCTATTCCTTGAATGATGATTTGATGGCATTGCGTCCTTATAAAGGCGATTTCCATATGCACAGTATGGAGTCTGATGGGCTGGAATCACCTGAATATGTGACAGCTTCCTGTCGTAAAGTAGGCTTTGATTTTATGGTGCTTACTGACCATCGCAAATATGAGCCGTCTTTACGGGCGACTAAATTCGCAGAAAGTTTACCGACCGGATTAAAAGCGTTTCCCGGAGAAGAAGTTCATCTTCCTGATAATCCGGTGCATATCGTGAATTTCGGCAGTTCATTCAGCGTGAATGATTTAGCAAATAGTGACGAAGCCAAATATCGTAAAGAAGTCGAAGGAATCGCGGCTGGATTTCCTGAAGAAATGCCGGAACATGTTCGTTTTCAAGTCGCTTCATCGGAATGGGCGTATGATAAAATTCGTGAAGGCGGTGGTTTGGCAATGTTCTGCCATCCGTACTGGCGAATTGCCTGGCGTTATAACTACATCTGGGAAAGCTGTGTAGATTGGATGTTTAAACGCAGTAAATTCGATATTCTTGAACTTTTGGGTGGATTCTATCGCCATGAGTCTTTTAGTAATAATGAACAAACCGCACGTTATACTCAGGAAATGATAAAATCAGGCGGGAAAGTTAACTGGGCGGTTGCTGGTATAAGTGACGCGCACGGTTGTGATCGTGATCTATTCGGCTGGTACTATACTGTTTTATTTGCTGAAGATTGTGAATTTGATTCATTGAAGGCGGCCTTTAATGCACAACGTTCGGTCGCGGTTAAATCAATAGAGAATGAATGTCCTGAAATATATGGAGATTTGCGTTATGTACGGTATGTTGATTTTTTGATGAAGAAATTTTATCCACGTCATGATAAACTTTGCCGTTTGGAAGGCGAATTGATGCTGCGTCATTTGGCTGGCGAAGAAGGCATGAGTGAATTGTTGAATACTTTTCCGATACGCGGAAAGGCAATGTTCGAAAAATACTGGGCCGGTAAATAAATGACGATTACCGCTATTATTTTGATTTTGATTTCAACGTGTCTTCATGCAACTTGGAATCTAATAGCTAAATCCGGAAAACCATCTCCTCTGTTTTTTCTCATTTTAACTTTGTCAACAGTTGCTTTGTTAACGCCGTTCCTTCTATTAAATCTAGGAGGAATGCAAACTATTCCGACAAAGTTCTGGTGGCTTTTACTAGCTACCGGAATTTTTGAAACAATGTATTACACAGGCTTGGCGCAAGCATACCGCCATGGAGATATTTCTCTGGTTTATCCTTTGGTAAGAGCCGTCCCGGTATTGCTGGTGCCGCTGGTTTGTTTTATTCTGGGGATTGGAAAAACACTGTCTTTTGAGGCTGTTGGCGGTATGGTGTTGATCGGGGTTGGCTGTGTAATGATGCCGGTGAAAAGTTTTCGCACCTGGCATATACGTGATTACAGGGGGGCTGCCTTGTGGTGGGTTATCCCCGGGGCATTGGGAACGGTTGGATATACAATTATTGACAGTGAAGCTATCAGGTTATTAAATGTTGATGCTTTTTCTGTGCCGGTAAATGTTATTTACAGCGGTTTTATAAATATAGCGATTCTGCCGTGGCTAACTCTGGTTATTATATTTTCTTCAGGCTGGAAAGGCTTAAAAGATTATCGTGGCAAAAAAATATTGCGTCCGATGATAGCAAGCGCGGCAACTTGCCTTGCCTATATGTTGATTCTGGCATCAATGAAGTATGTAACTAATGTCAGTTACGTTGCTGGTTTTCGCCAGTTAAGTATTCCGTTTGGAGTGATACTAGGGGTAATGATCCTTAAAGAAAAATTCTTTTTGCCGCGAATTGTCGGGTGTATAATTATTATGATAGGTTTAGTATTAACGGCAATGTTTTAAGCTTACCATTTTTCCTGGTGAATGTAATCTTTATTGAATCTTGTGCGGGGTTCTGGAGAAGCATCAGGTACGCCTATTGCCAGAACGGCTAATGGAATAATATTTTCCGGCAAATCGCAGAACTGTTTGATATTCTTGACACGGTCTTCGCGAGGGTGAACTCCCAGCCAGCAGGCTCCTAAATCTAGAGCGCTTACCGCTAAAAGCATATTTTCAATAGCGGCTGAACAATCTTGAAGCATGTAGGATATGCTGTTGCTGTGCGCGACGTCTATATCTCCGCAAACTATTATTCCAACCCCGGCATCGGAGAGAAAACCGCCGTTTGGCAGAAATTCGGCTATGGTTTTCATATTATCAGTATCACGCAGGATGATGAAACGCCATGGATCTTTTGCTACTGCCGATGGTGCGGACATGCCGGCTTCAAGAATGCTGGTGATTTGCTGGTCGCTAACGGGTATGTTTTTAAATTTACGAATGCTGCGGCGTTTTTTTATAAAATCAATTTTATTACTCATAATATTCCTCTTCTGAATAAAATTAAGAGTGCAGATAGCCGTCAAAATACTTGCGTTTTTCAGGGGAACGTAATTTTTCCAGTATTTTGATCTCGAGTTGTCTGATGCGTTCACGAGTTAGATCAAAATGCTCACTGACTTTTACCAGTGTCATGGGTGAATAACCCATCAGGCCGAAGCGCATGATGATGATTTGTTGTTCGCGTTCGGACAGAGTGGCGAGGACTTCATATACTTTTTCTTTTAAGACTTCCTGAGATATGTTTTGAATGGGATCATCACCACTATTGTCTGAAGCCAGTATGTCCTGCAGGATAGAACCGTTTTCGCTATCTCCTATCGGAGCTTGCAGGGAAATAGCCTGCCTTGCCATTTTTCTGATAGCGCTGATACGTGAAGTTGGTATCTCCAGGGCGGTAGCTAGTTCTTTTACGTTCGGTTCCCGACCGTGGGTCTGCATAAAAATTTGCTCGACGTGATTCATTGAGATAATTGTATTTACCATATGAACCGGAATCCGTATAACTCTGGATTGTTCGGATATGGCGCGGCTGACAGTTTGTTTTATCCACCACGTTGCGTATGTGCTGAAGCGGTTTCCGAGGCGGAAATCAAATTTTTCCAGAGCACGCATTAAGCCGATATTTGCCTCCTGGATTAAATCGCTTATAGGCAGCCCTTTGTTGCGGTATTTGTGCGCAATGCTTATCGCTAAGCGGAGATTGCCTTCCAGCATTTTTTCATGCAGTATTTTTAAATGTTTATATTTCTCTTGAATTTTTTTCAATAAGGGGAAAAAATCTTCCAGGGGCATTAAAAATTTTTCTTCGAGATAAGAAATTTTTTCTGAAGGAATGTCTTTAAAGGTCGCACGTTCCGGCTTTCGCAAGCCTGGAGCTGCGAGCGTAAGGAATTCGAGAGTTACCTTATACCATTCCTGGAGACGGTCATATACTACTTCATATTTGAGCAGGCATTCTACGGCTTTTGCGCGAAGCGCACATTGATTTTCAGCTTTATTGATATAGGCATCATGTAATTGCTTGTATAAATCTTTAATTTCCTGATGCCAGGCGGGGATTTGTAATATCGCATCTTTTTGATCTTCCATGGATGATGCTAGAAAATCATAACTAAGATTAGTGTTTTTATCATGAATTCTATCTAAAATCCGGGAATGTTCGGGTAGAATAAATCCAAGTTGATAAATCTCGCGGCGAAGCGCAACTGTAGCCTTATCAATTTCGGCAATAAGTAGTTTTTGTTTGTCCTGTTCAAGTAAAGGGATATTATTTATCTGGCGCAAATATATCTGTAAAGAATCACTGCTCTCGTTTGATGGATAGGAGTCTGTTTCTGTAGAACGTTTAGCGGTTTTGCTCGTTTTGGTATTGGCTTCTTTATCTGTTTTATTGTTTTTTTTAGAAGAGTCAACCATCAAAATAAGCTTACCTTAAATTGCTTTGTTATTGTTTAGTATTTACTAATATACCAAGAAAATTTTTATTTTCAATAATTCTTGTTTTTTTTATATATAATTCTTAATACATAAGTGCTTAGGTTTAATTAATACTTATCTATGTATTTTGTGCAACTGTGCAGCTTTTTTGACTTTTTAATATTAGTTTAATGGGCAACTGTGCAAGTTGTTTTATGGAAAACTCTTTCTTTATTCGTATGTTGAATATATAATAAGAGGAAGCTTTAATACGATAATTTATAAAAGAAATTAAACTTATGAAAAAACTAAAATTTGGAATAATTGGTGTCGGCGTCATGGGACCTAATCATTTGGACTGCATGAAAGGATGTGAGTTTGCGGAACCTGTGGCGGTTTGTGATATTGATAAAGCGCGGGCGGATTTGATCGGCGGTGAAAATAATCTTCGTGTTTTTTATGATGCGGAGGATTTGTTTGCCTCGGGATGTGTGGACGCGGTTTTGATAGTAACTCCGCATTACGAGCATACACCTTTAGCTATTCGAGCTTTTGAATGTGGTCTGCATGTTATGTCTGATAAACCTGCCGGCGCGCATAAACTGGACGCGGAAAAAATGCTTGCTGCGCAAAAAGCAGCTCCTGGAATGAAATATGGTGTGATGTATCAATTGCGGACAATGGGGATTTATAAGAAGATAAAACAATTGCTTAGTGATGGCGAACTGGGTAAACTGCAGCGTTTTAACTGGACAGCAACGCACTGGTATCGGACGCAAAGGTATTTTGATAATGGAACCTGGCGCGCGAGCTGGGAAGGCGAGGGTGGCGGAGTACTGTTGAATCAGTGTCCGCATCAGCTTGATTTACTGCAATGGTTTTTCGGGATGCCTGAAATGATTAAAGCTTTTGGCAGCTGTGGAAAATATCATGATATTGAAGTAGAGGATGATGTCAGTGCCTATCTGGAATACGCTGAAGGCTTAAATGGTATGTTTATAGCTTCAACCGGCGAATTCCCGGGAACAGACCGCCTTGAAATCAATGGCGACCGCGGACGTCTGGTCATGGAAAACGGCAAACTAACTTTTAACCGTACTGAAGTTTCGGTAGCCGAATTTACGAAAAGCAGTGAAGGCACTATGGCCGGTCCCGGAATATGGAATGTGGAAATCCCGATTTTGGATAATACTCTTTCGTCAGCTAAAGTCATTGATGCTTTTGCCAGTGAGGTTTTCAATAAAGGGAAAATGCTCGTTACTGGTGAAGAGGGTATTAATCAAGTTGAGTTGACTAATGCTATAATTTATTCTATATTAAAAGGCGTTGAGGTAAAATTACCTTTGGATTCTGTTGAATACGCAAAAATGTTAAAAGGCTTGATTGCCGAATCGGACAAAGTGATAAAATAAGGATATTTGTTTATGCAGAAATTATCGAAAGTTGATACTTTAAAACTTAAGATAATTGAAGATATTACTTTAGGCGTTTTGCAGCCCGGCGATAAAGTGTATTCGCGGCATCAGTTTATGCGGCGTTACACTTGTTCACGGGGGAGCATTGACAAAGCTGTCGCCGCTTTGGTTAAGGAAGGCTTTCTATTCTCACGGCAGGGCGCGGGAACCTTTGTCGCTAACCGGGAAAGTGTCGCGTCTAAAACAGAACGAGTTTATTTGATTGGTAATTTCGGTAAAAAAAGTGCTTACAGTCAAATTTTTCAAGCGGGCAGCCTGGCGGCTGAATTACAAAAACGCACTGATTGTTTTTTATGCGATTACACAGATGTGAATGTTAATTTAGAAAATATTACACGTGCCGGAACAGCGGTTATTTGGGATCATCCTGACCATAATCAAATGATGGTGATGAATTATCTGCGGCAATTAGGAGTGCGGCAGATTTTAGTTCATCGTACCTTTGCTGATTATGAATACATTACTATGGACTACAAAGCTGGAATTTCTGCGGGGCTTGACTGGCTTCTGGAATGGAGCAATGAGATAGCTTTTTTCACAACTTGGACACATACTTCATCACCTTTTATCGCAGAACGACAGTTATGCTTTTTCGAGCTGGCTATCTGTAAAGACATAAAGGTTCCGTCAAACTGGTTTTTTAATGACATTGACCGGAAGGATGATTCATTTAAAAAGGTTGAAGAGCAGGCTTTTAAAATATTCAAAAGCGACAATCCCCCGAAAGCGATTTACGCGGATTACTGCCTGCATGCGCCTTCAATAATATCCGCGGCACAAGCTTGCGGTTTAAAAACGGGACGAGACTTTCGTTTGCTGACTTTTGACTACGAACATCTTTTAGCAAAAACCGATGGTGTCGCAATGATAAAGCAGGATATGAACGCTTTCAAAGATAAATTAGTAGACTGGGTTTCTAATCCCAATACCCCAATAAAACAGCAAGTTAAACCAGAACTGGTCTTTGGAAAATAGCTGTTTTTACGATATCTTAAATAAAAAAAATAACCAAAGACTTTTAAAGGTGGTTTGTATATATTATGAATATAATTATTAACTCTTTCGAGCCGGCGGATGCAACAATAAGGTTGGCGCAGTCGGAACTTGAAAAATTATTGTCTTCTGCCGGTATGGCAGATTTGAAAGCAGAATTTTATTTGTCCGAAACTGAGGGGTATTCTCTATGTAATGAAGATGGAATACTTAAATTTTCAGCACCAAGTGCGGTTGAAATTCTGTACGCGGTCTATGATTTTGCCGAGATTTTCATGGGCTACTGTTTTTTTGAGCCGGGTGTAGATCTTAGAGCAGATGTTAATGACGAAATCCCTACTGGACTTTTATTTGATAAAAAATGTCCGAAATTGAAACGGCGCGGCTTTATTCAGGAATTTCCCTTTAGCGAGGATTCATTTCTGCTGGCTGACTGGATGGTCAAAAATCGTTTAAACTACGTAATGACATGGATGAAGTATTATGATTTGATTTCTGATGAATTGAAAGAGTATTTTGCGGTTCGCGGTATTGAAATCGAAAGCGGGCATCATAACTTCAGTTATTGGATACCAACTTCTGAATACGGAGAAAAACACCCTGAATTCTTTGCTATGAAAGATGGAGTCAGAATTAAGCCGTCAGAAGATAAAAATGCTCTATTGCTGAGTGAACAATTGTGTACGACTAATCCGGAATTACGCACCGAAATGGCTGAAAAGATGATTGCGTATTCCAAATGCCATCCTGAAATAAAAACATTGTCAATTGCGCCGAATGACGGCTTTGGCTGGTGCGAATGTCCCGAATGCAGTAAGTTTTATGACACTAATGATATGGGTGAGTTTTATTGTGTCTCGGAACACACCTATAGAGCCGGGCGTATTTATCATGATATGTTTGATGATGTAGCAAGACAGTTTCACACGGTATGCCCGGATGTGGATGTTACTTTTATGGCCTATGTAAACTACAGCCGTCCAAGCCCTGGTTTTAAATTGAAGCCTGGTGAGATTGTGTATTTTGCTCCCTATTGGCGCTGCATAAACCACTCTATTGCGGATGAGAAATGCCCAGTCAATAAAGACTATAAGCGTGATATCCTTGAATGGTGTGCATGCCGGGATGGCGGAGAAATTAATATCTATGAATATTTCATGGGGGTTAATTTTTATTTGTCATTGCCAATGATTCACCATGAACTGATGTTTGATGAGGTAGATTTTTATCATCAGAATAAGGTCGAGGGCTTATTGACTCAGTTTCATTTTTCGCATTGGGGCGTTTACGGAATTAATTATTACGCAATGGCGCAAGCTGGATATGGTGCGGATAAACAGCAGTTCTTAACAAAAATCTTTAGCGCGTTATTTGGCAAACATGCAGCTCAATATCAGGAATTCTACAAGGCATCACGTGTCTTGCAGGAAAGTGCAGGTGAATGTCTATTGCCGTATCAACGTCATTTATTTAGACGTACTGACACGGTGCAATTTGAAAACTTATCTGAATTAGCCGCTGCATTGCCACAAGATATTCCATATCCGGCAATGTGTGAACGTTTGAAAATCTGGTCCCAATACCTTTTGAAATTTAAAAAATTATCTGATTCAGCACATGCTAAGACTTTAACGATAGAAGAACTTGAACTGTTTTTAAAATGGTGTCATTCTCAGAAAGATAAAGGAGTTATTGTCCTTGACCGTTTAGATATGTATTTTACCGCATTAGCTGATTGTTTAAAGAATGGTAAGGAATGGATTCATTTTAATATCGATTGGGAAGATGACCATATAAAACAGGTTGATAAATATTTATCCGCTGAATCTGTATGATATGAGTTAATTGTACTTAAATTTGTTTTCATTCAATTCATGAAGGATTCCGCGCTATTTATATAATTGATGTAAGTAAATTAACTAA
>Ga0255410_1056_pt1 | contig 17146 bp, 12 predicted proteins | sample CelNoTSeSYBR01J2_FD_182126 | JGI IMG/M metagenome (GOLD analysis project Ga0255410, IMG submission 182126) | Sediment cell enrichment communities from methane seep in Santa Monica Basin, California, United States - CellEnrichment... | ecosystem: Environmental > Aquatic > Marine > Cold seeps >... | reverse complement strand
TTATTCTCTACCGCCGCTTCTGCGTGCGCCAGTACATTATCAACGCTGTTTATATTTCCAGCTCCTATCACATTACATCCGGCATGCTGTTTTAGAAACGGCAAAAAAGGAAAGCTGTAGAAGTCTTTAGATTCGCTATTCGGCTTTAAATAAGGTTCAAACCGTTCTTTAGTAGCATCTGTTAAGCTTAAAAAGTCATCATAGTTGATTCTAGTTTTTTCCTCACGATTAAGGATAATATTCTTACAACGAATCTGGGAAGGCCAATACTCCCAGTCATTTAAAACCGTAGAAGCCGGTAATTTATTTAGTCCTTTGTCATGTTTCCTGACGGTATCCGCCCAACAAAACGGAACTATATCTTTATCAACGACCCAGTTTAATACTTTTACAACGTAATCAATATAAAGTGAATCCAGTCCATGTTCAGACGCATAACTTTTGCACTGATCACAAGTGCCAAGCAGAAACGGTTCATCCGCGCCGACATGGAGCATTTTAGAATAAGGATGCGCGGCAATAATTTCAGAAGCCATTTTCGTAAAGAGTTCAAAGGTGCCGGGATTAAGCGGACACCCCTGCGAGAAAAGCTGTGGATTCTCCCGCAATCCGGCATATTTTTCATGCTGCAAAATATATTCCCAGTGCGCAAGGCTCTGAACCAAAGGAATTATTTCAACAAAATGTTCGTGCGCAAAGTCGTTAAGCTGTTTTATTTGTTCTTTGCTAAACGCCGCTTCAACCGCTATATCAGGAAGCGTTTCAAAAGGAAACTTGTCCTCATACTCAATCAGGACATAATTAATTTTAAGCTCAGAAAAGCGTTTTATGAGCCCCAGCAAATAATCAAAGTTCCAGCTTATCCGCTTCAGGTCAATCATAACAATGCGTTTTTCAAGATCCGCCCAGTCGTGAATATTACCGGAAAAACTGTTCGCGTAAAATCGCTTAACTTGTTTTAAGGTACAACAAGCATAATACGCGGCTCTTTCTGTTCTGGCGGCGATATTTATCACACCACCATCCGTTACGGAAATTTGGTATTCGTCGTTTTGTTCAAGATTTACATCTTCCTTGAAATTTACTGTGCCGCCAATCTCCTGCGTATGAGGCAGTAAGCGATTCCAGATTTCAGGGATATTTATTACAGTCACGCTTTTTTCAACTACTGCGTCCTTAATAGCTACATACTTCGGCTGCGGCATAAGAGCTACATTTTTTTCTATTGCAGTATGTGAAATATTCTTTGAGTTTTGCACGAGACGCCCTTTATTTATTTTGTTGCTGGTGTAATTGAAAATTTAAGGATTTCAGCATCGCCTTCTTCAAGATTAACTCTGGCACCTTTATTTTGGGGAGAACCAAGACCTACCATAATATAAGCGCCTTGAAATTTTGCTCCCATTGAGGCGGGGCTGGTTAAACGAATGAAAGTATTTTTATTTTCAGCTTTGATTGTAATCGGGCCTGTAACAGAGATTAAAGTTACTTCTTTCAGGTAATGATAGTTTACTTTTCCTTCGATTTTACCACAGACTGCTTTGTCTTGATGAGTAACTGCTTTAAATTCTATCGGTGCCGTTGTTTGCATAACAAGCATGTTTCTTAAGCGGCGGTGGTTAGCGGTCCAGGTGAAATCTTTTTTATAGTCAAGTTGTGCCGTAAAATCAGTTTTTCCCGATTTATCAATATCAACAGCTAAGTCGACATCAAACGCACCGTCAGCTAAAGCTACTTTTCGTTTCATTTTGAACACGCCATCTTCAAGGTTGAAGCTTTCGGATAAAACTTTCCCCTTGCTTAAGCGCATTGATTTATTCTGGGATTTACCGAGAATAGAGGTTAATACTTTAAACACCTGTTTGTTGTTCAGTTTGAAATATAAAATATTCCGGCTTGCTGCGATAGTAAATTTAGCGTCGCCGTTTGCAACTGTCTTAGGCGGCTTGATTTCTTTAGCTATTCCATTAAAGCCCAATAACATGCACACTGTCAAACTGCTTGTGATGATTGATTTTTTCATAATCATAATTTCCTTTTTAGTTAATTCCACCCTGAAATATTTTAAAACTTGTTGTTAAAAACATCACTTAGATATTGTGAATCGGCTATCAGCCGTTTTTCTTCATTTAGTAATTTATCAAGCTCCATTGAGGAACTTCTCGCATCAGGCAAAGCAGGTTGTTGTAAATGCCGCCAACTTCCAATTTACTGCCATGACCCCGTGAATCAATAATGACTTTCTTGAAACCGTTATTTGCGGCAAATTCAATGTGTTCATATGAAGGCGCGTAATAGAAGTTTTCTTCCGGTGTATCCATGTTGTTATGTTAAACCTTATATTGTTCTATATTACAGTTTATCTGCCCAGAAAGGATCATCTTTAGGCAATGCTCTTATTTCACTGTCACGCTTGAACAGTACATGAGCATCTGCGAAAAGGGCGTTGCGTCCATCTCCATGACGGGCAGTGTCAGGAGAGACTAAAGTGACATATCCATAAGTAGTCTCACCATTCCAGTCGTCGAGTTCAATCATATTGGCTGATGGCTTACGTAAGCTGGACAGCGCTATGGGTGTAGTGTAAGCTCGATTACGGTTTTTGTCCCCGCAGTATCTATTATAACCGTAGGAATAGATTTTGCCTGATAAATTCTTTTCGTTTCCACGCTTCGGACAGCGCATAATTTTCATTTTGGGATGATCGCAGTATTCTTTCTTATTAAAAGCAAACCAGTTGCTTATAGCGGTCTTGGATTGCAGATTCCAGCCCTTAAGATAGCCATATAGCTGCCCCTGCCATAAAGAGTAGTCCGTTACCGGAATAGAAAAATGAGGTGGGTAAAAGTTTTCATAGTCCACAGAATACATCCCCAAAGCAATTCCATGCTGCTTCATATTATTGGTGCAGCTAATTTTCTTCGCCTGTTCCCTGGCCTTATTCAGCGCCGGGAGCAGCATGCTTGCGAGAATTGCGATAATCGAAATCACGACGAGGAGTTCAATGAGCGTAAAAAATGTTGCACAGCAACGACTTGAGTTCTTTTTCATAAGATAAAAACCTCCTGTTATTTGTTAATAAGATGTTTTATTAAATTATATAAGTATTTAGCGGCAACTCCGTCATCTTTGCCATAAGCTTTTACCGCTTCCACTTGTGATAAAATACACGTTCCAGCCCCGACTTTCTTTTCTGTCAATAAAGCACCGAAGCATCTGGGAACCTCTCCGGCTCCGGCATCCGCACCAATTGCCTTAGCATCCTCGTCAAGCGGCAGTATCAAGCTTCTGTAAACTTCTCCATGTTTATTGTTTAAGGTCTCCCAGTAATAACGTTCCTGTAGTTTCTCGAAAGCTGGATAGCCTAGTTCCACGGGCATTAAATCAATCCCGATTAACTGAAAATACTTGCTGAACTTGCCTTTGAGGCTAAAGATCTGCATTTCAGGAATCCACGGAACCGCCCCTTCAAGCTTTTGTGACAATGAAAGCATTCTGCCGCCTTTTTTGAGCCATTCGTTAAGCTTTGTCAGTTTTTGCGAATTGTTATTATTTAAGGCACGGGGGCCTATTATGAGATACTTTCCGTCGCCAAGTGCGTCAATATCATTTATGAACTTAACTGTAAGCCCTTTAATGTTGCCCAATAATTTCTCAAGGTTTTTCTTAAGAACCCTATTGCGTCCTTGTAAAACATAGAGGAGATCGCTACAATTGATTTGCGGATGCGCGTCCGCATAGCCGAGAACAAAAACCTTATAGTCATTAAGCAATATTTCTTTATCGCCAGACGTCATCCGCAAGACAATTTTATAAGTTCCGGTTTTTAAATCAGCCGCAAACGGAACTGTAATATTCCGAGTCACTTTGCTTCCGGCTTTCAAGCAGCCAAAATCAATAGTTTTATTGAAAAGGCTACTTGCTTCCGCGGACAAAGTTAACTTTACTTTGATATCTTTTGCGTCAATCCCGGTATTATTAAAAGCATATACTTTAGTGTTAAACTTATTTCCGGCGATAAAGTTATGCTTGTTGTCGTACAGCGAAATACAAGTAAACAGTGGTGAATATATCAACTTGAACATTTTACCAATAGGACTGCTTGATTGAATTCCCGCCGGATCAAGTTCTATTAATTTTGTCATATCATACTTTAACCACGGACCGGTTACAGTACCAATTCCCTGCATATACTGATCATATATTCTGACCATTTCAACCATTTTTTTGGCACGTAAGCCAATAATTTTACATACTTTTTGTTTATCAAAAATATCAACGTGCAGACCAGCCAGTTTTATAAAATGCCGGTATGACCACCATTCACCTTTTACCGCCGCGTATTTAGCCCGGGAGCGTTTTGCGCGGTTAGCTATAGCCTGTATCTTTGCGTAATCAGGTTTGCTAAGAATCCTGACCATCTGCTTGATATCTAATTTGCCATCTTTATACATTGGAGAAAAACTTCGTTTAGCTGGTTGCCACAAGCGTTCAAGTTCCATAGTCCGCATATCGCCATAATAAAGGGCTTCATCGGCGAAAGAAGGTAGAGGATGCGGATAAATGGCTTTATTTCTGCTTTCATAAAACCATTTAAGCGTATAGGGATAAAGAGAAAAATGACCAATATTCATTGCTGCGCCACCGCAAGCCACTCCGGCATAGTTAATGAAGTCTTGTTTGGGCACCACTGGAACCCGTTTGCCATCTAAATTCATACTACTGTCAGCTATGCCGTGTTCAGATGCAAATACCATGCCGGGACAGATTTCATATAAAGCTTTGCGCATTGTCGGTAAATCAAACGCTTGGTTGCAGCTACGAAAATTTTCATCGCCGTCAAGAATAGTCACTACCGAAGGATTGTTGCATATGGACTTGCCAAGTTTATTAAAGACAAGCTTCAGGTATTCATTGCGTCCTTCGAGGTCAAAAATATCTTTGCCACACATTTTTAATTTACCATTAACCTTTTCATAAAAGAAGCCTTTAGACAATTTTTCCGGTATTGCGCGTTTTTTGTTCACAATCATGCGTTTTATCCATAGCGGCATATCCGTTGAATGTTTAAAGGGCCATATTACATGAAAATTCAACATACCTTCTTCATCGCAAATGTCATTCATTACTTTTGTAAACGCAGGCCAGCGCATTGCGCTCATGCAATTGTCCTGCTTAAGCATTTTTATATATTTGCGCAAGCAGCCGCCAACGTTATTTATAAGTTGAGGATTACCCGCTTCAACATACATAAGACGAGCCAGATGGCCTTCTTCAGCGGCGATACCATAACAATTAATCTTATTCCCATTAAGGTAGAAATTTTTGCCGACAACTTTGAACTCGCGCAATCCGAAGCGTTCCCATCCCGCAAGTTTTCCGTTTGCACTCAGTTTTATTGAGTATAAAAACGGATTTTCCAAATTCCATAGAACTGGATTATTTATCTTCATGTCGAATTGCAAATGATTTTCGCCGGGAACTAACTCACGTGCACCAAGTAGTATTGTGGTTTTAGCTCCTGTTTTTTTCCATGGCGATGCTTCAGCTGTAAGTTTGACATTCAGTTTCTTGCCAGTTGAATTGATAATTGTGCATTTCACTTTCGCTATGTTGGGAAGTTCTGGATTTATAAACATTTCCTTTACATATACCGAATTAACAATGTCAATCATCACCGGATTGTAAATCCCTGAATTCAGTAAACGACGGGGACGAATATTTTTGAAAAGAGTTACAGTAATGTTATTGGAACCTGCTTTTATAAACTTAGTAATGTCTGTTTGGAAGAATTCTGTTGGAAATCCAGGTAGAACGTTTTTCAATCCCGTCACCTTTTTGCCATTAATAAATATTATAGGCTCCCAGGCAATACCATCAAATTTCAAAATGAAGCGTTTCCCTTTCAGGTTTGTAGGAATTTTAAAGTTTTTTCTAAAGAACATAGCCCCTTTGAGTTCAGGGTTGCGGCGGCGCGCGTCAATATAATTAGGTACCTGCATTTTATCCCAGGAAGATGAATTAAAATTAGCACCAGTAAGCTTAAGATTCTTTTGGACTACGTCAAAATATTCCTTATGATTACATGCGACTCTTTTATAAAACCATTCGCCAGTAAGATAGATGCGACTTTTTTGACCATAAAAAATATCAAAATCTTTAGGATTTGCCAAAGTCGTATTTATTTGGGCTCCATTCACATACGAAACCAGCAAGAAAAACGTAAGGTAAATAAAAAAACGCATAGATATTCCTTTTTTATATTGTTATGATTATTGTTTTTGTTATAAAATGCTAATATAACAATACGTGATAAATAACAAAATGTCAATACTTATTATTTAAAAAGTTTTAAAAAAAACTTTTTCACAAAACAAAACAATATAATTCTTAAAAGCTTAATCTTTTAATAATAAAAAGGTTAAGCCGATATATAAATCTTTTAATATTCATTTTTTTTATTTCAGGTGTTGACAAAATAACAATTATTGTTATATTAATAAATAACAAAACAATTTTGCAAACAAAAGTGAAATGTATGAATAAGACACAACAGGCGACAAAGCATATAATAGAGTATATTTCCAAAGAGCAATTAAAGAAAGGCGATTCTCTGCCAACTTTAAGGAAAATCGCATCCGCATGTGGCGCATCCTTATTTATTGCGAAAAAAGCAATAGAAATATTAAAGCAACATGATATTGTTGATTCCCAATGGGGTAGTGGTAACTTTATTAAGAATTTAAATAAAGACAGCTTACAAAATGTGTTGACAGCGCTGGAACAAGCACCGGCACAGACAATGAACAAGCTGGCGAAGAATAATTATTTAGCCTTTATGGGGAAAGGCAGAAATCCAGCTTTTTACGGAGGATACCTTGGTGGAATTTATGATGTGGCAACAAGAGAAAATTTCCAATTAATACTGGAAATGTCAAATCATTCCTCCGAAAACGAAATCGAAAATATAAATAAGATATTGACAAACAAGGATATTCGTGGAATTATAATCAGCTCCGCGTTCAAGAATGAACCGCCGCCATACCTCTCAATATTAAAACAACGCAACATCCCGCATGTTTTTGTCGGTGACTCGAATTTCGGCAAAAACTGTCAGGAAACCTACCTTAGCTGTGATAATAAAGCTGGTTTCCTGTCGGTCATGAATCATTTGTACGATATGGGACATCGCCATATTGCCTTTGTGGGTACTCCGCGCTTTGACTTACCGGCAAACCAGGAACGATATAACACTTATAAAAACTTTCTCGCGGAAAGAAAACTACCTGAACTGTACATCGCCGGCACGGGTGGTGAACCGGAAGAAGATTTCGTGTCTGAAATACGCAACACCCAATGTTTTCAAGATAAAATAACCGCCTTTGCCTGTTGCGGAGACGCCATAGCCAAAGAGGTTATTACTGCCTGCCGCCTGCTTGGCTTAAAGGTTCCAGCTAATATTTCAGTTACTGGCTTTGACGCTAGAGACTGGACCGCATATTGTACTCCAGCTTTAACTTCAGTGTTTTATCCGACTGAGGAAATAGGGCGTGCGGCGGCAGAAGAACTGCTTGCAAAAATAAAAGATCCACTTTTGAATATTCCGGATTCCAAGAAAATCAAACCTCGCCTAATAATTAGAAATAGTGTCAAAAAAATCAATATTGTCTCTAAATAAAAACAGGAAAACACTTAACATGAGTTATTCAACAACGCTAAAACTTTGTCTTGCGTCCTTTCTTTGTGCCGGTTTAACCTTCGTCAGTCAAGGAGCTAAGAAAGAAAGAATAAATATCGAAAATTCCGATAGGATTCTGTTAATTGGCGGCTCTTTCACCTCGGGGGGCGCGCGTGATTTCAGGGACAAAGGTTTCGTAAGTACAGTTTCGCAACTTGTCGATTGGACCGTGGATGGCTATGGCAAATCCGGAGACTGTTACTTTGACGGCTCCATGGCAGTTCTTAAAAATCTTAAACGTTACCATGAAAAAATTGGACCTCAGGACTTCAATATAACCAAAGCTATATCAGTATACGCGGAAAATGATGGAATTTATTATAACCTGATGCCTGCAAAATATTGGCGGGATAATATTGTACGTTATGTTAAAATAATGAAATCCCTGGGAATACAACCTGTGCTGGGCACTCAATTCGGCAACTGCTCACGAACTCTTATTTACTCAATCTTAAGAGACGTGGCGAAAACTGAAAAATGCGACTTTCTCGACATCGCCAGCAAAGGAACGCTGTTCACCGGGAAAAGATATTTGCCGTTTTGGAATAACGGTCATCCCGGCATGAGAACAAATTCATTATTATGGTACGAAGTTGTCAAATACATAAACTCGCTTGAACGCCCAAGGCAGGGAATCAAAATTTTCAGGAACAGGCGTTCCTTTAAGATAAATAATATAAATGATTTTTTATTTGATACGATCCCTGAAAGAATGAAAAAATGGCGGGAAATTTCTATCGGGCACAGAAGATCCTCGGATTCGACAATCAGATATTACGATGCCTTGGATAAAAGAAAAATACGCTCGTTCGCTGAGGTTTCTGAGTATTTAAAGTTGATGAACAAAGAAAAAGTACCATTTGAAAAATATTGTCTTTTACAAATTACCTTTCCCGCTACTTCATCGCATATAGATACTGCCTCAATAAAAATCAAATCCAAAGATAAATTATCCGCTTATGTTAGAAAATATATTGATGACTCGCTGATAATCGCTGACAAACGCAACGTTGGATTTCGCTTAAAAAACCCTGATGCAACAGTCAAGGCAGGTGCTGTTTATTCAAGCGACCAGGCAAATCACAAAGGTGTAACTTTTACCGCAGTCAAAGTATCTAACGGTACATTAATCTGCGTGCCGTCAGGAAAATGGGGCTCCAAAGGGCTGCAGTCAGGCATATTGACAAATTTGTCCGGCGGCGGACCAAAGAAAATTAATTTTTTTGGAATATTTAAAGCGCCGGGTAAACAATATCTCAAGAACGCTTTCAAGCCCAAGGGCGTTTTAAAGAGAGTTGCAATGAACGACAATGTGCTCAATCTTGATAAAGCATTTCTGAAAAAGCACATGGATTATGATAAACTTTATGTAGTTCTTTATAATGACGGACGTTCTTTTAATTTAGAGGATATACAGATTGAATGGAATGGTGTGCGGACAAAGGAAAGAAATAATTTCTTGAGCACAGCGGATAATGGTAAGAATATTCTCAAAGTAACTAAATTCGATGATTCGTCAATAAGTAAATGGAAACTGCCTGAAAACGTAAAAGCACAAGTCCCAGTTGACGGCTGCATGCCAAAAGGTATCACTAAAATAGTAGAGCTTCAACCAGGACAAACAATGTCACAAAAAATCAGAATAAAGACTGACAAGCCTGTTTTGGGAAAAATAAGATGCTGGGCAAGATATCTCCCTCCTGTGTTTAATCCTAACGCAAAATTTCAGCTCCGCGCGAATGACCCTCCAGGTGATAATGTCATAAACGAGGACAGCTATGACTTCAGTTCGGTAACATTCATGATTACAAGGCCTCTTGGAGCTTATAATAGAGTTTATGAATTCGATGCCCTAGTGCCTCTACACTGGGTAGAAATTGAACAGGAAGTTTATATCACAAGCCCTAAGAAAGGTGGAGTGTATACATTTGCTGTGAAAGCTGGCGATAGAGCAATTCAATTAGCATTTGTATCCTTTGAAATTTAAAGTTATGAAGCAAGAAACGCAAGCAAAGACAATGGATGAACATCGTTATTATGTTTATCAAATGGTGCATTTGGAATTGTTTTTTCTGTGGAATTGGTTGCAAGATCATCCAGACGAATCCTTATCTTCAGCCTTGCGCAAGCGGGTTGGCATATACCGCAAAACAGCAGTTAATACTGATTTGATTACTCCTGTGACTCTGCACTACGATTCCGCCGAGTGGCTTGCGTACGAACGCGACCTGCAGAAGCTTTTCGAAAAACACAATGATAATGTACAGGCCTTTGAAGATGACGGTTTTGAAATTTTTCATGGAACACTTGATAAACGTTTGCCGATAGATTTCGCTAACAAGAAAACTGTAGTTGGTTTTCAGTGCGGCAGCTTGCGTTATAATACAGCCGATGAAGGTGAAATATGTAAAACTATTGGTTTTCATATTGCCAACGCGCTCCAACCTGAATCATTTTTTGCTGATCCTCAATATTTACCCAAATGTTTAATAAAACTAATGCAGGAAACCGAAGCAAAATACAGTTCGACACATCTTTCCACCGGGACATGGTTAAATTCACTGCCCAAATGGCTGGAACTTTTCCCACAGGAATGGCAGGATAACATGAGTGAACCAGATACAGATATACAGTCGCATTATGGTTTCTGGGGACAGTTCATAACTGCTCGTGGAACATTCAACTACAAGTACGGCAAAATCTTGCGTAAAACCGGTAAACTGCCCTTTTATCGCAGAACCTCAAGCTGTTCGTTTGAAGCTATGAAAAAACATCTCAAAGATAAATTTAATATTTGATATATGTTTTTATGTCAGCGGTCCCTTAAGGTCCACCAGTAGTGGTCACTTCAAAATGCACCACTTAAAATAGCTATTATGTTATAATAAAGCATTTCTGCCAGCTACAGCATTATATATCAATTCAATATAATTAAATTATTTATAAATTATTGCAATAAATATCAATTTCAAAACTAACTTTTGTAATAACTATTCGCTCCTCAATTCTCAATTTTTGAGTTCAACAATTTGTAAAACTTCAAAATTAAGGTATGTATCAGATATTCCGCTTATGGGACGACTTAAGAGGATAAACTTGCCGTTAATTTTACGTGGAAACAATACGCCATTACGATATATAAGGCAGAAACACATTTTCAAGTTGAAAGAATTCTTTATTTGATGGTATCAAATTCTACAACAATTTTGCTTATTCTCGGTGCTAAATGAGTTAAATGCCTGTAAGTTTAATCTGTACTGCGCCCATTTGCCATTGAAACGGCACTTATCTACGCGCTTAAAAATATCTAATATAGCTATATATAGATGATTCTGAAGCATTTTAAAAGCAAAAACGGTAATAAATAGCACTTTTTTTGTATTTCGAGGGAAGAGTGGTACCGAAGGTGGGATTCGAACCCACACTCCCTTGCGGGAACCAGATTTTGAGTCTAGCGCGTCTGCCAGTTTCGCCACTTCGGCATATCCTGAAATGAACAGGTCTTTACTTTACTACTAAAATTATAAAAAGCAAATCACTTATTAAGGGAATATTAGCATTTTTCCGCTTATCTCATGGAGAACTCGCGAAGATAGGAACTTGTGTGCTGTTGAAACCTACAAGGGGAGGTCGTGATTAATAATATAATCATTGAACGCTTCCGCTTGTTTGTGGATATCGTATACACCTTCGATCTGCAAACGCGCCTTCAAAACAATTTGATTGCGCAAGTCTTGATCAGTTAATAAGCGCTTACAGGCTGCCGCAAAAGCTGATACATCTTCGGATGAAACCAATAAACCTGTCTCCTCTGATTCGACCAACTCCCGCATCGCGCCGCAATCAGTTGCTACTACCGGCACACCCATTGCCATCGCTTCCTTTATTCCTAATGGCATTGAGTCCTGTTCTCCATTTTTCAGTATGCGTGGAGCCAAAACAAACAAATCCGCCTTTGCTAATAATTTGGGGATTTGATATCGCGGTTTGATGCCGGTAAAAGTAACTTCATTTTTGAGGTCTAAAGTTTTTGTCAGATCCTCCAGGCTTTCGCGCGCGGGACCGTCTCCAACAATTTTATATTTAAATTTCAAGCCTTCATCCTTGAGTTCCCGCAAGGCACATAAAACCGTGTCCAGTCCTTTTTTCCTACTTAAATAAGCAGTCGTTAAAAATTTATAAGGTTCTTTCGGGGGCGATAAAGATTGAATAAATTCAAACTTTTCCAGATCAATACCGTTTAGAAAACAAAACATACCCGGCAGCAGTTCAAGATCGGAAAAAACTTTTTCCATAAGAATTTTCTGTTCATATTCAGATAAAGTAAAAATAAACGCACTATGAATCAACGCTGGTTTGAGCAGCATAAAATCAGGTTCAAAAATCTCTCCCGGAAGGGTCAGATAACTGGAATTCAAGCCGGTTAAGAGTGAGGATAAATAAGCCGTCCGTACAGCATTGCGTTCGCAATGAGCATGTAAATGACTAATTTCTTTGTCAATAACATGCTGATTAACCAATATGCCGGCTTGTAAATAATTTTTTATGACATCCTTGCGATCCTTAAAACAAAATAACATTTTCAGCATTGCGCCAAAAGCATGCAAAGATTTTATCGGGGCAATTATTCCCAGCAAAAGTAATGTAAGGAGTGCTTGTGGAATCCGGCGCTTAGACTGTTTCAAGGAAACAATTTGTTTTTTCAATCTGGAATATCCGACTGGTTTTTCCTGACTGGCTGGCTCCTTCAAGGAAACAATACGCAGGAAATAGCCCATTTGCTGCAAGACATCAAGTTGAGCTAAAAATCGGGGTGATGTTGAGTCTGGCGTCTGACTCATTACAACACAAATTTTCTTCAAAGATTGTGTTTCCATATTAAAATATACTTTACACGGGTGAAAACTTAATATTTACATTTTTCTCAGACAAATAATAAAACAAATTTACCGCTTGCGGCATGAAGTCTTTGTACAGTTGAGATTCTATTTTTCCAAATAAAGCAAACACGAACAGTTATCACAATAAACAACCGCTTCTTTTTTGGTTTCAGTCATGGTCTGCGGGGTTATTTTCAAATGGCAACTGCTGCAAGTCCCGGCTGAGTTGACTTTTGCCAGAGGTGCTTTTTGGGCTTTCAGCAGGCGTTTATATTGTGCTAAAACAGTGCTGTCAACTCTAGCCTCAAGTGGGGCACGGCTGTCCATTAATTGCTTTATTTCGGTTTTAACCTCGCCGCTAAGCTCGGTCAATTCGTCAATTTCTTCAGAAATAGCACCCTTTTCCGCTTCAAATTCTTTTGTTATCTCTTTAAACTTTTCTTTGTTTTCTTCATCCTGGTCAAACAAAAGAAGCATTGTGGTTTCATGTACGCTGATTTTTTCTTTTTGAGTATCTATTTGTGAAAGCATCGCTTGATATTCGGTATTTTTCTTAACCAGCGAAGACTGCTGCTGCAATTGCTCAATCTTGGTATTAATTGCAGCAATAGCAGATTCTGTTTGTTTAATATCAAGCCCGGTTTTCTGCATGGAGCTTTTTGCTTCGGCAAGGCTGGATTCAGTGTTTGCTTTTTTCTCTTTCAGTTTAGTAATTTCAGAAGGGATCATTTTCAGGCGCAGGTGCAAATTGATAATCCGCATGTCGACTTTTTGTAATGCAAGCAAGCTCTCAATCCATTGTTTCATAAACTTATCCTTATGTGAAAATAACCTTAAAATTTAGACTAATCAATAATATATCTGATATTTTAACAATATCCAACTAAATCACAAGCTTTAGCGAAAAAAAAGAAAAAAGAACTAAGTTTTCAGTTTCCCTCTTTTTTCACTACTTAATCAAAAGCGATTAGAATGAGTCGCGTTCTGAAGACCATTTTTGGATTTTCTTTTCAGTTTCAACCCAATCCATGCCGCGTACATTTTCCGCGAATTTGCGGAAATATTCCCGCATAATACCCTGGAAAATGAATAAATTCTGCATGCGCTCGGCGAAAACGCTCGCAGAGTCTATTTCTTCGCCTTCCGGCAAAGTCAAGCTGTTGAAAGTGAAATTGTCCGCATCAATACCGCCGGTCCAGATTTCATTGGCGCGGCAAAGCGTGAACTTGGCTTTTTTGAGGCGTTTACCGACAGTCAAAGCGGCTTTCGCTTCAGCGGCACGCAAAGGACTGCCACCTTTTTTCAGAGTGGTTTCGGCGGCACCGCGGGCTTCGGAAACAAATGAGAAAGTCAAGGGGCCTTCGATCATAATATCAAAATCACCAAATTGCTCATGGGAGATTCTGCCGTCCTCGCATTCGCTGAAATACCACAGCCAGGTCAGAAAGTCACGCCCTGGAGCCAAGTCGTCTTGAATTCCGGCAAACATGACTTCCGGTAAATCGCGTTCAGTGCACTGGAACATTTCTTCCAGCATTAAGCCAGGTTGCAATTGATATGGCTCAATATTTGTGGTCTTAAAGAAAAATGAGATAAAGTTATCCAGTTGAGTAACCGACCCGGTTCCAACATAAAGAAGTTTCGCGTTCAAGTCTATTACCATTGGAGTCCCTGAAATGCTTGGAGCCATTTTGGATAAATTCATTTCCATAACTTGCGCCTTTATATCACGGCGAACTTTTGAAGAAATAACGTCAAACTCGTTAGCACGCATATAGACAAGCTCTTCACGTTGACAAATGGCATTGAACAAGGAAGAAGGTATTTTGCGTTCAGCCTTTCGCAGATAAAGGTAAATATGACCGCCGCGAATCGCGCTTTCTTCGTCGATAGTGGTTTCAAGCAAAGTTCGTCCGGATGTCCAGCCGTATACGGCTTCTTCTTTTATGTGATCAAGCTTGCCAGCTCTCTTCGCGGCAAAAAGTTCAATTAAATTTTCTGGTAATTGATTCGGCAACTGGAAAACGGCAACGGTAAATGAACCTCTGTCAAATGGCATATTTATAATTCCTTATTTTAAAAAATAATTAATAATCAGCTTCTAAATGTATAGCCATTTTCAGAATTTACCAGTCAAATTTATAGCTTCATTCACTCGCCTGTTGAAATAATTTGTCTCATCACCTATAATATTAAAAGGAGGATTTTATTATGCGAAAAAATATTGACAGTATGCTTGGGTTTTCAATCATGGCCATTGATGGAGAACTGGGGAAAGTCAGGGACTTTTATTTTGACGATGAAACTTGGACAATTCGCTATCTGGTGGTGCAAACCGGCAGTTGGCTGCTGGGACGCAAAGTACTTATTTCCTTTGCATCGGTAAAAAAAATAAACTGCGAGTTATCCACCTTTTTGGTCAATCTTTCCTGTGAACAAGTGCGCAAAAGCCCCGAAATTGACACTGAAAAGCCTGTCTACCGCCAACACGAACTGGAACTACACGAGCATTATATGCTACCAGCATATTGGATTAACGCTCCGGGAGTCACATGGGGAATAGATAATTATCCACTATCTGAAGAGCCGGAACCAGAACAGGAAAAAGATGATAATGCTCCCGTACCAACAGAAAACAATCAACATTTACGAAGCGCAAAACAAATAACCGGCTATCTTATTCATGCTGTTGATGGTGAAATTGGACACGTAAAAGACTTTGTTGTTAACCTCAAAAATGGGCTTATTACTTTTTTTATCGTTGATACACGCAATCTGTTGGCCGGCAGAAAAGTTCTTTTGTCTACGAAAAAAATTAAACGCATAGAGTGGGCTGACGCGGAAGTTTATGTTAATGTTACGCGCGGTAGCATAATAGAAAGCCCGGAGTTCGATCTGAATAAGGATTTATAAAACAGACTTAGAATTATCTGTGCAAAAATTCCACACAAGCTTTCGCAGCATGATCCAAAGCTGTAATCTTTTCATCGGAAAGAGATTCAACCATCTTTTTCATATCAGCTTCGACTTCCTTGCGGCGCTTACCATGGGGTAAAATGCGCTCCAGAGCATCTGATAATTTCCCGGACTTAACTTCATATTGCAAAAATTCTTCAAAAACTTCCTTGTTGGCAATGATATTGACCATTGTGAAAAAGCCCCGATACAACGTAACCAGCAAGGACGCAAGCAATATTGTAAAAAGATTCATTTTGTAGACAACCACCAAAGGCAAACCGGCAATCGCGCATTCTACCGTAACCGTCCCGGAAGCCGCCAGCCCGGTACCGGCTTTTTGCTGCCAGTAACTGGTTTTTTCGTAAGTAAATTCCATATCCGGCGTATCAGGATACGAACGTTTGAATTTATTATAAATTTCTTCACAATGCTTTAATGTTTTTTCGCGTGGAGTTGAGATGACGAACTTTAAAGCCGGATGACGCTTTTTCATTTCGACAGCGGTTTCCAGCATTGGTCGCAATAAACGACAGATTTCCATTGAACGGCTGCCCGGCAGCAACACAAGAGTGTTTGGATCGCGAACGATTGAAGGGTCGCGTTGCTCCCGTATAATGTCTACCAGCGGATGCCCGACAAATTCGGTATCAAGATTAACTTTTGCGTAAACTTCCGTTTCAAACGGAAATATAACCAGCATTTTTTCGCAGTATTTAGCCAGTTTGTGAATACGGCTCTTGTGCCAGCTCCAGATTTGCGGACTGACATACCAGATCACCGGAATACCGCGCTTGTGCATTTCTTTGGCAAAACGTAGGTTAAAACCAGGATAATCAATCAAAACAACTGCATCGGGACGCTCTTTAATTGCTTTGTTTTTCAGGAAGAAAAAGATTTTTATAATAGTAAATATAATCTTCATCACTTCAAAAAGACCCATGACTCCGAGTTCGCTGGAATCGACCATAATGTCAACGCCGGCGGCCTTCATTTTGCCCGCGCCCATACCGGCAATTTCAATTTCATTTCCAGCCTGATGCTCAAGTTCGCGAATGCTTTTGGCTAACTGGGCACCGTAAGTATCGCCAGAGGCTTCCCCGGCAAATATCCAGATTTTTTTCTTTTTTTTAGTCATATTTAATACTTATTTTATAAGTTTAGAAATTTCTCGAAAATTAGGATGTTTAGCATCGCGCAGAAGCATAAAAATAATCGCCTCGGAAGATGTAATAAACGCTCCGGCCTGACGCATTGATTCCAACGCGAGCTGATAGTTATCAATATTGCGTGAAGTCAGCGCATCAGCGGGAATAATCACTTTATAACCTGCATCTAAAAGATCAAGAACCGTTTGCTGAACGCAAACATGCGCTTCAGCACCGCAGACGACTAAAGTCTTCCGGGATTTTGCTTTAAGCACAGTTCTGAATTTACTTTCTTCCATGCAGGAAAAAGATGTTTTTTCAATAATCGGGGTACTTTCCGGCAATAAACATTTCAACTCATCTACAGTATTCCCAAGCCCTTTAGGGTATTGCTCCATAACAATAGAGTCTATTTCGAGTATGGC
>Ga0255410_1003_pt2 | contig 17175 bp, 13 predicted proteins | sample CelNoTSeSYBR01J2_FD_182126 | JGI IMG/M metagenome (GOLD analysis project Ga0255410, IMG submission 182126) | Sediment cell enrichment communities from methane seep in Santa Monica Basin, California, United States - CellEnrichment... | ecosystem: Environmental > Aquatic > Marine > Cold seeps >... | reverse complement strand
AAAACGTGCGACTGCAGTTAACTCTTGAAGAAATTCGCAAAAGGCGGCAACAATGAAACAGGAAACACTAAACAGAAAAATATTTAATACCACAGTGCTTATACAGAGTTTACTGTTTCTACTGTGTATCTGGGGGTGTCTGGCAATTTATAATTCCAATACGCTGGGAGCTTCACCTCTGTATTTTGTCGGACGCCAACTGCTTTGGCTGGTCATGGGCATGATAGTAATGCTCTTGGCGCAGCGTGTACCGTTCAGTTTTTATCGAGAAAACGCAGTTATCGGAGCCGCTATCGCTTATATATCCCTGCTCGCGGTCTTACTATGGGGGACACAAATCAACGGAATGCGCGGCTGGTTTACTTTTAACTGGGCTTCCGCGTCTATACAGCCGTCAGAATTCGCCAAGCCATTTTTTATTTTGCTACTCTGCCATCTTGCTGTAACCGGAAAAAACGATTTAAAAACCTTTCTGCGACTATCTCTGACAACTTTATTGTGGTTAATACCGATTTTACTTCAACCGGATGCGGGCACGGCACTTGTTTATTTACTGGCTTTTATTATAATATGTTTTCTGGTTGGCACGCCGACCAAATATTTATTAGCGCTTCCTGCCCTCTTAACGCCCATAGCCGTCTGGGTGCTTTATCAAAATCCATATATACTGAAGCGTTTCTCCGGCTTCTGGGACCCTTCAAGCGATCCGCTCGGCAGCGGCTGGCATATCCGTCAATTTCAATTCACTATCGCCCGAGGCGGCTGGTTCGGAGTCAAAATGGGCCATGCCACATGGTCAAATTCTTATTTACCTTTAGCCCATAGCGATTCTGTTTTCGCTACAATTGCCGAATCTTTAGGCTTTGTCGGAACCTTGCCGATACTTTTATTGTTAGCTGCTGTAATTTATGCTTTATACCGCCTTACTCTACACCTGAAGGGGCAGTTTGAAAAGCTGTTCATAATCGGAATGCTGTCCTTAATTGCTGTTCAAACTTTAATTCACATAAGCGTAAATGTCGCGCTATTACCGCCAACCGGATTAACTTTGCCATTATTAAGTTATGGCGGCAGCTCGCTTCTATCGACCCTGCTGGCTTTTGGAATAATTCTAAGCGCCGTAAATCACCATCCCCCAGAAGAAAAACATAGTTTCTACATCTAGTTTTTTAGGTAAAAAAATGTAGGCGATGCAGATATTTATACTTTTTCTATTGACAATTAATCTAACATGATATAAAATGTTCTTATAATCAATTTAACATTGATTATGACAAACCACTTCGAAACTTCCAGTACCCACTAGTAACCACTCTTATGCACGAAATTAGGATTGCTTGCACAATTAGCAATAAAAAACAAGCTAAAAGAGGAGGATATATGAAGAGAGCTTTAGTGTATTCAATAAAAATAAACTAAAAATAAGGAAATGTCTATAATGAAAACGTTGAAAATGGAAATGCCTTTAGTTGGATGCTGTAAGATATCGGAATGCGCTTATAATCGCGATCAACACTGTCATGCACGAGCAATTACTATTGGTGACGGATGTCATCCTTGTTGTGATACTTTTTTTCAGTCCAGTCAACATGCCAATACATCACAGGCTGCTGGCGTAGGCGCCTGTAAAGTCGCAATCTGCAAACATAATGAAAACTGGGAATGCCAGGCGGACTCAATCCAAGTCGGGCAAGGCGAATGCCCGGCCACTTGCTCGACATTTTGTAAACGTTAAGTTTAAACTGCAAGAAAATGGAGGAAATTGGAAAATTTCCTCCATTTTTTATTAACCAAGTCAATGCACCCGCTGGAGATGACTTTTCTACTACGCCAATGCCATTTGCATTATTTCTTTGAGCGCAACATTGTGTTTTTCAGCTAGGGCTGCACAATCTTCAAACTCAGGGGATCTTGTTAGATCTTTGCCTTTGAAAGACGCTACTTTTATTCGGACTTTGCCGTAAGGGGTTTCTTTTTCTTCAAAACGGCACTGCATACAATGCCGTGTTACTTCGTATTCACGCACTCCAAAACTTGTTGTTTCGGTCAGGATCAATTCCAGCAATTCGGCTTTTAAATTTTGATTGCACAAAACTGACAGCAACACACCGGGGCGTTGTTTTTTCATGCCGATCGGCTGAGTCCAGACATCCAAAGCTCCGGCCTTTAATAATTTTTTGAACACATAACCGATTAATTCCGGTGTGGAATCGTCAATATTTGTTTCTAAAATAGTCAGTTTACACTTTTCTTCCTGTGTATCGCTACTTTCATACAAACTGGCACGCAATAAATTAGGTCGGTTATTGAGTTCACGATGCCCGAAACTATCCGATGATTTCTTAATTACCGCGTCAGTCGGAATATCAGCTTTAGGCAGGATAGCCAACAGGGCAGCGCCGGTCGGAGTTACCATTTCAAAAGGTTCGTCTGTCGGCGCAGAATGCAAGCCCAACTTTAACATTTCTAAAGTTGCGGGCGCAGGTAATGGATAAGTTCCATGCTGACACTTAAAAGTTCCGGTTCCAGTCGGCAGAGGTGACACTGAAATCGCTTCCGCACCGAGTTTATGAAACGCCAGGCAGCACCCGACAATGTCAACTATTGAATCCACCGCACCTACTTCATGAAAATGAACCTCATCAGCCGGTTTACCATGTACTTTTCCTTCAGCTTCCGCCAAAGCTCCAAAAACTTTTAAGCTCATCGCTTTAACTTCTGAAGCCAAATCACTATCTTCAATTAAATGTTTTATATCATGAAAATTACGCCCATGAGAATGATGATGATGTCCATGCTGATGCTTGTGTTTATGATGATGTGTGTGTTCGTGTATCTCAACTTCCACCTGAATACCATTATTGATCCCGTGCGACTGCCATGGTCGGCTTTTTATCAAAAATTCATCAGGAATTAAACCTTTCAGCTCATTATTGAGTTCCTCAACATTCACCCCCAAGCCAATCAAAGCCCCGAGGATCATGTCTCCCGAAGCCCCGCCAACACTGTCAAATCGAATAATTTTCATAGTTTCACCATAGCTTTAACGCGTCTTTTATGCAAATAAGAAATTTTTCACTCCGGTAAATATAACCTGTGCGGCAATAGAGGCAAGCACTAAACCGGTTATTTTACTGAGAATAGTAATTCCTTGTTTACCAATAATTCTTTCAATACCAACACCCACAAACAGCATTATTCCCACCACAATAATAGCCGCACTAATTCCGACTAGATGTATTATCTTATTGGTAAAATCTACTTTTTCACCGCCCATTACTAACAATGCCCCGATTGTTCCGGGTCCTAAAGTATATGGAATCGCCAGAGGGACCACTGCTATATCACCATGGTCCTTATCCGGCAGGTCGCCGCCTTTACCTTTGCCCAAAACTAAATCAATCGCACTAAGCATCAAGATAGTTCCAGCTCCAATTCGAAAAGCGTCAATGGTAATCCCAATTGTCCCAAAAGCCCAATTGCCGCCGAAATAGATCAAAATACTCAAAATCCATATCGCGGCAGTTGTTTTATAAGCGATCATATGGCGGTCTTTAGGCGGCAAAGTCCGCGTCACCGCAATAAACATAGATAAAACAAAAAATGGAGTAAACAGGAAAAAAAGTTTTATGAATACTCCCAGTGCATCAGCAATCATTTAAAAAACCTCTATTATTTAATCATTACCTGGATAATATTTTCAGCACTCCCAATGTCAGCGATCAGTTCATCGCCGGGAGCTGTATCCAGTTGTAAAGCGCAGGATGCCGCTTGGTCGCCTTCAAAAATGGTGTTTTCCATTTCCTCGACGTTGATACCAGCGTCTTTAAGCCTGTCCAACACGCCCGCCAAAACTCCTACTCGATTATAATGACGAATTACTAAACTCTTAACGGCTTTGGATTTCGCGCAGACATTCACTACATTTAGCGGTTTTCCGCTTTGGCGGTAAGCATCTACTATGCGTACGACTTCGTCGGCAATAGCTTCGGCTGCCTGTTCGGTTGACGCTCCAATATGCGGCGTCGCCGTAATTACTGACGCAAAATCCGTCGCCTCGAAATCAGCTTCGCCGCCAGTCGGTTCGTTTTCGAAAACATCAGCCGCGTAACGAATTCCTTTATTTTTAACCGCTTCCATGACAGCCGCGGTATCAACAACTTCGCCACGAGCGGCATTGACCAGAATAGCACCGTCTTTCATTTTTGCTAAAAATTCGGTATTTATCAAATGTTTAGTTTCAGCGTTAGCGGCTAGATGGATGCAGACTGCATCAGATTTTTCAGCAATAACCAAAGGCGAATCCGCCCGGCAAATACCCAACTCCTCCGCTTTGGCATCAGTTAAACTGCGTGACCACGCCAAAACATTCATTTGCAAACCTTTCGCCCTGGCGACAACTGCTTTGCCGATTGAGCCCAAACCAACGATTCCTAAAGTACGTCCTTTTAAACCATTAGCTTTGCCGTATTCTTTTTTGCGCCAGCGTCCCGCCCGTAAATCACAGGAAGCGTCAACAATACGCCGGTCAGCGGCAATCAACAGACCTATTGCCAATTCAGCCACAGCATCGGTATTTTTTCCCGGACAGTTCGCCACATGAATAGCACGTTCGCCGGCAGTCTTCAAATCAATAGTATTCACCCCTGCCCCGGCACGAATAATCAAAGATAACATTGGGGCAGCAGAAATTGTTTCCGCCGTAACTTTCGTGGAACGGACAATTAAGATTTCGGCATTCTCTACATGCGCCGGCAAATCTTCCGCGCTTAAATCAGGTTTAAGCGTTACTTGCGCCCCCATTTTCTCCAATTCATTTACAGCTTTTGACGAGAGTTTGTCTGCAATTAAAATATTCATTACCCTGCTCCATTTTTAAAAAAGAAACCATTTAGTTTGTTTTATCACTTTCCAAAAGAGTATAGGTCCTAAACATGAATTCTGCAAGCATAAATAAGCCATAATCATGATTTTTTTTTACTAATCATTAATTATATGAGCTATTGGATTTGAAAACTTCCGATTTGAGCCTTAATTTATGTAATAAACTTATAAACAAATGTGGAACAAATCATGGATATAGAAATTGATTTATTGATAGATCATCTCGAAGAAGAAATGATGAATACAGAAGAAGCAATGCAGCGCGATTTTGCCGTGGTTCGTACGGGAAAAGCTTCACCTGGTCTTGTTGAAAATTTAACCATTGATTACTATGGCACCCCAACTCGCTTGAGAGAACTCGCTGGAATTACAGTTCCTGAACCAAGAATGCTGGTTATTCAGCCTTGGGATCCATCAGCAATTGCTTTGATCGAAAAAGCTATCAATGCTTCAAAATTGGGCATTTCACCTGTCAATGACGGCCGTGTCCTGCGCCTGCCTATGCCTGAGCTCAGTGAAGAACGTCGTAATTCATTGGTCAAGCAGGTAAAAATCCGATCTGAAGACGCTAAAATAAGTATCCGTAATGTTCGTCGTGAAGGAAATGACCTTGCCAAGAAAGCTCAGAAGAAAAGTAAAATCACTGAAGACGACTTGAAGGATATGCTCAAAGATATTCAAGATATGACAGATAAATATATTAAAAATATTGACCGCATTTTTGACGCTAAAGAACAAGAGTTATTAAGTGTTTAAACTGAACGGCTAACAGGTATTTGCTTATGCGAAAATACTTAATGAATAAAAAATTCATTCTTATTCTATTAGGAATTACACTCGTTGCACTGGCGTTACGACTGGGAGTGGCTAATGATTTACAAGCCGCTAACAATGGCAGAAATGCTGTTAACATGCCCTCCCCGCTGACCGACATGGCCACATATAAAAGACTTGCTGAATTGATTTCGCAAGGTGATTTTCATGATCCGTTTTATATCAACAACGCGCCCAAATACCAGCCGTTTTACAACTCTGTTTTTCTACCTTTAATATATCTGACTCTGGGTTATTCCATCTGGGCAGTACTTATCGCGCAAAGTTTACTTGGTGCCGCGACAGTTTATCTGGTCGGTCTGTCCACCGCGAAAATATGGAACCGACAGGCGGCGATTATTGCTGCGTTAATGGCGGCATTTTCACAGATTTTGATTTTATACACACCTTATATGCTCGTCGCGACCTTACAGGCATTCTGGCTGGTGCTGGTTTTTTACTCAACGATTTCCGCATTCAAATCCGGAAAAATAATCCCATGGGTTACTTGCGGAATAATAACGGGTTGCGCGATTCTTTCGCGTGGAAACGTTTGGTTCCTGGTTCCCGGAATAGTTGTCATGGCGGTTTATTCGCTGGTAATCAAAAAACATAAATCTAAAACTCCATGGCATAAAACCTGGCGAAGCTGTGCAGTCGCCGCAATTTTCCTGCTGACAATCATCCTGCCCCAAGTTCCGTTTGCCTACCGCAACACAGTCCTGCTCGGCAGACTATGCGGTCCGTCAAGCGACGCGCCGGTAGTATTAAGCCTGGGCAACACCCCCGAATCTCCACCAGGAGGGCGCGAAGAAGGCTGGGGCCCGGGACCGATGGAATATCCGCAGACTTATGCGGTATGGGTAGCCAAAGATTCTCCGATTAGCGTGCCAACTCGTATCTGGCGGTGGTTTTACCGTGAACCTTTAGCTTTTATAGAGCTTAATTACAGAAAATTATTACTTTTCTGGGATTATCGGGAAATCCCGAATAATGTTTCTCTTGAGTTTGCTTTAAAGCAAAGTGATTTTTTATCCTATGGCTTTCTGGGAAGCGTTTTTATCCTCATCCCGGCTTTGGCGGGGCTCTACGTCTTAATCTGGCGCAGCTTTAAAAAACGCGACCTTAAAATGCTTTTATTGATGTATTTCATCCTAGCGTATTGTTTAGCGACAATGGCTTTTTATATTCTTGCCCGCTTCAGGGCACCACTAATTCCGCTATTGGCTATCCTTGGCGGCATATTCGTCAACCGCGTCTGGCGCGTCTGCAAAAACGATCGACGTAATCTATATATACCGTATATATTAGTTTTTTGCATGTGCACTTTCATATGCTTCCTGGCTTATGACACTTATCGTACAGAATATGAAACGCTGGTTATGCGGGAAGTCCGTCCCAACGGCATCAGTGTCCCAATGAGACATGGTAAAATGATGTATCTGGATAATGGACCACAAACTTTCGGCGGCTGGACACCAGTGCCATTTACTCGTGGAACTGATCTTAAAAAACAATTTAAAATCAACAAATCAGCAAAAGGCTCTATCGTAGAGCTGGAATTAACCTTGATTTTCTCCGAGCCAGGCGAAGCTACTTTGCGCATCAACGACAAAATTGAAAGAGCCATTGCTAACCGGGGAGGAGCTGCCAAGAAAACTTTTGTGATTTCACTTCCATCAACTGGAGTAGTCAACATCAAGTTAGTTTCATCGACCTGCAATGTATTTTTTATAATCGACACCCAACGCGATTATGGACGTTCCAGCATAGATGAACGCCTCATCCCGGGAGAAATAGTTTGTCGTTTATTCATATCCCCCTCCCCTAAAAAAGAAACAAAAGGGAAAAAAGATCAAGTCCCAGTCACTCAAACCGTAAACGTCTTTTCTGGAATCGAAGAACAGGCTAATATAATATAAACATCTTCTACACTTATGTCCGATGCATTCTTGCAATAGAAAAGCGGCACAGGAGTGCCGCAGTTCAAAGAGCCTTCGACTCAGAGCTACTAAATGATTTGCAATCTTAAAGATAGTACAAATCGCATTATTTATCCCTACCGCAACGCCGTGGACGAGTCGTCACAAGGAACACCCTACTCTCGCTCTACACACAACGCGTTGCGGTGGGTCACATTGAAAAACCTCGTTGAGGTTTTGTGGCTGCTACTATCCTTTTGATTGCAAATTGGTATAATACTAAAATTGCAATCTCATGCATAGATCCAGACAGTAAACAAGTATAATCGTAAGGTTTTGAAAACAGGAAAAAAAAGTGGCGGGAGCGACGGGACCACGCAAAGCGTGGCAAGCTCGAACTTTATTCCGCCTCAGGCGGAACCGCAACATTATTGTCTACAAGGAACCTTTTTGCACCTCGTTTCTTAATTTTCTGTTCAAGGGCTCTGGCAACCTGAGAAGTTTCCAGTTCAGTTTGCCACACGCTCTGCCAATCGTTTGCTTTGCTAGTCCAATGAGATTGCCCATTTTTATGTTGTCTTAAGCGTTTAGCAGAAAATTTTGACATACCAGTATAATACTTCTTTAAACTTAGTGAATATAAGATGTAAACATAATATTGCATAATTCCCCGAATATAATATTGCAAAATTGGTACAAAAATCGTTATTTACGGCAAAATATGAGGTACAAAAATAGCAAAAAAGGCGAAGCCGCAACAAACAAATCAATGAGATTAATGAAATTTAAAAAAAGTGGCGGGAGCGACGGGACTCGAACCCGCAACATTCAGATCGACAGTCTGATACTCTAACCAGTTGAGCTACGCCCCCACTTTTTAAAAGTAGTATATTGGTTTCACAAAAAAAGTGGCGGGAGCGACGGGACTCGAACCCGCAACATTCAGATCGACAGTCTGATACTCTAACCAGTTGAGCTACGCCCCCACTTTTGAGTGAGCGATAAACATACTCCTTTAGCGAGAATTTGCAAGACGAAAAACTAAAAAAAATGCAATTTTTTGTTTTTTTAGGCAATTGCGACACATCAACAGCCACGCAAGAGACATTCAACCGTTTAAATACATGTATTCCATTGGGATTTTTCAATTTATATTAAAAAAAATACTTTAGCTATTGACAAATGTTCCACACTGTTCTATAATAAAGAACAGTTACTAACATTTAATTTAAAAGGATAAGCTTAATGCCCAAATTGATGACCATTTTAATATTATCATGTTTCAGTGTTTTTTTGTATGGAGCTCCAGTAAAAGTAAATATATATTTGCCCGATGCTAATCCCAAGAAGAATTTGACTAAATGTTACGTTGGCTATGACGCTGAAGATTTTGCCTGCGGTTTTAATTTCAACTGGATGTTGACAACTGGTCGCAAAGAATTCAAAGAATACTGCTATCGCGCCGGAGTGCGCTGTTTACGCTTTGCTGAAATGAGCCGCTATTCCTGGCGCAGTGAACTAGCCACACAAAAAATGAAAGCGGCTACTTATGCGGCTAAATATCCCCACGCTCCCCATATCGCTAGAAATACTTTAAAAAAGAAAATAGATTGGTGGTTTAATCCTGAACTGTACTGGAGTTTTTGTCGTGAGAACCGGATTATTGTATTGCCAATGTTCAATGCGGAAAGTTTTTACAATCCAAAAGATAAAAAAGCCTATTACTTCGTGAACAAACCTGAGCATTATCAGGCTGCTGCAGACGAAAGCGCCGCTTATGTTCAATACTTAAAAGATAAAAGCTATCTTGACCTGGCAAAAGTCTGGGAAATAGGCAACGAATGCTATTTAAAAAAATGGGAACCGGTAGAATACGCAAATTTTGTCAAGATTTTAATAAAAACTGTCCGTACTGTTCAGCCGGATATAAAACTGGCTATGCCCACTTTTATATGTTCGCGTGATAATCCTGATGTCAAAGCGATAATGAAACGCATCAAAAGCGCCTCCCCTAATGGCAAAAAAACAGAGTGGCAAATATATGATGAAGCAATGAAATGGACAGCTGACGTCATCAAAGCACTCGGAAAAGACGCGCAGTATATATCTTACGGGGTACAACACTCCTACGGCGCCGGTTCTTCTTACAATAGTAATTATAAAGGTATCGACTCCAACTACACTCTCTTACAGGCGATGCCGGAAAGCAAAAACTGGCGCTTGGTCAACACCGAATGGCGTGATCGCTCAGGCGAAAACCTCTGGAGTCATCGCGCTTTCTGGAACTCTGCTTTATGGAAAAGCAAATTTACGCTACTTCTAATGGCATATCCCCAGATGGATTACACCGCGGTGCATTCATTATTTGCGTTCTCCGGCGGCTTATACTGGTCAAACGGTAAAGATTGGGTTTTGCAGTTCCGTTCCAACCGCAGCAGACTATATGATGAAAACAATCCAAACGGCAAACCGCGTTTTGATATCGGTGCTTTTGCTCCCGTTGCCAAAATTTGCAATGATTTAATTGATACTCATCCTAATTTATTGGTTCATAAAGCCGGGTTAGGAAAAATGTCCAGTGCTTTATATTACGAAAGTTTCCGAAAAAACCGCAACGACGCAAAAGTCGCGGTCAAAAGCGATCTTGACTACCTCGTGGCAGTTAATGATACTTACGATTCGCTGGCTTTACTCATAGTTAATACTTATAACAAAAAGGTAAAAGTAACCCTTAAAACAGCTTTCGGTAAAGCCGACATCGGCGCCGCTCAAATAGAATTATTTTCCTGCGATCCCCTGCTGCTTGATCAGCTTCAAATTCCAGGCTCTGGTTTTTACCCGTGGAAACTAAGTCATTACGAACAAAATATGCAAAATCATTTAACTGTACCGGCAAATTCGTTTATGAAAGTAACGGTTCCGTTAAAATACTCAGGAAAGAGTTTACCTAAAGGCGCAAATTTAACACCCAAAATCAGCGGCAAGCGCATTCCTCGCGGTTTTTACGGAACAGGTGGCGCAAAGGTCGCATTCGCCTCACCTGATTCTATTCGAATAACCAACCCGACGAAAGCCAAAACTGTTTATCTGCAAGTTCCAATTAGCAAAATTGGAGTTTCCGACACAGGCCGCAAATTCAAGTTCGGGTTAAAATTCAAAAGCAATAAGCAACTTACTTGCAGTGCATTGATTGCCGGCAAAGGCTGGTCGCGACTTGGCGGAAAAAAATTCATCGCCAAAAATATGTGGCAAACTGTCGAAGTTGAGTTTAATTTAAAAGCCAAGGAAAAAATAAAACTTATTCGCCTTAATATATATAACTGCCCCACTGATGGTGCATTATTAACAAAAGATTTCATCTTAAAACAAGTAAATAAACAACCTTAACCAGGGAATGAAGGAAATGAAAAAGAAAAATTTCACACTCATTGAACTCCTCGTCGTGATCGCTATCATAGCAATCCTTGCTGGAATGCTGCTACCGGCACTAAATCAGGCTCGCGAAAAAGCGAAACAAATATCCTGCGCTAGTAACTTAAAGCAATTAGGTACAGCTTTCATCCTGTATCAAAATGACTTTGAAGGCTATTATCCAGGCTACGCTGATTTCGGAACACCGATCTACTGGCCTTATACTATAATAACTTATACGAAATCACCTGAATTATTATTGTGCCCAAAAGCCAGCGCGGCAACGGTAAATGATGTTAAAATCAAAAAAACCGGACCTGCTTTCAGTTATTTCAAAGGCTGGTATACTCCATCATATGGTTATAACATATCTGTTGGCGGCGCTGTTAGTTCAGGAGCATTGCGGCTTGGCGCGAAAAATAATCAACTGAAGACTCCAAGCTCAACTATTGTACTGATTGACAACACCCGAGTAGTAAGTGGCGCTCCAGCTGTAGGTTCAGGATACTACACCGCTCGTTTTTATCAGGATGCTAATTCGACAATTTATCCAGTCCATCAGGGACATGTAAATATTAGCTGGGGTGATGGACATGTCGGTAAAGAAAAAAACACAACAGTTATGGCGCCATCTTCAGCTGGCAATCCGCCTCAGCAGGATTATTGGTTTATAAAATAAATTGCTTATTAAGCTTGAGTTCAAATATTTTTTGACTATATTAACGCAAAGGAATAATTAAATTGAGTTTATCGATGGGAAAACAGGTAATTTTACCAGAAAATGTAAAAATAATGATTCGGGACCTTGAAGCGAAGATTCACCGCGGTGAACTTATACAAGGGCACAAGATCCCGTCAATCAGAGAGATGATGCGTACTTACAAAACCTCTCTGGGGTCAACCAAGCGCGGTCTTAATCTTCTTTGCGATAAAGAAATATTAGTTACCCGCCCGGGAGCCGGCATTTTCGTTAATTCCATTCCATCCTACACCATATCTCAAGCCGAGGCGTCAATCATGGTGTTTCTGGAATGGAATATTGAGCAGACTGGTATTTATAATCTTGTTTTTGAAGGCATCAGAGAACGCGCCATCCAGGAAAACTGTTCTATATCGTTCAGTTATCTTGGAGAGGACTGCTTCAGCCAGGATGAAGTAAAAAAACTGGCGGGCGACGCTAACGGTGTCATTATGCTTGCGGAATATGATCGCTGCATCAATAAATTTTCATTAGGTATACCAGCCGTTGGAGTAGGTTGGCAGGAAAAGATGAACGGTGTTTCCGTCGTTGACCTCGACCCCTTCAACGCCGCGAATTTAGCTTTCAAGTATTTTAAAGAACAGAATTGTTCTGAAGTTAATATCATTAGTGTTGAGCACCCGAACAAATTAATTCGCGCTAACTGTTTTGCTCAAGTATGGGAACGCTCAGGCGGCATATGCAGCTTAGAGACCCGTCCCAGCGGTTACGCGTTTGACAATATGGAATTTGAAGCGGGAAAAACTTATTTATTTACCTCCTCGTGGCTTTTAAATCGTTGCTCAAAGATATATCAGGAAAAGCACGGCATGGAATTATCTGAAGCCGCGACAATCCTGGGTATTGACGGTAGAAACATATTCGACCCCAACGGACACAACTCTGTCTCCATTTACCCTGACTGGAAAGAAGTAGGTTCACGCACACTGAGTGAATGCCTGGACAGAATAAATTTTCCGGGACGCAGTCCGGCTAGGATTTACCTTCCATGCCGCCTGTACGCCAAGCCTCTATAATACCCGGCACAGGAAATAATTGCCTTGTACCCAGATTATGCTTAGTTTTTTGCGGCGCACTAAATAACTTATCTGATTCATAAACTGTTCTTTCTTTTTGAGATATTTGCCGCCGAGTTCATCGGGGTTTTTAACCGTACCGCCTAAAATTACATATTGAATCTTATCTTTGCGCAAAGAATTATAAAATTCACTCGGATTAGCTGGCACAGGAGTATTGTATTTTACCTGCCAATATGGCGTGCCGACTACATAAGGGCGCGGACAGTAAAGACCACGGCGTTCGTAAAGCAACATTACTTTAGAATCTGGAGGCGTTTTTTCGGCAAGCGCCGCCATTGACTCAATATAGCCGGGATCGCGCACTGCGGCCTTTAAAAACTCCATAGAGTGCTTGGGGAAATACCGCAGGCCGCGCCAGGCTACGCTAAAATGCCGTACCGCCAGCCAGGGAGTACTGCCGATAGAATATCCCTTTACTGGCGGATATAAAAAACACCCCACTCCAATCAACATTAAGATGATTATAGTATTTCTTTGCCCTTTAATCTCAAGTTTTCTAATTCCATGAACCGCCGCCAGCAAAACCAAAAATAACAGTGGCTGTAAAAAACGTGTTTGCTGAGAAGTCATAAACCAGAAAAAATAGTAAAAAATTATTGCCACGGGTAAATAAATCTTTTTTCGCCAGAACAATTTTCCTTCATCACGCAAATTCCGCAGCCACCACGTCCCCAGAAGCGCGAAAGGAATAAACGTCCATCCCAAAATCATTCCGTCAAAAGCCCGACCGTCAAAAGCAATAAGAATAAATATAGTGAAAAACCCCAGAATACTGCGCAGACCAAAATGCGTATTAGCCATTAAATAATGATACTTGGCAACTAAAATCTCCGTTTCACTTCCTCCAAACCACGAAGCCAAAAATGGATAGAAGGGATTGCCGGTCAACAGCCATGGACGCAAATAAAACGGCAAGGCCATACATATACCGCCCAGTGTAAAATATATGAATAAAGCACTGCGCCTGCCGGTAAAACTTTTTTGATACTTAGACCATAAAAAGATGAAAACTATTGCCGCGACACCAATCCCGGTAAGTTTTGTCGCGACTATTCCTCCCGAAATAATTCCACACAGAAAAATAGTCTTCCATGAACTTTTTGTTTCGCGAATAAGCAGCAGTGCCGTAATCATATTAAACATGATAAACACTTCCACATAAGTAGAACGCATCATATTTATTACCAGAGGATTGGCAATAAACATAAAAGTCATAAATAAAACAACAAAACGATGCGCATAAGGCTTTAAATATATATAAATAGCTGTAAATAAAAACAAATAAGTCGACCATACCAGAAGTCGCGGAAATAAGATTCCGCCGTTTTGACACCCCAGTCGAAACAATAGTTGCGGCAATGCGGGAAAACCGGAAAAAGCATTATCCTCAAAAACCTCTAGAGAACCAGCGGCGATCCACCGAAACGGCAGTGCGATATGATAAGTTAATTCATCCCAAACATAGGGCATACACAGAGCCGAGCCCAAAGTAAAAAGTGCGACTCCGATTAAAATAATACTGAAAATGATATTTTTGCGGAAGAAAGTCAGCTTGGCTTTTACCAGCGGAACAATTCTCAAACATCCCCCAGCAGAGGCAAAAAGACCTAACAATATCCAAATACTTATTGGATTTAATAATTTCAATGATCCCATCACGAGGGCACTCAAAGCTAATAAATTAAAGCCAAGTGCGACATCAATAATCGCTCCCGTAAGAATTCGTCGAAAACGAATCTTTAAAACATAGCGATTAAATAAATATCCCGCTCCATAAGATGCCAACACAAATAAACAAAGCACAAATAAACTGAAAAATGCGCCATGATACATATTGTCGAGAAAGAACTGCATCATTTTCCTCTGTTTTCGTTAAACACTCTAAATGCTAAATCCTTAGACGGATTCTTCAGCAAAAAAGGCAACATATCTTCAGTAAAACCTTTCAGTTTTAATAAGGTTTTTAAATGACTATCGATAGCATCCGCCTGCTGCTTTTTCCCTAACTTATTTAATACAAGCCGGTAATAATATAAGTTCACACAGGACAATGGGTAATTTTGCTGTTCCCTGGCAAAATACAGTAAAGCCGCGGCCCGCTTACCACTTACCGCCAAAGCTTTCGCCCGAAGCAGGTTGTTATGCTCATAATTTTCAAATCCGAGAGAATCCAGCATGTCAAGAAATTTTAAACATGCCCGAGGATTTTTGAAATCATATAAAGATATTTTCGCCGCTAAATACGTGTTTTGCGGAGTCATTTTAAAGGCAATGCTTTTCTCTGCTTCCAGGAAAGCTGATTTAACGTTCTTCTCATCGGATATCAGGCGGGCATTACGGTAATGCAGAGAGCCAAACAAATTAAAGTATAAATAATTAAGCAAAACAATCGCGCAGCAAAATCCCACTACACGGTTAATCACCGGTACATATTTGCCATATTTGAATTCTTTCTGCGTTGAATCCTCAACCGCACGTCCCAATAAAATCCCCAAAACTATCAGAAAAATACAGCCTAACGGCCAAACGAGAGCAACAACATCAAGCATTGAATGGATAAATAACAAAATAAAGATAAATAGATATAATTTCAGATACCAGTTTCCCTGCCCCGCAGCTTGACGTAAATTTTTAATCACAACATAAAAAATCACACTGCACCATGCAAGCAAAGCTGGAATTCCCATCGTAGCGACAAACTGTAACAAATGATTATGAGCATGGGGATGACGAGCCGTGACAAGTCGTCCAAAATAATAATCAGCGGAAATGTGAGGGGCATACGCGGATTCAAAAAGCTCAGGACCGCAACCAAACCACAAATTTTGTTCAATTAAACCAAACGCTCCACGCCATAAGAAAAGGCGCTGCTCATCTTCAAGGATGACAAATACCTGCTCTTTAAACAATCCCAGTAAAATAATTCCGATTACGGCAAGGAACATTCCAACTCTAAGCCAGTAAACTAAAGGGAATTTTCTCCAATAATATAAAATCAAAATGCTGCAACAAGCCACTATTAGGCCCAAAACAGCGGCTCGGGACTCACAATAAAGTATTAGCGCGATACCAGCAAGAACCAGGAATGTAATTAAGTAAGGCAAAATTTTATCGTATTTTCGAAAATATCGATAAACACCAAGACAGATAAACGGAAACGTTACCGCTATTAACGTGGCATTCCAATTCCAATTACCGGGTATACCATAAAGAAGATTACCAAAACGAAATTCCTGAAGTGCTTGAATTACAGTAGCTAATCCCAAAAGGATCATAAAAGGTGATAAATATTTTTCAACTTGTCGTCGATTTACAGCGCAGAACAAAGGAATAGCAATCCAATAAACAGAGCTCCACAAGTAATTTATTTGCCCATCATAACAAATAATTAACTGGATAAGCGAAATAAGCAGAATAAAACCAAAGGTCATGCCAATCATTCTGGCGGCACGGTGAGAAAAAAAATCAAATAGAGTTTTTGAATTAAATAAAAGCAAAGAACAGCACAAGAGCGCAATTAAACCGGGAGTAAAGAGATTCAACTCTCCCCAATACGGCAAACGTCCTGTAAGCACACGCCCCCATACTAAAGGATAGAATAGCAATGCGCAAATATAAAAGCACGGCACTTGCCAGTTATTTTTTTTTAAAAGCGTCACCCTCAAACTCCTCTATAACTAATAAAAAAAAGGAGGCCGAAGCCTCCTTTCTTAAAAAATTAAATCTTAAGATTTAATTATGACTGTTCTGGAACAGTATTTTGGTTAACACCACTGTTATTAAACCAAGCTTTTGTAGGGAAACCTTTTACGTGTCCGTCTAAGAACATAACGTTACCATAGTCAGAATGGTTAGCTGAAGTACTATTGTTTCCATTGTCCATACGGTCAGTACCGAGACATGAGTCAGAATTACCGAAACGGTCTGAAGAACCTTCCATCATTCCATAAGCAATAGAATAATCAGTCTTACAGAATGTAGTAGCAGTATCAGTGTTAAAAGTTATTGCTTCAGTTCCTGTACCTTTTCTAGTAACAGTAGATGGGCAATTGTACACGCCGTAATCAGTCAGATAATCACTAGTACGCAATATATCATAACCATTTGCTGCAGTAAGAGTTCCATCTAAAGCATCTGGAAAACAGTCAGCATAGTCCATTGCATACTGCTTCATAGACAGACCAATCTGTTTCAGGTTAGAAGTACAAGAAATACGGCGAGCTTTTTCACGAGCCTGATTCAGGGCCGGTAAGAGCATTCCAGCTAAGATTGCGATGATCGCGATCACGACGAGGAGTTCGATAAG
>Ga0255410_1051_pt2 | contig 17421 bp, 16 predicted proteins | sample CelNoTSeSYBR01J2_FD_182126 | JGI IMG/M metagenome (GOLD analysis project Ga0255410, IMG submission 182126) | Sediment cell enrichment communities from methane seep in Santa Monica Basin, California, United States - CellEnrichment... | ecosystem: Environmental > Aquatic > Marine > Cold seeps >... | reverse complement strand
AACGCCAGTAAAGTATGTAATTTGGTAGATAGTGTTCATGCTCCAAGTCAACAACAAACGCATATGGTACTTACTACTGCCTATAATAATTACCGTAATGCCCACATGCGCCATAGTAAACGTGCCAACTTTGTAGCTGTTGACGGTCACGGCGAAGCTGGCGATATCGGCAAACTCAAAGAAGTGGGCTTTGTGTCAGCTTCAGATCTAGTGCCTACTCAGATCGTAAACTAAAATTAAAGAACCGAATACTTATGGAATTTTTAAAAGAACAGATAGTTAGCGACAATGTGCCGTTTAATGAATGCCACGCTTCCTCATTACTGCAACTCAAGGACGGCGAATTTCTCGCGACTTGGTTTGCCGGCACAAAGGAAGGCAAAAGTGATGTGGCTATTTGGATCGCGCGACGCGATAAAGATGGCTGGACGGCCCCGGAGACAATTGTTAAGCTTGGCTACGAATCACATTGGAATCCAGTGCTTTTCCGCACCGGCAACGATGAAATAAATCTATATTTCAAAACAGGTGCAAAGATCAGCGACTGGGTAACCTGGGTTATGCATAGCAAAGATGAAGGCATCAACTGGAGCCAGCCGGAAGAACTGGTTCCCGGTGATCATTCAGGCGGGCGCGGCCCAGTCAAAAATAAACCAATAATGCTTACTGACGGCACTATCGCGGCTCCCGCTTCAGTTGAACGTAAAATATGGGAAGCATTTGTTGATTTGAGCAAGGATAACGGATATTCATGGACTCGCAGCACAGCTATTCCAATGCCAAATATTGCTATTGATGACAAGCATAGCGGAAACCACTTCGGACTGATTCAGCCGACCATGTGGGAATCTTCTCCCGGCAAAGTACATATGCTCTTGAGAAGCAATAACGGCTTTATCTATCGCAGTGATTCTGAAGACAATGGACAAAGCTGGTGCAAGGCTTACGCGACAGAATTACCAAATAATAACAGCGGCATTGATTTAGCAAAGCTTAAAGATGGAACTTTGGCTTTGGTATATAATTTCAGTACTGAAAACTGGGGTAATCGATGTAAATTATTACTGGCGTTCTCTCATGATAATGGACAGACATGGCCGGAAAAACGTATTTTAGATTACAGCCCGGTAAAAGAAACTAACGGAATAAAAGTAGAATTTTCTTATCCCGCGATAATAGCTCTTGACAATGGGCTCGCCATAACATATACTTTACATCGTAAAAATATGGTTTTTGCTACAGGAACGGTAGATGATTTCCTTAACAATCTACCCTCTGTATAATAAAACATATATTTCACGTTAAATTCTCACGAAAAAGGATAAACCATGAAATCAATAGTTTTTATTGTAGCACATCCTGATGATGTAGCTTTCGGCATGGGAGGAACGGCTTTATTACTTAGTGAAAGATATAGAATTCATGTCTTGTGCGCGACTAAAGGTCAACTCGGGCGCGGCGGACGTGACATTCCAATAGAGGAAGTCGCTGTTTATAGAAGCAAAGAAGAACAAAATGCTACTGAATTCCTAAATGGAGAACTTACTTTTTTAGGTAAAATGGACCAGAATGTTTTTGCCGACGAAGCAACTTGCCGTGAAGTTGCGGAATATCTTAAAGAAATAGATCCGGCAGCAGTTTTTTCAATATGGCCAAGTGATACTCACCCTGATCATTCCGCAATTTCGGAAATTACCCGTAAAGCGGTTCGTATGTCTGGATTATCACCGGAATTATACTACTGCGAAGAATCAACCATTGGCGGGCAAACAACACATTTTCATCCGGATATATATGTAGATATCATAACAGTTATCGAAGAAAAATTAAAAATGCTTCGTTGCCATAAATCACAAAACCGCGAAGACCATTTGGCGCAAAATATGTTGAAACAATGTAAATTTCGAGGGGGCGAATCCGGATTAAAATATACTGAAGGTTTTAAGTGTCGATTCAAACTAACAAATAAAACTAAATCCATCTTGTTTACAATCTAGGAGCATAACTATGCAGTAATTTATTTACCGAGAAAAATGCCTATACCACTGTTTCTGTACTGCATATATCATAAGCTGTTTTTTCTTGCTTTTATAAAAAGGATATATATAGTATTATTAATAACTATAAAGGTGATTTAATATGCAGACAAGACGACCTAATATTATTTTTGTGCTGTCCGACGACCAGGGTGCTTGGGCTATGCGCTGCGCGGGCAATAAAGAAATAATAACTCCTAACCTCGACCGGCTTGCTGACGAAGGTATCCGCTTTGAAAATTTCTTCTGCGTTTCCCCGGTTTGTTCCCCGGCACGAGCTTCGATTCTAACCGGACGTATTCCGTCCAGCCACGGCATTCACGACTGGGTGCAAAAAGGCAATATAGATGACCCGAACGGCGATTACCGCGGCAAAGACCGCCCTATTGAATATTTGCAAGACATAGACGGCTATACCGACTTTCTCACTCAACACGGCTATAACTGCGGATTGTCAGGCAAATGGCACATGGGCGACAGCGCCAATCCCCAAAAAGGTTTTTCATACTGGTTTGCTCATGGTTTCGGCGGCGGGAATTATTATGATTACGAAGTTTTTGAAGATGGACAAATTAAAAATTGCAAAGAATATGTCACCTACAATTTCACGGATAAAGCTTTAGATTTTCTTGACAACCAAGCTGATAATACTGAACCATTTTACCTGAGCGTTCACTATACCGCACCTCATTCGCCGTGGGACGCAAATAACCACCCTGACGACGTTCTGGCATTGTACGATAGCTGTCCCTTTGAATCAACTCCCGATTTGCCGATTCATCCTGACCAGGTACCCAGCGCACCAGTTGGAGATACTCCCGAAAGCAGGCGTGAACATTTAACAGGATATTACGCGTCAATTACCGCGATGGATTCTTCAATAGGACGAATCCTTGATAAACTTGATGAACTGGAGCTCCGGGAAAATACTATTTTCATTTTCAGCGGCGACAACGGTATGAATATGGGACACCATGGAATATGGGGCAAAGGCAACGGAACTTTCCCGATGAACATGTTCGATACTTCCGTCAAGGTGCCATTTATCATCTCATATCCCGGAAAAATACCTCAACAGCAGGTCAATACCGACCTATACAGCCATTATGATTTTATGCCTACCCTGCTTGATTACCTGAATATCGATAATCCTCTGGCTGATGAATTACCCGGACGCAGCTTCGCGCCGGTTCTTCGCGGAGAAAAAGATGATGGTAATGATGAAGTTATTATTTTTGACGAATACGGTCCGGTTCGCATGATTCGCAGCAAAAACTGGAAATACATACATCGTTACCCGTACGGACCTCACGAACTTTATAATTTAGTGACTGACCCGGGAGAAGATAACAATTTATTCGATCAGGAAGAATACGAAGACAAAGCGATTGAAATGCGGGATAAATTGCAGCGCTGGTTCGCGAAATATGTTAATCCTGAACTCGACGGAGCACGTATGGATGTTACCGGATCCGGACAAATTGATTTAGCGGACACACGCAATAACGGACATCAGGCATTTTCTCAAGATCATCGAGAAAACAAAAAATAATATTACTGATTATTTTTTATGCAGTTCAAAATATATTTCATAGGCGGGGACTATATAACAGCAGTTCTCTTCATAAAATTCCCGTGTCCAACCGCATAAATTAACTAAACAGCCAAATATTTTTTTAATCGGCCAGCGTTCAATAAATGGTGATTTGAATACCAGTCTTATTTTTTCCACCTCAAAAAGCTCCGATGTATAAAAACACGGCACTTTTCTCCTGAATTTATTTTGCGCGGCATCATAATAATTGAAAGTATATAATCCAAAACAACTGTTATGAGTAGGGTCTGAATAAAAATAAGGGTTTGAAAAATGCGGCACAGTACCAATCATTTTTCCACCAGGCTTTAAAACTCGATGCGCTTCCTTCAATAAAAAATTCAAATCATCCACATGCTCTAAAAAATGAAATGAATAAATCTCATCCACATTGCCATCGTCCATAGGAATTTGTTTGTTCAGGTCAGCAACAATATCCACCGAATCAAACTTTTCCCGGTCAATAGTTGTCGCGCCAGGAACCCTGCGCTGCTGACCGCATCCTAATTCAAGCATTACTTTTTTCTGATTATCCATTTTCACTCCGATATATTTGAGAATCATTTATACTAGAAACTTAATTTCACAAAAATCAAATGATTTTATGGTTGAATATTTTGCAAATTCAGCTATTGATACTACTTTACAACTATAAATAATATAAAATAATTAGCATTGGAGTTTGTCATGGCACTTTGGGGCGGAAGATTCAGCACTCAGGCTGATAAAGAATTAAGCGAATTTTCGGAATCAATATCATTTGACAAAAGACTTTATAAATACGACATAATGGGCAGCAAAGCGCATTCTGCCATGCTTGCCGCGCAAGGTATTATTCCACAGGAAACCGCGGACGCTATCGCTATAGAGTTGGATAAAATTGAAAAACGTATAGATACAGGTGATTTCACCTTTTCTGCTGAACTCGAAGACATTCACATGCACATCGAAAGTGCTCTCATAGAAAAACTCGGAGACGAAGGTGCCCGTGTTCACAGCGCCCGCAGCCGTAACGATCAAGTCGCGCTCGACATCCGGCTTTACCTGCGCGATGTTGTCGCTGAGATAGCCGAAATGATTTGCGATTTCCAACGAGCACTCGTCGAACAGGCCGATTCAAACGGCGACGCGATTTTGCCAGGCTTCACTCACTTACAGCATGCCCAACCTGTTTTATTCGGACATCATTTACTAGCTTACGTCGAAATGTTTGACCGTGACGTCGAACGTCTAAACGACTGCGCTAAAAGAATTAACGTCATGCCTTTAGGGGCCGGTGCTCTAGCTGGTTCCACATTAAAAATCAATCGTGAGATGGTTTGTGAAACTTTGAATTTTTCAAGAGTCACCAGAAACAGTATGGATGCTGTAGCAGATCGTGATTTCGCTATTGAACTAATCAGCAATCTGGCAATTTTCGCAATGCATGTTTCACGTTTATCCGAAGATGTTATCCTGTGGTGTTCACAGGAGTTTAATTTTATCGAACTTGACGATGCTTTTTGTACCGGCTCAAGCTTGATGCCGCAAAAGAAAAATCCCGACATTGCCGAACTTTCCCGTGGTAAAACCGCCCGGGTTTACGGTTCACTGACCACTATTTTGACATTATGCAAAGGTCTGCCATTGACCTACAATCGCGATATGCAAGAAGATAAAGAACCATTATTTGACGCTATTGATACCGTTAAAAAGATTTTACGTCTCTATCCATCAATGATCGCGACTATGAATATTAAACGCGACAATATGTTGACTGCGGCATCTGATCCGGCTTTAATGGCTACAGATTTAGCTGAAAAACTCGTAGAAATGAACATGCCGTTCCGTACCGCTCACCACCGTGTCGGCTCTTTCGTCAAATGGTGCAAAGACAACAACAAAGCTTTGAACAAAACCACTCTCGAAGAAATGCAGGAAACAATCCCGGAAGCCACCGGTGAATTCCTGGAATTATTTTCTCCCGAGAGCAGCGTAGCTAAACGCGAAATCACCGGAGCAACCGGTCCAAATGAAGTCGCAAAACAAATCTCTTTCTGGAAAAAACAATTAGCTGAGAAATGATGAACATAAAAGCTAAAAGAGTATTAGTTACCGGCGGTGCGGTTCGCATAGGCCGCGCTGTTTGCGAGGCTTTTGCCGAAGCTGGTACTCAGGTCGTGATTCATTGCAATAAATCACTTGAACAAGCTCAAGAACTGCTCTCCACCCTGCCCGGCTCCGGACATCAGGTGGTACAATGTGACTTGAATTCACCTGCAGAAACCGCAAATTTAGTAGATCGTTGCGGTCAAATTGATATTTTGATAAATAACGCTTCAGTTTATTATCTTGATAAAGACGATTCCAAAGCAAAAGAACAAATGCAAGTCAATTTTTCAGCACCAGTATCATTGATGAAACAATTTGCCGCACAAGATTTGGAAAACGGCTGTATCATAAATTTTCTTGATGCCAAAGAAACAGAATCCATAGATTCTTACTCTAAGTCAAAACGCGCCCTGCGCGACGCGACTTTGGCCGCAGCATTAGAATACGCCCCAAAAATTCGCGTCAACGCAATAGCCCCCGGCCCCGTCCTGCCTCCTGTAGGTCATAAGGGTCCCGGAATGCAGAAAGTCTTAAAAAAGGTTCCCTTGGGCAAACAAGTTCCGCTGAAAGACATTACGGATACCTGTTTATTTTTAATTCAAAACGAATCCTTAACCGGACAAATCATTTACGTTGACGGTGGTCAACATTTAACATAACAAAGAGATTATTAATCATGTTCGAATTAGAAAAGCTTTACACCAGCGGAAAATGCCCGATAGTAACCGCACATCGCGGATTTTCCGGAAAGTTCCCCGAAAACACTTTGCCGGCTTTTGAAGCGGCTTACCGCTTGGGAGTTGATATAATTGAATTTGATGTACGCGAAACCGCTGACGGCATGCTGATAATCATGCACGACACAAGTGTCGATAGAACCACAAACGGCTCCGGTGAAGTCAATGAGTTAAAATTTGACTATCTGCGCCGGCTCAATGCGTCATACTGGCAGGGAACTCACGATTCCGGCAAAAGATTGGAAAAGCCAGTTTGCGAAAACTTGCAGATACCAACCTTCAAAGAAGTTCTGAAATTTTGTGTCGACAAAAACGTTGGAATCAATATTCAAGTATATGTTGACAGCCTTGAAGCGCTTAAGGGAATATGTTCTTTGTATGATGAATTCAATTTATACAAAAAAGCCTTCCTGATGATTTCCACATTCGCGCAGGCCGAAACGATAAAAGAAATTAATCCCAAAATCGAAATTTGCGTAGGAGAAGACCGGGGCAATCTGCAACGCCATAAAGATTTCGGTTCAAAAATCATTCAGCCGGCTAAAAATTTTGTTACTCCTGAATTTTGCAAAGAAATAACAGAATTGGGGCTTTGGGCAAACATGTTTTTCTCCAATACATCCGAAGAAAATGAAAAATATCTAAGTTACGGTCTCCAAGGCATCATGACCGACCTGCCGGATTTACTTTTAACACAGTAATATTTTGATATCGATTTGCAATCAAAAGGGCATGGCTGTCTCTAGCCGTGCTTTTCCCCTTTGCTTCCGGCGCGATAATGCGCTGGTGATACTTTGAAATATTTTTTAAACTGGGCTGAAAAATCATAGGCTGAAGAATAAGCTAATTCGAGGGATATTTCATTTATCTGCATTTGCGGATCCTGCAAAAGCGCACAGGCTAAGTCGAGACGCCGCCTGATTCGGTACTGCCAGGGAGATACTCCAATCTGATTTTTGAACAACTTCCGAAAACTCTCGTAGCCAATCCCTTCTTTGCGGCAAAATACCTTTATATCACAATCCTTACTGAAATCACGGCTTAAAAAATTACAGGCTGAATCAATTAATGCTTTTCCCTTGTCCTCTCCATGCCGGAAACAACGCCCTTGACAAGCCGCTAAAATTTTTGCAAAATCTCCTACTATAAACGGTAAAGCACTCTCGTCAATTGTTTTAAACCGCTCTTTTAAAAGCATTAATTCTTCAAATAAATCAGCGTCCAGTTCAATATTTTCACACAAAGGCTTCGTCTCAATAATCCGCATTGAGCGCAAAGCCTGATAAAGTGCCGGGCCTATTTCAATAAAAAACTCCACCCATTTCTTATCATCATTTATACTTAAAGTTTCCGCTTTGCCGGGTATACGCTTAAAACACATTCCCGCGCGAAGCTTGAATTTTTCGCCGTTTTCATCGTACAAAGTCCCCTCTCCGCTCAAAACAATAATAAAAGCAAAACGCGGATGAATAGAATTATCATACTCAAGATTGTTGCCAGGCTTGAACATCAGCCCTGCCCCAAAGCGTTCAGCAGGAGTTAACGCTAAACTGCGGTACACCACCTCATGTTCACATACATCGAAATTAATACCATTTTCCATATCCCATATTCCCAATATATATATTTTAATGTACGAAAATACAGTTATACTATAACATAATAAATACCAATTTTAAATAAAAGAAGAATTATTTACATGAAAAATGTAATTATTAAAAATGGAAAAATCATAATAGACGGCAAAGCTGAACAAATTATCTCAGGGGCAATTCACTATTTCCGGGTACTTCCTGAGCTGTGGGAAGACCGTTTATTGAAAGCTAAACAATGTGGTTTAAATACCATTGAAACTTACATGTGTTGGAATTTACACGAACCCCAGGAAGGCAAATTCAACTTTGACGGCTTGCTGAATTTTGAAAAATTCATAAAAATAGCACAGAAACTTGGCTTATGGGTGATAGTCCGTCCGGGGCCATACATTTGCGCGGAATGGGAAAACGGCGGCTTGCCAAGCTGGCTGATGACTAAAAAAGGTTTACGCTTGCGGTGCATGAATAAGACATATCTCGCAACGCTTGAACCATTTCTCAACGAAATTCTACCACGCTTAAAAAAGCTGCAATACACTGAAGACGGTCCGGTTATCGCTTTGCAAGTCGAAAATGAATACGGCAGCTTCGGCAATGACCACGAATACATTCGTCATGTCCGCCAGATTTTCCTTGATAACGATATAAATGTCCCCTTATTTACTTCTGACGGGCACAATGACCATTATATCCAAGGCGGGACTATTCCTGAATTAACCATGACCCTCAATTTCGGCAGTGACCCGGCGGGGGCGTTTGCCAACGGGCGCAAATATCGTCCTGAAGGGCCGGATTTCTGCATGGAATTCTGGAACGGCTGGTTTGACCATTGGGGCGAAGAGCATCATGAACGAGGTTTTGACGACGTGGCAGACACGCTTGATCAAATGCTGAAAATGGGCGCGAATGTTAATTTTTATATGTTCCACGGCGGCACCAATTTTAACTTTTGGAACGGCGCCAACTATGTAGAGAACAAATTAGCACCGACTATAACCAGTTACGATTATGACGCGGCTTTAAGCGAATGCGGTGATCCAACTGAAAAATATTTTGCCTATCAGGAAATTATAAAAAAATATAATAAATCAGCCGAATACGGTACTCCAAAAGCATCACGCAAAATAGCTTATGACAATGTTATTTTAACAGAATCAACAAAGTTATTGGACAATTTGGATTTACTGGGGGAAAAACACGACAGTGTTACGCCTGAATCAATGGAATACTGGGGACAGGATTTTGGATTCATTCACTACCGCACTCAACTTAGCGGTCCGGTGAAACAGAAGCTTGGCTTGGATAAAGTTCATGACCGCGCTTTACTTTTTCTTGACGGCAAATATTTTGCCACTTATTACCGCAATGATGAAGTTCAGGAATTTGACATTGATATTCCAGCAGATGGAGCTCAACTGGATATTTTAGTCGAAAATATGGGGCGCATAAATTACGGCACTGAAGTCGGCAAAGATTTTAAAGGAATTTTGGACGGCGTAAGAATTTGTCTGCAATACCAGCATTACTGGGAAACATGGCCCTTGCCACTGGATAATATAGATAAACTCTGTTATAATAATTTCAGTCAGGAGCCCAATCAACCAGCATTTCACCGCGGTGTATTGGAAGTAAACGAAGCAGCAGATACATTTTTGAGCTTTCCCGGCAAAAAGGGCTGCGTCTGGATTAACGGCTTTAACATTGGACGTTACTGGGAAGCAGGCCCGCAGAAAACCCTATACATACCAAGTGTCTTACTCAAAGAAGGCGCTAATGAAATAGTTGTTTTAGAGTTACATGAACTCTATAGTAATAATGTACAATTTACAAAAACCCCTAACTTAGGATAAGTATTATGTCTCTTCTCGATAAAAAAATATGGCAAAGCCCCGAATGTGTAAGTTTGAACCGCCTACCGGCACGCGCTAACTTGTTTAACTTTTCGGATGAAAAATCAGCCCGCAAAATCGGCAAAGAATTTTCGCCCTGGCTTAAAAAATTAAATGGCAATTGGAAATTCAATTACACTACCAGCCCTGAAAAACTCGAAAAGGATTGCGTCGATCCGGCAACTGATGACAACAATTGGGATAATATTGTGGTTCCCGGCTGTTTCAATATGCAGGGCTACGACAAACCGCATTATACCAACGTTCAAATGCCGTGGGAAAATTTGCCGCCAAACGTTCCCGAAGAAAACCCGACAGGGATTTACCGCCGCAGTTTTAAACTTGATAGTAACTGGTCTGAACGTCGAACTATTTTACATTTTGACGGCGTTGAAAGCGTTTTCTGGGTCTATGTGAATGGGCAGGAAGTCGGCTATGCGAAAGACACTCGTACTTCAACAGAATTTGACATAAGTTCTTTTTTAACGGACGGCGAAAATCAATTAACAGTAATTGTAGTTAAATGGTCTGACGCTAGTTTCATCGAAGATCAGGATCATTGGTGGATGGCTGGAATTTACCGCGATGTCTACATCCACAGCCTGCCTCAAAATTCAATCTCCGACCTTTTTGCCACCGCGAGTCTCGATAATGATTACAAAAACGGCTTGCTTAATCTGAAATTACACAGCAACTTCACAGACTCCAACGAAGACTGGAAATATCATTGCCAACTTTATGACGCGAATGAAAAAACTGTTCTTGACGAACCTGTTAAAACAAACGTGTTAGGCTCTCCTCACACATTTTATCCATGTTCAACTGACCCTCACCGCACAAAGGGCGAAGTGACAATAGACATTCCCTCTCCGCAAAAGTGGAGTGCTGAAGCTCCACACCTTTATACTTTAACTGTGGCACTGGTTGATCCAAACGGCAAAGTTGTTGACGCTACCGGTATAAAAGTCGGTTTTAGAAATATTGAAATCAAGAACCGCGAATTGTTGATCAACGGGCAAGCCGTTCTTATAAACGGAGTTAATCGCCACGATCACGACGATGTTCACGGTAAAACCATTAGCATTGAACTTATGAAACGCGATTTAGACTTAATGAAGCAGTTCAATTTCAACGCGATCCGTACTTCACATTATCCAAACGCACCGGAATTTTATGATCTTTGCGACGAATACGGATTTTACGTCATTGACGAAGCCAATATCGAGCATCATGCTTTTTATAATGATTTATGTTCAAATCCGCAATGGGCCTCAGCTTTTCTTGACCGTGCTGTAGGAATGGTTGAACGTGACAAGAACCATCCTTGTATTTATGCATGGTCGTTAGGCAACGAATCTGGCTGCGGCGAAAATCACGCGGCTATGGCTGGCTGGATTCGTTATTTCGATCCAAAGCGAACCGTGCATTACGAAGGCGCTTCCCATCGCGGTTTTCTTAACAAAATACCTAATCAGGATCTGGCGGTCACTGACTATATCGCGCCGATGTATGCCGCAGTTGATGTCTGTGTCGATTGGGTTACCAAACAAGATGACCCGCGCCCGTACATTCTGTGCGAATACTCTCACGCCATGGGCAACAGCAATGGTAATTTAAAAGAATATTTTGAAATCTTTGAAAAATATCATGGACTGCAGGGCGGTTTTATCTGGGAATGGATCGACCACGGCATCAAGCAAGTCGATGAAAACGGCACGGAATACTGGGCTTACGGCGGCGACTTCGGGGACGAACCAAATGATTCAAATTTCTGTGCCGACGGCATGGTATGGCCCGACCGCACCCCACACCCGGCAATGTTTGAATACAAAAAACTGGCGCAGCCATTAAAGGTTTCCGCTATAGATTTGGCTCAAGGACGTTTTGAGATTTTCAATAAAAATTATTTTATTGATTTATCCTATTTAGAAATAGCCTGGGAACTTAAAGTTAATGACAAAGTTATTCAAAGCGGCATACTGCCGATGCCCGCAATCTCTCCACGCCAACAGCAGGAGATAAAGCTGGATTTTGATAAAGTTAACGATAATAGTTACCTGCGCTTTTCATTCCGCCGTATCGGAGATACTCTCTGGTCAGAGGCAGGATACGAAGTCGCCTGGAAACAGTTCAAAATACCATTCAAGGCAATAAACAATGCATCCTCGAAAGCGTCTTTTGAGCTAAATCCTGATTCTACTTTCGAAAACATTTTAGAACTGAACAATTTGCCAGCTTCAACAGTTAATACTTCAATCTGGCGTGCGCCGATTGATAATGACGGAATCAAAAACTGGATCGGAACTGATGACTCGCGCGTTTTAAATATCTGGATTAAAAAAGGTGTAGACAAAAGCAAATCTGTTGTTAAATCAAGCACTTTTGAAAACGGCAAACTTTTGATCAAACAAGTAGTAAAATGCAATGAGGCATCTATCAATCACGAACAAGTTTACAGTGCCCTACCCGGCGGAGCTATTTTAGTTGAAAATACTTTTAATGTTCCAGAAGATTTAAGCGATTTGCCGCGCCTTGGTGTTGTAATGAATCTACCCGAAAATTTTGACCAAGTCGAATATTTCGGATTAGGTCCCTATGAAAATTACATCGACCGCCAGGCGGGAGTTTGGTTTGACCAGTTCAAAGATTCTGTTGATAATATGTACACTCCATACATTCTACCGCAGGAAAATGGTTCCCGCTGTCAAGCTAGCTGGACCGCGTTACGAGATGCTGACGGTAATGGCTTAATGATTATCGCGCCGGAAACAATGCAGTTCACCGTATCCCGGTTTTCAGCGCAACAAATGTATAGCGCCAAGCATACCAACGAATTAAAAGCGGAGGATTGCGTATATCTATATTTGGATTATGCACAACGTGGCCTAGGTACGCGTTCATGCGGTCCCGACACCATGGATAAGTACAAATTAGCCTCAGGGACATTCCGTTTTAATTTTATAATGACAGGACTCAAACCCGGACAAAATCCGGAAGAGATATTCAAGAGTTATTGCGGATAAAAAAAAACAGTGCCGGTTTAAGATTAAATCGGCACTGCTAGATTTTTGACTACTTAAAGAATTTTCTATTAAAATTCTTTTCCTGTGATAGCTTTATAAGCTTCGAGGTATTTTTCTGTTGTTTTTTCTACAATATATTTTGGCAGAACCGGACCGGGAGCGACTTTGCCCCAATCAAGAGTTTCGAGATAATCCCGGACATATTGTTTATCAAGGCTTACGGGACTGCATCCAACTTCGTATTTGTCAGCAGGCCAGAAACGGCTTGAGTCAGGAGTTAAAACCTCGTCGATGAGAATTATTTTGCCGTCATATACGCCAAATTCAAATTTGGTATCCGCCAGGATCATACCCTTAGTTTTAGCATAGTCATGGGCTTTGGTATAAATTTTTATAGACAGGTCCTTAACCTCGTCAGCCATTTCCTGCCCGAGAATTTCTACTGTTTGTTCAAATGAAATAGCTTCATCATGCAATCCCTGTTCAGCTTTAGTAGAAGGAGTGAATAATACTTCATCAAGTTTTTCAGCCTGACGATATCCCGGACGTAATTTTATACCGGAAACTTCGCCGGTTTTCTGGTAATCTTTCCAGCCACTGCCAATGATATAACCGCGGACAATACATTCTACAGAGAGAGGTTCAGCTTTTTTAACAATCATTGAACGCCCCTGAAGGTCTTTGGCGTACTTGACCAGTTCCGGGCGGGTAGTAACATCCATAGAAATAAGATGGTTAGGAATAAAATCCATCATTTCAAACCAGAACAATGAAACTCTGGTAAGCACTTCCCCCTTACAGGGAATTCCATTTGGCATAACAACATCAAATGCGCTTAAACGGTCGCTGGCAACAAATAACAGGCTGTCGCCTAAGTCATAAATGTCCCGAACTTTACCACGATTAAGTAATTTAACCCCTTCCAATTCGCATTGAATTAAAGCTCCATTATCGTCATACTTCATCTTAATTCTCCCATTTTGCGTTTTATTTTGTGCTCGAACTTGAAAATTTATACAAAAAATGGTTCGAATTTATTAACTCGAACCATTCTAAAATCTATAATAAAATTATGCGTTAATAGCAGAAATTTTAATCTGTGTAAGACTTTGACGGTGTCCGACTTTACGGCGATAGCCTTTACGTTTTTTCATTTTGAAAGCAATCAATTTAGGGCCGCGGTACTGTTTTACTATTTCAGCTTCCACTTTAGCGCCTTCAAGTAATGGAGTACCAACTTTTAAGCTTTCGCCTTCTTCACCAACGGCGAGGACTTCCGAAAAAGTCAATTTGCTGCCAGCTTCACCTTCTAATTTTTCAATATCAAAGATCTCATCGTTCTTTACTTTATACTGCTTTCCACCAGTTTTAATAATTGCGTACATTTTTATAATACTCCTGAATTTTAAGCGGTCAAGCTTATGTTTTATAAGTTTAGCGGCTTCGATTTAAGCTCAAGCTCGCATTTATTTTACTATAATATTTATGACTAAAATTTATAAATTAAGTCAATCTGAATTATTCAGCTATGTTTTTATAAACAGCGAATTGTACAATATACGTTTTACGCTCAGATGCAAATCTTATAAGCAAAAATATAAGATTTTTCTTCAACAATAATTTAATCACCGTTTATTTCTGCTAATTTTATCTTTTTTTCATTAAATCTTTAAAGTCCGTCGCGTCCATTTTTTTGTATTTTCTAAAAGGATTTGCTTTCTTTTTGTTAATACTGTAATTATGTTTGACTATGCCCATCTGCCACATTGCGCTGTCAGTTAAAAATTTTCCGCTGTACACAATATTCACAGTTTTGTTTTTCATTGGCCAGCTTATTAACATTTTCCCCTCACGCGGGGCGCTATAGTGAATTTTTACTTCCGGCATTTGTTTGTTAATATGTGCCGCTTCCACCGCGGTAACAAATTTTTTATTCTTCTGCATCTTAGTAATTGTGTAACGAGCCATATCAATTACAGTAAGCTGATCAAATTCACTCAATTTAGCCGAATCAAAACTTGCACATCCACACAAACACACAACACTCAATACCAAACATAAAACATTTTTTTGCATTACAACACCTCGTTAAATTATAATCCAGTCGGAATATCAATAAATTCGCAATCAATCGCGAACTTCCTTTCAATTTCATTCATTACCGCTTTAACCCCGGGAGTTTCGGAATGATAATGTCCAAGCTCTATTACTGTAATGCCGCTTTCTTTAACGACATGATACATCATGTGACTCATTTCCCCGGTAATATAACAATCTATCCCTTCCTCGATACATGCCACTAATCCATCCATTCCGCCACCGCCGGAAATTATGCCTGCTTTTTCCAGTTTCTTATCCCGATTGCCAAAAACTTTAGCCTTACAGCCTAATTCCACTTCAAACTTCTCAACAAGCTGATTAACCAGACATGCTTGCGGCAAAACTCCGCCAAAAGCAATATCGCAGCCGTTGTAATCCGCAAAATTGTAACGCTGCCGCAGCTTTATCATATCCGCCAACAAGGCATTATGCCCTATTGAGGGGTGCGCATCAAGCGGCAAATGCGCCGCGTAAAGAGAAATGCCATGATTAAACAATAAGCCCAGCCGGGACGCGGTAATACCGGTAAAACGACGCGGCTCGCTTCGCCAGCTCAAGCCATGATGAACAAAAACAAAATCCGCGTTTTTTGACAATGCCGCTTCAAACAAAGCCCGACAGGCATCAACTCCGAAAACCGCTTTTTGAATAACTTCCCCGGCTTCAACCTGCAATCCATTATTGGAGGCATCGTTGGGAATTGCCGCTACTTTCAACAGTTCGTCCAAATATCCTGTAATTTCCTTAAGTTGCATCATTTATCTCCTCTAATTCCTCATCTTTCTCTATGCTGTTATGAATAACAAAGCGATGCTGAATAACCTTCCATTTCAAATCAATACTAGCCTGTTTCTGCACAAAACGCCGAAATGCCTCCGGCGACGCCAAATTAGATATTTCCACTACAGTATCCCAGTCACAACGAAATAAAATCGCCAGCGCGTCAACAAAACCGAAGGCAAGCAATTTAGAACAAGCTCTGAAAAATACCACGCGCGCGATATTATTACGCAAAAGCAGAAAAGCCGGATATGTCAGGGCAAGAATCCAAAATGGCCAGATCGGATAACTCAAAGTGCTGAAAGTTTTCAGAATCTGCGCGGCAAGAAGCACCATAGTCGGTAATAAAAATAATACGGCGTCATATTTATTGATAAAACAATTCCCCAGGTAGCGTCTGACTCTGCTTGGAGCGGTTTGGTACGCGAAGAATTCTTCAAGTATATTGTCATTAACCACATGACGGGCAGTATGGCACAACTCGTGCGCCAGAAGTTCTCGCCGATCATAAATAAACCATTTACGCTTATTTATAAAACTCGAACGAATAAGAAAAACTGTTAAAATGTGCTCTGTATCCGAGAGAGCACACCCCCCCCCAAAGCAATCCAATATCTTTTGACATGAAAAAACCGGGAGCCCAAGTGATCGAGAAACGATAATAGTTTTCAGTAATTTTACCAGCTTCCTCGATTACTTCAACCGGAATACGTTTGTCCTTGCAAACAGTAATACCATCAAAAATTTCAACGTCATCCGTCCCCTGCTCTAATTTATCCTCAAATTCTTTCAGGGCATCGCACAAATCCAAGAGGCGCTGACGAAAATCCTCAAATGTTTCTCTTGATCCAACCAAAAAACCTAGACTATCCAAATGAGATAATTTAGATAAGTCGTCTTCTGTAAGTTGTTCTAAATATGCTCGATCAAAGGGTAGCATTTTTAATATTCCTTTAAGCTATGCACATCAACTTTTAGAGCGTTTCCCTCTACGGCGTTTTTTCCTGCGACGCCCATGAGACTCTTTATTATCATTGTTGCGGTTATTTTCTTTATTATTGTTTGATTCAGATGAAGAATCAATATTATCATTGGAGGTTTTGGCTATATTCGGCTCTGCTTTTTTTTCTTTGGCGGCAGCCTTCGGCTTGACCTTATATTTATCAGGATAAACGACTTGCACTTCACTACAGGCGCAATGTATACAACTTCCGGAATCTTGCAGAGCAACCGTTACTTCCTGCGTCAATAAATTACGATCGCAAATTTTTCCACGTCCCTCAGGACAATCACACATATCACCGCGACGCGGCATAGTTTTTTCTAGTTCTAGATAGCCTTTATGTTCATATTTCAAACAACATTTTAATCTACCGCAGAAACCGGAAATAGTGCTTGGAGTAAGTGATAAATCCTGATCTTTTGCCATACGTACATTGATTGAGGCGAAGTCCTTTAAAAAACGATTACAGCACAATTGCTGACCGCAAATTCCAATTCCGCCCTTCAGTGCGGTTTCGTCCCTGACACCAATCTGCCGCAGTTCAATACGGGCATTAAAGGTTTTAGCTAAATC
>Ga0255410_1054_pt1 | contig 17429 bp, 12 predicted proteins | sample CelNoTSeSYBR01J2_FD_182126 | JGI IMG/M metagenome (GOLD analysis project Ga0255410, IMG submission 182126) | Sediment cell enrichment communities from methane seep in Santa Monica Basin, California, United States - CellEnrichment... | ecosystem: Environmental > Aquatic > Marine > Cold seeps >... | reverse complement strand
TTATGATGGCGATATGATTGTGCAGCGTTACCGTGAATTATACGACTTCATCAAATGGCCTAAACTGAAAATACATTACGCCATGAAAGCCAACTATAATTTCAGTATTTTGAAAGCCCTGAAAGAAGCTGGTTCGGGTATTGACGCGGTCAGTCCCGGCGATGTGATGATGGCGCTGAAAGCCGGGTTTTTACCTGAAAATATCATTTACACAGCTAATAACGTTACTGACGAAGAAGTTCGGCAGGTCAAAGAGATGGGCGCCTTGCTGAATATCGGTTCTTTATCACGTCTTGAAAAAATCGGTAAAGAATTTCCCGGCAGCGAAATTTGCCTGCGTTTTAATCCTGATGTAGTTGACGGGGAACACGCCAAGCTTATGACTGGCGGAGATTTAACAAAATTCGGCATTCTCATGCAGGATGTGGAAAAAGTTAAAGAAATCGTAGCTGAATATAATTTAACAGTCGTCGGGCTGCATGAACATACTGGTTCAGGCTTACAGCATACTTCTTCCGTATTCAAGAGCATGGAAAACTTGATGGCGGTCGCGACTCCTGAAAACTTCCCGGCTTTACGTTTTCTCGACTTCGGCGGCGGCTTTAAAGTGCCGTATAAACCGGATGAAGAACGTGTTGATTATGTAGAAATGGGTGCTGAAATCACCAGACTGTTCAGCGAGTTCTGCGCTAAATACGGCAAAGACCTGCAAATGTACTTTGAGCCCGGTAAATACATCGTCGCCGAGGGTGCGTATATGCTGGTGACAGTCAATACGATTAAAGACAATAAAGGTCGTTTAATTATCGGTTGTAACTCTGGATTCCCGCAGCTTGTTCGCCCGATGATGTATGAGGCATACCATTATATCGAAAATATTTCGAATCTTGACGGCGAAGTTAAAGTTTATGATATTTGCGGAAATATCTGCGAGACTGGCGATCATTTCGCACAGGAACGTGAAATGACTGAAATCCATGAAGGTGATGTTTTATCTATTCAAAACGCCGGGGCTTATTGTTACAGCATGGGCGGAGTTTACAATCTGCGCGCGATGCCCGCAGAAGTATTCGTCAAGGATGGTAAAGCCAAATTAGCACGTAAAGGCTTGAGCTCCGAGGAATTAATTGATATGATTATTGGGGAATCAAATTAATGTTAACTGAATTCACAAAAATGCATGGGCTTGGTAATGATTATATTTATTTTGACTGCATTGCTAATCCGAATTTAATACCTGCTCCCGAAAAAGTAGCTCCGGGGCTTTCTGATAGACATTTCGGCATTGGTGGAGATGGTATCGTTTTAATCCTCAAAGCCGATGTTGACGGCGCTCAATACCGTATGCGCATGTTTAATTCCGATGGCTCCGAGGCGGAAATGTGCGGCAACGCGATTCGTTGCGTAGCCAAATATCTTTGCGACGCGGAATACCTGACAACCGACAAAGTCGACATCCAGACTGGTGCCGGCATCAAACATATAGAAATCAGCCGCAACGCCGAAGGAAAATTTGAATCAGCGCGTGTGGATATGGGGGCGCCTGAATTAAACGGCTTGTTTATCCCTGTAAACATTGATAAAGAACAAGTTGTCAGCGAGTCAATTACATTGTCAAACGGCAAAGAATACAATTTTACCGCGGTTTCGATGGGCAATCCTCATGCCATAATTTTTGTCGAAGAAATCACCGATGAACACGTTTTACAAGATGGCGCTTTAGCTGAGATCCACGATTTATTCCCGAACAAAATCAACGTCGAATTTGTCCGGGTAATTTCCCCGACCGAAGTAGAAATGCGAGTATGGGAACGCGGAGCTGGCGAAACTCTAGCTTGCGGTACCGGGGCTTCCGCGGTAACTGTGGCTTGTGTGCTCAATAAACTCACCGCACGCAAAATCACCGTTCATCTCCTCGGCGGAGACCTAAAAATTGAATGGGGCGATAATGATCATGTTTACATGACGGGTCTCGCGACGACCGCATATCAGGGTACAGTTGAGGTATAAAAAATGATATAACCTGGATGTCAGCCAATTAGAAATATTAACTTTTGTGTGTGAGGAGTAATGATATATGAAAAATTTTGGCGATGTCCTAAGCAATAACCTTAAATCCTGCAGGCGAAATAGATTTTATGATAATTACGATTTCAGGAGATTTGGTAAAAAAAGGTTTTCCGTAAGATATTTAATAGCTAGATTGCTGCTATTTTTAAGACTCTATTTTGCTCACCTGCGAATATGGAATAATATCGAAAAACTGGACAGGCTGTATGAACGACTTGATGAAGAATCAAGAAATATATTATTACAGGTAATGAGTTATCGTCTTTTGGGAGAGAAGTACGTCAAACTGCCTGTTAACACCCCGGAATATTGGGCAAAACTTGAAGAATTGGATATTTTACAGAGCAACAGTAAAAAAATAGACACAGGTTTTATAGGGTGGTCCCTCGGTAAAATTAATTTGGAGAGAGAAGGTTATCCTGTCGAAATGTTTATACGTCCATCCGGGATATATACTCAAATGATTCTTGAGCAGTATAGATGCCAATCCAGCGATACGGTAATTGAAGTAGAAAAAGGTGATGTTGTGATTGACGCAGGGGCATGTTATGGCGATACAGCTATTAATTTTTCACATAAAACAGGTGAAACAGGACATGTGTATTCCTGGGAGTTTATGCCTGATAATATTGATATATTTAAACGTAACATGGAACTGAATCCTGAATACGCGAAACGAATTGAGTTAGTTAAAAATGCATTATGGTCCTCATCAGGGAAAAATCTTTATGTTTCCGGGATTGGCCCGGCAGCTAAAGTAAGTCCAACTCCCCCTTTAAATATTAATAAGTCTATTGTTGTGCGAACTTATACCATTGATGATTTGCGTAGTGATAAAGATTTGAATTCTATAGATTTTATTAAAATGGATATTGAAGGCTCCGAATTAGAAGCGTTAAAGGGGGCAGTAAATACAATTCGAAAGTTCAAGCCCAAGCTTGCTGTCTCTGTGTATCACAATGTAAGAGATTTTTGGGAGATTGCACAATGGATTGACTCATTGGAGCTCGGTTACAAGTTTCATTTGAGGCACTTTACAATTCATGCTGAAGAAACAGTTTTATTTGCAGAAGTATAAGAATACCTTTTTTATTTTCCACGTAATTCTTTCAAGGATAGCGGTCTGAAGTTTTTCTTCATCTCGGCTCTTTTTTCTGCGTCAATGGATAGATATTTCCATCTTGAGAAAGCGAAATCATGGGGGACGAAGTTTTGCAGCCAACTGTGATTTAGTTGATAAGAAATAGCGAATGATTCAAATATCCAGGGACATTTGGTGCTTAGATACTTGACCATTTGCTTGTATTTTTTAGTTCTTTCTGGTGAATCCGGCATCGGAATGATTTCTTCAAACATATGGTCGAATTTCGCGTCCTGATAAAAAGCTCGATTGCAGCTTCCGGCGTTTTTGCTGTAAAAAAGCTGTAGAAAATTTTCAGCGTCAGGATAATCCCCTATCCACGACAAACGGAATAATTGAAATTTACCTTTACGTAATTTCTGAAAAAATCGCGGTTTATTATTGAGCAGCGGCACAATTTTTATCCCGATTTTGCCCATGTCTTTTATCATTAATTCGGCAAGCTGGCGGTAGGCTGAAGAATTGCCGTTTTGGTCATACGTCAAAGTCAAAGCTTCACCGGTTTTCGGGTCAATGCCATCGGGATAACCGGCGAGATGCATATATTCTCTGGCACGTTTTACATCATATCTGCTGTAAGGATTTTTGAATTTCGAATCGTTACCCGCGACGCCCGGCGGGATTGGCCCTTCGGCGGGAATCATTTGACCGTTATAATGCGCTTTTATATTATCCACGTTGTAGGCTAAACTTATCGCTTTACGCAAATTTAAATTGTTTTCTAAGAGTGGATCATTGAAGTTAAAACCCACATAACGGATTTGAAATTCCGGCATCTGCAAAAGTTTTATGCCGCGTTCAGCCAGTGCCGGAGTGAGTTCACTGCCAAGCCCCACGACGTTATCAAAATTATCCTTGCTTATCGCGCTCAAATCCAGACCACCTTGCAAAAATAACAACCAGGCAGAAACTTCCTGTTTGATTATATAACACACCACGCGGTCAAGTAATGGCAATGCTCGCTTACGATCTGCGGGATTTTGCGCTTGTGGGAAATATTCCCTACGGTAATCATCATTGCGGTCAAGAATCAAACGGTAATCCCGAATCCATTCCCGCAATTTAAAAGGCCCGGAACCTACGGGGTTTTCGGAAAAACTTTCACCGTAAAACTCAAGCGCCTGTTTCGATATAACTGAAGCATAAGGTATCGCCAGTGCATACAAAAAACGCGGATCAGGCTGTGTTAAATGAATTTTAAAAGTGTGTTTGTTAACTATTTCTAAACCTGAAATACCTTTTTTATAAAGCAAATTATCTGTAGATTTCAGGGTTGCACTTCTAAAAGCATTTATGCCTTTTATTTTGCCACGGAACATCCAGAATACCGGACTATGCAAACGTCCGTCAGCTATCCGCAAAAAAGAATAAATCACATCCTGACTAATGACTTTACGTTTTGATTTAGGCAGATTTTTAAAACAGCTGTTTTTAGAAAAATACAGGTCATCACGCAATTTAAAAGTATAAACAGTTTTAGTTTTATCCAGTTCCGGCATGCTTTTGAGCATGGAAGGAATGAGCTTGTAAGGGCGCGCGGTATAATCGTATTGTAAAAGCGTATCATAAAACGCGGCAACCATATTCCGGCTGGCCAAATCCGCCGCCAAGGCCGGATCAAGTGTTTTAACCCGTCCGCAGTTAAGGTACATGCTTTTAGCCGGATTCTTCCCCGGTTCCTGCCCACAGGAACTTATAAACAAAGCAGTTATACTAGCCAAAAATAAAAGTAATATACGCATTATGTCTCATCTTTTGTGCCGCCGCCCTGCGGGGGCTGTTAATTTTTGTTCATTATTATCCACGGGCTTGCGCCCGAGGCTATTCAAACTTCGCCCTCTGCGAGGGCTTTAAAATATTTTTATTCATTTTGCCCGCAGGCTTACGTCTGTAACTAAGCACATGGGGGCTTTATTTTTTTATTAATAAGAATTTATCATTAAATTTTATTCTTTTCAGCCCTCGCAGAGGGCGAAGCTTGGTTAGCCTCGGGCGCAAGCCCGTGGACACCAAACACACGTACAAATCCAGCCCCCGCAGGGCGGCGGCACATACTCAATCTAAATAATGTTCCAAATCAAAATTAATACTATTTTTTTCGAGAAATATTTTCAATTCATCTTTGAACGAAATTCGCTCATGATGTTTTTCTTGATTGTCAATATAATTCATAACGCTATTCTTTGCTGACTCACTTACAGAGAAACAGGAAAATCCCGGTTGCCAGGCAAAATCTTTCAGTTTCGGATAGTTCTCATGAATCCATCTGGATGAATTCGTTTTTATTTTTCTTGCAAAATCAGATGGAGCTAATGACGGTTTCAAAGACACCAAAATATGTATGTGATTTTCTATTCCGCCTATTTTTATTATTTGGCAGTTTTCAGCTTTAGCAATACCGCACAAATATGCATAAACAGATTTTCTGATCTCTGGAGATAACATGTTTAGCCTGTCTTTAGTAGAAAATATAATATGATTGAGAATATTTGAAAATGTATGTCCCATCTTTTGTGCCGCCTCCCTGCGGGGGCTGTTAATTTATTTATTCATTTTGTCCACGGGCTTACGCCCGAGGCTACCCCAATGTCGCCCTCTGCGAGGGCTGTTTATAAGTTCTTTCTTGAATATTTTAACTACCTAAGACTAATGAATTTTTCTACTGCTTTGTCCCATTGAGCTTTGTCTGCGGGGTTTGCTTTGTATGTTTCTACACCAAAAGATTTTTTGACTATTTCGCGCGCCGCGGCTAAGTCCGGCAAATCGTTGTCAGCTATTGCCTGCGCTAAAATATTGCCTATTGCTGTTGCTTCTACAGGGCCCGCTTCTACCGGGAAACCTAAACAATCGGCTGTGCACTGCATTAATTTTTTATCTTTAATGCCGCCGCCGACGATATTTAATGATGCATAGTCTACGTCGAGGATTTTTTCGAGTTTTTCCAGCTTGGTACGGAAATAAACCGCCAGCGAGTCGTAGATGCAGCGCAATACGTCAGCATCTGATTCCGGTGTATCCTGTCCGGTTTTTGCGCAAAACTCACGTACTTTAGCTGGCATATCACCGGGGGTTAAAAATAAATTATCATTCGGGTTGACTATATATTTAAATGCTTCACCTTCATTAGACATTTTTTCCATGTCAGCAAAAGAAATATTTCGTCCGGCTTCGTTCCAGACACGGCGCGTTTCCTGAAAAAGCCAGGTTCCCATGATATTTGACAGGAACAGGATTTTTTCGTCGAGTCCGCCTTCGTTGGTAAATGGGCCGAGACGGGCTTCGCCTGTACGGATCGGGGTATCTATTTCAGCGCCGAACAGCGCCCAGGTGCCACAACTGATATATGCCCAGTCACGGTTAGCCGGAGCCGGTACAGCGCCGACAGCAGAAGCTGTATCGTGAGAACCGACTTTTACTATTGAAATCGGTCCGCAGTTAAATTCTTTTTGCAATTCAGCCTTTAGTGGAGCCGAGATTTTGCCCGGGAAAGCTATTTCGGGGAATATTGAACGCGGCAAACCGAGAAGATCAATGAGTTCAAAATCCCAATCGCGTTTGACTGGATCGAGCAGGTTGGTTGTGGAAGCCTCACAATATTCGCAGGTCATCGCACCGTTCAATATATAGGTCAAGGCATCCGGCATCAGGAGTAAGACGCTGTCCTCAAAATCTTCAGGATGAGCTTCTTTATGCGCGACTAACTGGTACAAAGTATTGAGCTGCATAAACTCAATACCGGTACGCTCATAGAGCTTCTCCTGCGAAATTATTTGATAAACTTTTTCAGGTATGGAGTCAGTTCGTGAATCACGGTAGTGGTAGGGCAGGCGGACCATTTCGCCGCTTGTACGGTTGAAGAGTACATAGTCCACACCCCAGGTATCTATGGCGATACTGGAAATATTTGGCTCAATAGCGAGGGCTTTTTTCAAGCCGTCACGGATTTCCGCGCATTGCAGGTTGAAGTCCCAGAATAATGAACCATTTTTTTCGACAGGCCCGTTTGTGAAACGATGAACTTCTTCGAGCGAAAGTTTTCCCTGTTCAATAGTTCCAATGATTGCGCGTCCGCTTGAGGCTCCCAAGTCAAATGCCAAATACTTTTGTGTCATGATTTTGCTCCTTGAATGATTTTTATTTTAGGGCAAAGCTTTTGCAGTTGAGCCTGTTTCATGGAATTGTCGGCTTCGAACCCTCGAAATCCCCTATAAACTGCGCTTTGCACATCACACTATTTCAAGCTTTCATAAGCTGATAAAATTAATTCTTCTGTTTCTTCCCAGCCAATACAGGCGTCTGTAATCGAAACTTCAGGATCAGGAGTTTCGCCAATTACTATTTTCTGGCTGCCCGGTTTTAAATTGCTTTCCAGCATTACTCCGGCAATGCGGTCTTCGCCATTACGGATTTGCTGCATAACATCTTCCAGGGCTGTTCCTTGCTGTTCATATTTTTTGTCGGAATTAGCGTGGCTGCAGTCAACGACAATACCGCATTTGATTTTTGCTCTGTCCAGCACTACTTTGAGAAAGGCAATGTGTTCAGCGGCGTAATTGGGCTGGTTGCCGCCGCGAAGCACAATGTGTCCGTATGGATTTCCGGCAGTGCGGAATACACCAATTTGCCCTTCCTCGGTAACCCCGATAAAACTGTGTTCACTGTTGGCGGTTCTGATTGCGTCGATAGCGACCTGTACATTGCCGTCAGTGGCGTTTTTGAAGCCAACCGGCATTGACAGACCGCTTGCTAACTGGCGATGAGTCTGTGATTCAGTAGTTCGGGCACCGATTGCTGCCCAGCTGACTGCGTCTGAAACGTACTGCGGGATAATTAAATCAAGCATTTCTGTGCCTACCGGCAAGCCTAAGTCAACAATTTGCAACAGAAGTTTGCGTGCAAGGAAAATTCCCTGTTCAATATTGTAGGAGCCGTTGATGTCCGGGTCATAGATCATACCCTTCCAGCCAATTGTGGTGCGAGGTTTTTCAAAATAAACACGCATGACGATAAGAATTTTATCACTGACCTTTTTGTTTAGTTCGCTAAGTTTGCGTGCGTATTTAAGCGCTGAATCGCGGTTGTGAATCGAACACGGACCGACTATCATCATAAATTTTTTACTTTTCCCGTCCAGAATATCGCAAATTTCCTGGCGCGCACTAACGACTTTGGCTATCGCGTCAAGAGACAGCGGTAATTCTGATTTTATTGCCTTGGGAGAAGTTAGCGGGGCTCTGCTTGAAATGTTAATATTGTTACTTGTTAGCATATTATTGTTTTTTACCTCTGGATTATAAATTATTACAACTTATTTTCAATATATATTGTAAGTGTCTTTTTTCAACATATTATAAGTTTTAAAACAAGGATTTTAAAAATGATAAGAGCAGGCATTACAGGGCAGGCGGGATTTATCGGATCGCATCTGGCTGATTATATCCGCATACAGGAAGATATTGAATTAGTTCCGTTTATTCGTGATTATTTCGATGACGCAAAAGCTTTGGAAAATTTTGTCGAAAAATGTGATGTTATCATCCATCTTGCAGCAATGAGCCGTAATCCTGATGGAAAACTCTTGTATGACAACAATATCAATCTTGATAAAAAACTTATTGCCGCCCTGAAGGGAACGAACAGCCAGGCGCATATAATTTTTGCTTCGACCACCCACGAGATGCGCGAAGGGGATTACTACGCATCAAAACGCGACGGTCAAAAACTTTTCAAGGCATGGGGTGGAGAGTTTACGACAATGATAATGCCAAACACTTTCGGGCCTTACGGCAAACCATATTTCAATTCAGTAGTATCAACATTTTGTTACAAAGTCGCCCGCAGCGAACAGCCGGAAATAATAATCGACGCACCGGTGGAATTAATTTACATCAACAACTTGTGCCATTATTTTTACAAGGTCATCAAGGGCGAAATAAAGGAAAGTTCTTATACTCCATCACCGACAGCGACCAGAAAAGTTTCAGAAATTCTGAATTTATTATTAGATTTCCGCAAACTCTATGTTGAACAGGGAATCATTCCAAAATTCAAAGACGATTTCGAAATGAACCTTTTCTCCACATTCCAAAGCTACCTTTAACAGCTATCCAGCACAAAATTCTTTAACTTTTTTTATGAATTTTAAAATTACTTTTATAATCAGGTAAAGGAAAAAGCCTATAATCATAGGTGGAGCAGTGAGGATTATAAACAGGATTATTATACTTTTTAGTAAGAAACTGACGTCTTTAGATTTCAATTTTCCCCATAAGGTCTGATGCATTGAATAATTAAACGGAATATTTACAAAAGGAAGATATGGGACATATTTACCTGTGACGTTGTTGCATTTTGGACAATAGTATTGACCAGCTTTTACCTCAGCTCCACAATTCAGGCATATTTCACGTTTTAACTTATCTACTTCGTCTTTACTTATTTCATTTTCCCATGGATCTGGAGTTGTAGAGCTGTTTTTTAATAAATTAGCAATAAAAGCCACGAATATTAAACCAACAGCTATAATAATTAAAATATTCATAAAGGCCATTATATCATTCCGGGTTAATATCTGAATCTTCGATGATGTTGAGTTTTCCGAAGTTTTTATATAGTATGAAAACTAATATTAGTGAAATCACTACTATACTCACGGTAAAAAGCCATTTGTAGCTGTTTGGTTTTTGACGATACAAACAGAATAAAGGATTTCTTTTTTCATTGGATAATTTATAATTTATTTCATCGAAATCCATGACAGAGGGAAGAAGCTTATCTATTTCGTATTGGGGAGGAGGAATATAAGCTCCATAATACAGTTTTAATTGCAAAGCTTGCTTGCCAAGCATTACTAAACGGTAAATATTACCGCGTGCGCTAACTTTTAGCTCTTTTAATGGAGGGTTGTCCCCGTTTTGGATGGTTATTCTATAAGACTTATGACGTGCTTCCGAAAAAGTTATGATGCCGCTGTCCGCTGATTTATTGAAAATATTGCTTTTTGTCCAGTTTCTATTGGCAATTAGGTGCCATTTCCTATTTTCATTGGTGCCTTGCAGAGAAAATTTTCTGGAGAAATTTGTTGATGAACTGGATAGTCGCATTTCAGTCAGAGGAACTGAGGCACCATGCAGTTCTATGATTGTTTTTTTATTTTTGGTGATGATATTGGAAATTATTATGGGATAATTCTGTTTTTGCATGGATGCATTAGTTTTAGATTTTGAGATACTTATTAAGTTTACAGCATCAATTTTAAGGTGAGTTTTTCGTTTAATTACCGATGTTATCTCTTTTAAACTTATTCCTGATTGTTTTTCTTTGACTAATCGATGTATAGGAGAAGTTTTTTCTTCGCTGAAATTGTTAATGGTTATGCGGAAATATTTATATTTTGAGCGTGGGATTTCAATTGTTACTTTACGCAAGGCGATTATGCTTGAATAATCAAATATCGCTTTGTTGGCAACAATGATATTCCATAGTTTATTGTCATTACTGACAGCTATTGAAACGCTCTTTTCAAAATTCTTTGATGGAGTTTTCAGACTGATAGAATCTATCGCCCTAATATTTTTTTTCTGTTTGACTGTAATTACAACAGTATTGTTGAATTTTTTCAGGCTCTCAATAGAGCTTGGGAAAACACTTTGGTATTTATAGGTGTTTTTTAGGAAAACTTGTCGTAAAGCAAAAGGTATTTCCTGATCATTTTCACCGATGATCCGCAAATCCGAATATAGATTCAAGGTTTTGCTGTAAACTTCGTTATCCAGGGTAATTGCGGAAATTGCTCGCGGGCTAGTTGTTTTCGCGTTTGCGTCTTTGTAATACTGAAAATATTTTAAATCAGTTCCTTTAACGGAAAGAGAAAGAATTGCGAGGGCGATAAATAGAAATTTTATCATTATTTATTTTCTCCTTGTTTCGCGAAAGTATCTTTAAAACGAATGTATAGAAATGCCCCGGCAAGCATGACTAAGCCGAGCACTATAAATACTGATGTACGAACTAACTCTGTCTGACCTTTGAGGTCGATAAGGAAAATCTTGATTGCAATAATGCTGAATAAAATCAAAGCGCTGATACGCAAAGCTTTGATGTCTTTGCGTATTCCCCTGAAGATCATTGTTAAAGCAAATAATCCCCATAATATTGAAATCCCGCCCTGACGGAAAGACGGCAGGATATGAGATAAGACGAAATTCAATTCAAAAGTCAGGTAGACAAATAAAATTGCTATAGCAATAATGCCATAGAGATTTCTAATTGTTGTTATTTCATTAGTATCTTCATTGACGAGCATTTTTCTGGAATATATTAACAATGCCAATAGCGGAATAATTCCGGCAATGCGGATAATCATTGGTATTGGTCCTAGTGCACCTCGGTAAATGAATAAAGTATTGATGTCCCAGAAACCCATATCCACAACGGCAAGCTTAATAATAAGTCCGACCAGTAAAAATATGATTAACTTTGAATAAGCATCTTTTTTTGTGCTTTTCAGTTTCCACGAACAGAATGCTAAAGCTCCCAGCCAAATGTAGGTCTGCAATGGCAGATAAAGTGCTTTGTAGAATGCTTTGCCGATGTAATAAGTTTCGAAATGTAGAAAGACAAACACAAACACAAAGGAAATCCAGAAAAATCCTGCATAATTGGGAGAATCTGACCTTTGTATGTCATTTTCAGGAGCAATTGTTATTTGCGAACTTATACTATGGGTGGCTTCTCTTTTTAGAATCGAAAACGATGCTATGGTTGAGAGAGTTACCATACCCATACTCAAAAAGCGGTTGATTAAGCCGTCGATATATTCCGGCGAACTTGTGATAAAATAATTGTCCATGTCCAGAGCTGCCAGATGCCAGAAACACATCGCGTAAAGAATGTACGAAAGCTTGCGCAGGAAAGAGCTTTGAATCTTGCAACTCAGCCAGAGGAACAGGAATGCTTGCGTGCCCCAGGCACAGACCAAATATTTTCCGGACAGCAGAATCGGGAAAGTTATGGTGATGGCAAAAGCGGCAAAAGTAAACAAGATTAGTAAGAGATTGCGGTCTTTTACCTTTAATTTTATAAAACAGATTATTTGCGCGATATAGAAAACAGCGATGCCGGTAGTAAGTATCGCGGCGTAGTCCATCTCTCCAAATTTATTTTCAATAAGCATTAGTCCCATAGCAATATAAATTGAGATATTCACCAGCATGGTAAGTAGTTCAAGGATGATGATTTTTTGTTTGTGAATGAGATTATAGAAAATAGACAAGCCAGAAAACAGTACAAAATAAGCACTAAGGAAAGCAATGGTAACAGGAAAATTATTTTCTATTGAGTAAGCTTTTTCCGTTGCGGCGATAAAGAGCACATAGGTAAATACAAAGCTCATGAAATTCAGGGAACGCCAGTTTTTGTAACGCGCGATAAACAAAGTTCCGAGCCCCAAAAGTAAAATATAAGAGAAGAATCCGGGCAGGTTGGGTATATCTGTATGCAGCAGGATCGGGGTGGCGTAACCACCGATGATGCCGAAGATAGCCGCGAGCAATGAATTCATTTTGACCGCGAGTACGCCAGCGGTCAAAGTTATTAAAATCATTAAAGCATAGGCGGGACCTACTGTGATTAAATGGTATATTGCGTAAGCAGCGAAAATGCTGAAATAAAGCACCGCGATACCGCCTCCGAGCAGCCCCATGGCAATTTTATGGTATTTTTTGTTTGCCATAAATAAACTGGAAATCAACATGCCGATACCGACTGTTCCAGTCATGGTAACGCGCAAATACGGCGGAATTAGATCTTTTTCAATAGAGTATTTCAAAAAGAAGGCGAGTCCGACCAGAATAATAAATATAGCACCGCGAATGAGCCAGGTTGTTGCTACAGCGTATTCTTTGGAGACGTTTTTGCTGCGAAAATCATCACCGACGATAAGCCATTGCAGCGCTTTGTCAAAAATGGTGGTAACCTTTGTTTCAAAATCATTTTTGGGTTCAACGTTTTTCGGAGTTTTCTGAACTTTTACAGTAGGATTTGAAGGCGGTTTTTCGGCAGGAGCGGAAACATGTTTTATGATTTTCGGCGGAGTCGGAGAAACAGGTTTTGGAGGTTCTTTGACGGGTGTTTCTACTTTTGTTGGAGGTGTTTGAGCAGGAGTTGATATATTTTTAACAGTTTTTTTGTCGTCTGGAATTGGCGGGATAAGTTTTTCGAGCTGTTTTGTTATATCGTTTAACTGCCACCATAAACGGTTCATATTTTTTTGTTGATCTGCAACCAGCTTTTGAGATTTTTTTTGCATTACGATCAAAATAATCATCAGAATAATTGGACCACCGAAAACTACTATTGCTAATATAATTAAACCTTGCATGGATAAATCTCCTGTTGATTATATTTTATTCACTCCAATTTCAATATATAGGTAAAATTGATTTAGTTCAAATTGGATTTGAATATTGTTGTCTTTTGAGCTATACTTTACTTATAGGTAATTGCAATCAGAAAGAGGATTATATTTACATGTTGAAACAAGGTCTGAAAAAAAGTTTAAGCGGTCTTGATGTGTTCTGTATAGCTTCCGGAGCTATGATTAGTTCCGGTATATTTATTTTGCCGGGGATTGCGTTTGAAGCTATTGGTCCCGCGGTTTTTCTGGCGTATATGATAGCGGGTATTATGGCTTTGATGGGAGCTCTTGCGATTATTGAACTTTCTACTGCGATGCCTCGTTCCGGCGGCGATTATTATTATATTGAGCGCAGTTTAGGGCCTCTGGCAGGGACGATTTCTGGTTGTTTGAGCTGGTTTGCTCTTTCTCTGAAAACTGCTTTTGCGCTTTTTGGTCTGGCGGAAGTCGCCCACATAACGCTTGGCATTGATGTGACTTTATGTGGAATACTGGCTACTATATTTTTTGTCGGCATAAACATAATCGGAGCTAAAGTGGCGGCGGTTTTTGAAGTTGTTATGGTCATAGGGCTTTTGCTGCTTTTAGGCTTATTTATCTTTGGTGGAGTATCGCATGTTTCTGTATCTCATTTTGAACCATTTTTTAATGAGGGCAGTGGGGGCAAAGCGATTTTTGCGGTTGCTGGAATGGTCTTTATTTCTTTTGGAGGATTGCTCAAGGTCTCCAGTGTATCTGAGGAGGTCAAGCGCCCACGCAGAAATATTCCCGTAGGTATGTTAACCTCAATTGTGGTCGTTACAATTTTATATGTTTTGGTTTTAATCGTAGTTGTCGGGATTTTACCGGCAGCGCAATTAAGCGGTTCGTTGACTCCATTAGCCGACGCTGCGAAAATGCATTACGGCAAATGGGGCTATTACTTGATTACCATGGGTGCTTTATTGGCGTTCATTACAACCGCGAATGCTGGTATTCTGGCGGCGTCGCGTTATCCGCTGGCACTCAGCCGGGACGAATTGCTGCCTAAATTGCTTAGTCGTGTTAACGGTAAATCTAAAACGCCGATTGTTTCGATTTGTTTTACCGGCGGCTTTATAATTCTGGCTTTGCAATTGGAATTGCTTACTTTGGTGAAAGTTGCTTCGACTGTAATTTTGCTTTCTTATGTGCTGACTAACTTAGCGGTGATTATTCTTCGTGAAAGCCAAATTCAGAACTACAGACCGTCTTTTAAAGTACCTCTTTATCCTTGGCTGCCGTTTATGAATGTGCTTGTTTTTGTCTTTATGATTATTGAAATGGGATTTGAGGCAGTGGAAGTATCTCTGTTTATCATTGCTCTGGCTTTGTTGATGTACTTGTTTTTCGGTCGTAAAGTCGGTCGTGAATCCGCTTTGATGCACTTAATCGGACGCATTACTAATAAACGCCTTGATACACATGGGCTTGAGGAAGAATTGAGCGATATTTTACGTCAGCGCGATGGGCTGATCAAGGATGATTTTGATGTGCTGGTAGAGGAGGCTCCGGTAATAATATTAAAAAAAGCAATGACCGTTGATGAGCTTTTTCATGAAATCGCCGACAAACTGGCTGATGAACTTGATTTAAAGGCTGAAAAAATGTTTGAGTTTTTACAGGAACGTGAAGAAGAAAGTAGTACCGCTATTTCGCCGATGGTGGCGATTCCTCATATCATTATTGACCGTGAAAACAGCTTTAAACTATTTTTGTTGAAATCCGAAAAAGGCGTGGATTTCGGCAATACTTACGATGAAGTAAAAGCCATTTTTGTCCTTGCCGGCAGCAGAGATCAGCGTCATCGTCATTTAAAGACTTTAGCCGCGATAGCCCAGCTTGTTCAGCATCGTAAATTCGATACGACATGGCAAAAAGCACGCACTAAAGAACAATTAAGAGACGTTTTACTACTGGGACAACGCAAAAGAGAAGTTTAAAAATAGAGCGAGGGATTGGATTTATTTCATTCCAATGGTTCTTTTTTTTAGTTTTCCTCCTGAAAAGCTATTATATTCTTTTAGGTCAATCCATTCTCCAGCCTGTCCCCATACGACTCCAGTTTCACTTGGCATAATGTTATCAATAAAACATTTTCTTAAAATATTTTCGATACCATTTATTGTAACTAAATCTCCATCAATTTTTCCATACAGATCGACATCCAAATATTTCACAGCAGATGAATCATAAGCCGCATTAGCAACAATTGTTTGCTTAGACGCAATTTCCAGATTGCAGTAAAATAAGTCAACATTATTGATGATATTCAGCATGAACTCCGGTATTTCAGCTCCTCCTGGATACCAATTCGTATCAGTGGTTTCTGGGATTTTTACAGTTTCAATAATCTTATTCTTATTGTCCAGGTATTGAATTGACATCAGATTCTTATATATAATTTTGCCATTGCTTCCTTCAATTATAAGCTCTGGACCATAATGTTCCTGAGAAGCATGAGTCGCAGCAAACATGACTTCTATTCCATTTTTTGTAATAATTTGCAACACTGAGGTGTCGGGGGATTCAATATTTTTTATACGATAAAGTTCTGCCCGCATTTTTTTTAGTTTGGCGGATTTTTCATAATCGCTGCCAGCCAAAAAAAGCATTAAATTCAAATAATGAGCAAGGGCGTTATTAAATGGACTGTCAAGTACCCAAGTCCCATTACTTTTTAATTTTCCTGCCCAGCTATTACGCGTGTAGTAGCTTTCTACTCGTGGCCAAAGCCCAAGGGTTTTAATCCTTTTTAGCGTGCCGATGCGATTTTCTACAATATTTCTTTTAATTGCTAAAAACGCAGAATGATAGAGATGCTGGTAACCAACAAGCACATGTTTTCCTGTCTTATTCTCTGCTTTTCTCATTGCTGTTATTTCTTGAATCGTTACGGCTGCGGGTTTTTCCACCAAAACATTTGCTCCTGACTTCAAGGCGGCAATTGTCATTGGAGCATGTTGTTGAATACTGGTCGGTATGGAAACAAAATCCAATTTATTTTTGAATTCATCCAGCATTTCCCGCCAGTCTGAAAAAATACGGCAACCTATAGATTTAAGAAAAGCACACTTCTCTTTTTCTTCGTCGGGGTTAATAATAGTGGCAGCAGCCAGTTTCAGCTTACCTTCGTTAAAATATTTTTTTAGAGCCAGATAATGACATTCGCCAAAACCTGAGACACCTATGATTCCAGCATTAATCATTTTGTACAAGGTCCTTAAATGTAAAATTAGAAATAAATGTAAAGTTATTAGTTTTTTCTTCAGGAGAAATATGAATAGCGTGCCAATCTTCTTTTGATCTTTTCTTTGTAACTTCTTTTGTTATAGCAACATCTTTATTTGTTGAATGAAATTTCAGTTCTTTCACAGTGTATTCAAAGGGATTAGTAGTTTTCTGCCAAGGTAAGTCACTTCCCCAGAAAAGAGACAAATCAGATAATCCTTTACATTTAACTTTATCCATAATCTCGAAACCTTTGTTATAATAACATTTTATACACCTGTTCCAGGAAATAACTCCAGCATCAGGTGGATAATAGCTCGCAAGTTCTAAAGTAAGTTTTACTCCTCCATCTATATTTTCAATAACGACTTTTGGAAAATCAATTTCTTCCGGTAATGCCGTAGCCCATACGTAGCCATCGCTATATTGTCCTATTCCGTTAAAAGTTAAGACATTATGTTCCTTGCTTTTTTTGCATAGCGAATACCCGGTGTCAGAAAGCAGCCATTCGCCTTTATAGTTGAATAAAATATTACCTGTATGAGGATGATG
>Ga0255410_1053_pt1 | contig 17608 bp, 11 predicted proteins | sample CelNoTSeSYBR01J2_FD_182126 | JGI IMG/M metagenome (GOLD analysis project Ga0255410, IMG submission 182126) | Sediment cell enrichment communities from methane seep in Santa Monica Basin, California, United States - CellEnrichment... | ecosystem: Environmental > Aquatic > Marine > Cold seeps >... | reverse complement strand
GGTACAAACATTGTCCTTTCAGGATATTACCGCACCGAAAATATCGCTTTGGATTCCAAAGGAAAGATGTATGCAAATATTGCTTATAATTATGGCAGCAAGGATAAAAAATTTCCTAGAAAATATCATTCACTACTATTTAAACCCAGTGAAAAATGGCAGAAATTTGAGTCAGTCAAAGCAATTAATGTTCCTATAAAAGATTTTTTCGCTCTTTTCATGCTTTATCAAGGTTCCGGAAAACTCTATTTCAGTGATCTTTCCCTGAAAATACAGGAAAGCGGCAATAAAATTGATTCCACAGAAAAATATATTTGGCGTGAAGCGGAAAATATTAATAAATATTTAGCTGTTTCCAATTGGGGGCACAAAACCAAAGACTATTATTCAGGCAAGGGCGGAGTTATTCTAAAAAAAGAACCTTTTAAATGGAATTTCAGAATCAAAGAAGAAGTTAATACTAAGACTTTAATGCCTGAAAAACGTAACTATTTTGTTTGGTTGAGAATGTACGGCTATATGGACAAACCCGCTGTTTCAGTATTCTTTAATAAAAAGAAAATAAGCTCATTTAAAACACAAGCAAATGAACAAGTTAGGGATGGCAAATATGCTGGCCCCGGCAAATATTACTGGCAAAAGGCTGGTTCATTTTCTGCCGTTGGTGGAAATGCTTTTCTGCAAATTGCACCGCAAAGCAGGATGCTGCTTGATGCAGTTATTGTAACTACTGATTCTAAATATGCTCCAAACCAATATGAAGTAAAAAAAGTAGCGGAAAGAGATTTTTTTGCTGATGTTAAAACACCGCATTCAATGAAATCTGTCTTCAAAGTGTACGGTATAAGTAATAATGTAAGTACGCCAGTTACTTTCCGCTACCACGGAAAGATAGTAAAAGTCCCTGGAGACAAGAAACCTGCAATTTTTCATGTTTCAATCCCGACAAATATAAAAGTTGAAAACATAACAAGCCATTGGGCTGGAAAAACCTGGAACAAACCTACCCGCTGGGGTAAAAAATATTTAACTTGGAATAAAACTGGTTCAGAAACTATTGACGGAATCAAACATAATAAGTATGAAGTCTATATATATTATCTATCTCTGACTTATACACTTTTCGTGCAAGCTGATGAAGCAGATTTTAAAGCAGGACGCAAGTTATCTTTCAAATATTATTTGGAATACAATGGCAAAAAACAATTAGTGGAAACGCTGCCTTTACGCACAATAGCCTTAAGACCGACCAAAGCATTTAAGACAATTCTCATCGGCCCAGCCGGAGGCAATACACGCTCATTCTATGAAGAATTCCCGGATATTGCCAAGGATATGGTTTTCAACGGCATGAATATTATTAACGGCTGGCATATTTATCCGAATCGCGATGGCGACAGTTGGAAAAAATTCCGTAACCAATGTATTAAAAATAAGATAATGATTATCGGCGAGCACTCTCCATTCTTCGGTACTTTCGGAATTAAAGATAAAAAATTCCAGGCAGTCAGTTTGAATAAAAAATCAGTTTCCCACCGTCCATCGTTGGCCATTAATGAAGAAAGCGCGTCATTCCGTCAAAACCTTAAACACTTGACTGATCAAGGTAGACAAGGCGTTACAGGCATGGTTTTGGATGATGAGAATTTCAACCAGAAAAAAGATAAATTCGACTACAATCTACTTACTAAAGAACAATTTAAAAAGTACGCCGCGAAACGCGGAATAACTTATATTGATCCAGCATTGATAGTCAAAGACAAAAAGAAATATGCGATGCAGTATAAGGCCTGGGTGGATTTCAAATGCGACTGCATGGTGGAGATGTACCGCAAATTTAAAAAAGCTTATTTGAAAGGATTTGCTGAGGCTTCGAGCTCCAGTACTTTGGGCAAAAAACTGTTTATCGCTCAGATACTGAAAAATAAAACACCAAAAGAGAGCCGAGTAAATTCTTATTGGGATTATAAAAAGCTAGCTACGGTTTGCGACTATATCAGCCCGATGATTTATACATATCAGGGAATAAAAGATTCTGCGCAAGTGGGTGATATCATTGAAATGTATAATAAATACATCGGCAAGAAAGTTATCACACCGACTTTGCTTTGCGAACACGGCGGCTTCGGTGATATTGATATAACGCAGAAAAAGATGTTTAAATATCAGATTCTCGAATCTCTCATGCAGCAGAGCAAAATGATTCTTTTCTGGTACGGTTCATCCGTTTACAACCCAGTAAACACGCAACATATCAGCGAAGCAATCCGCTGGGCGTCTCCTTATGAAGATATAATTTTGAATGGGAAAGAATACAATGATGCTTTTTCAGCACAAAAATGGGTCAGAATAAAAGGATTAAAGCTTGGGAAACATATTCTTCTATATGTCACCAATTATCGCAATTCAATTAGCAAAGAGGCTCAAATCAAACTAAAAGGCAAAGTAAAATCAGTTCTCGAAATCGGTACAGGAAAACAACTGCCCGTCAATAACAACTCATTCTCTGTCGGCTTCAAATCAGACCGCGGAAAATTATTTCTGATTACTCAATAGGGATAAAAAAATGTTAGTAGATACAAAAAATGATGTAATTGATAGAGTTTGTAAAAAAATTACGGACTATCTGTTGAGAGTTCAGGATTTTTCCCCTGGTGAATATTATGGTTCATTCTGGAGCGAAAAAGCTTACCACGGACCGCTGCTGGATTATAATGCCGGAGGCGCGCACCATCACCGGGGATGCGGCAGTGCGGCTTTAGCACTTTGGATGATCGGCAAAAAAAATAATGATTCCAAGATGATGCATCGTGCGGAAATCGCTTTTGACTGGCTCGCATCCCGTCAACACGAGCGCGGCGGCTGGTTCGAAATCCAGAATAACGAAAAACCATCTGACTGGGAAGGAACCGGATTAGAAGAACTATCAACGATTTCTACATCATTTGTGGTTCACGGACTCGGCACCGCGTTGCTAAACGGTTTACCGCCGAAAAAAAGTTATCGCGATTGCCTGCGCAACGCCGGCATGTGGTATTTGTCTATTGAATGGCCTCCCGGTTCCGGGATATTCCCGCATCACGAACGCTCGCCATATGATACTTTGAACGCAAATTTGCATTCCATAGAATCTTTGGTACTGATAGCTACCGTCTTAAGCGATGTTTACAAAACAAACGTAAATTTGTTTCAGCAGGCGGCAAAACGCAGTCTTGTTCATACCTTGCCGCTGCAATGGAAAGACGGTTGTATGCCTTATCGCGCCAATAGTGGTGTTACTATAAATTATACATCATTAGTTTTGTGGTGCTTGTTTAACGCTGATGAAGTTGTTCCAGAAAGACTCAAAGAAGTTTCAGGAGCATATTGGGCTACTCAAGAAAAGATTAACTGTGTAGTTGATAAATCCTGTGAGTTCCTTCGTAACTGTGTTAACAAGGATGGCTCCTTAAAATGGGAGGAGTACGAAAGCAGTACCGCAAAATATAATATGTGGACTTATTTCATAACCATGAACGTGCTTTTACGCGCCGGCGGTGATGAAAATAAAAACGCAGCAAAACGCCTGCTCAAGTTTATTGACAGCAAAATCACTGCGTCCGGCTTGCCTCCAATGCGGGATCGGGGCGAAGAAATAACCGAATGCGCCTTTATGCAGGCTGATATTTTGCTTTTTTTGTTGCCTTTCACATCAATAAAATAGGGGAAATTTATGTTTACAGTTTCAGGAGAGTTTGACAGTGCCAATCCGCGTCAGGACGGCATTGAACAAATCACGGAAAACAGTTTTGTTTTCCATGCGTTTTCGGAAACGCCAATTGAATCGTTCAAGTTTGACACGAAAATAACTAATAACAGCCCTGAACCGCAAAAAATCAAACTGGAGATAATCTGGCCGACAGAACCGTTTTCTGAATTACGTGATTGTTTTCACTGGAAACACGCGAACGCACCTGACTGGGTAGTTGTTCCAGCCTCAACCGCGCCGGGACATTCATACATTAACTTCGAAATCGCTCCCGGAACGGGAATTTTATCACTTCATCCTCACTACGGTTATGATGACTGTGAAAAATTTATTGCCAACTTGAATCATCCGGCACTGCAAAAGGAAATTGCCGGTCATAGCGAAAAAGACCGGAATATCTGGTTGTTGAAAGCTTCAGCTTTAGTGAACCGGAAGCCGGAGAAGAAATTTCTGGTATCCGCCCGCAATCATGCCAATGAAAGCTCCGGCAGTTATTGTGTGGAAGGTATGTTACAATGGCTTTTAGGTGATGATCCCCTGGCAAAATACGCTTTAAGCCGGCACGAGTTTTATTTTATCCCGATGAGCAATCCAGACGGAGTCGCCGACGGAATGGCGCGTCATACCGCCAGAGAGCGGCATACAGATTTGAACAAAACTATGCAATGGCATGTTGATAACGCGCCTGAAGCCTTGCATGACAAAACCCTTGAAGCTTATTCTCGAATTTTGGACGAAATCCATGCAACGCATTTCATGAATATGCATAGTTATTTGTTTAAATTTCAAGATGAACTTTTTGCATTATCTAAAGCGGATGCAGACCGTTTTTTTAAATTTATGCCGGATCAAATTGAATTCAATAAGATCTGGAAGCCCAAGATCACCGATCATGCCAATATGCCAACAGGATATTGCCATAAAAAGTATGGAACCCTGCCGTTATTACTGGAAATTCCATGGTTCGGGCGCAACGCCGCCACTATGCGTTTGACCGGCGAACGCCTGCTCAAAGCTTTCATCCTGATGAACACCATCAGCACCGCCAATTGGGGTGATATTTAACTTCCTTTTTATGACAGGACCTTCATTAAAATTTATCTGCCAGCGGGAAGAAAAAAGTATTTTGCTCTATTGCTTTGGTTAAACCTGCCTCTTCAGCGGATTTAGCGTTGATTATGTTTACCATGGCTACTTCTTCGTGCCAAATATCTGCTGGTGAATCTATTAAGTCATAGTTTTTTGTTAATAATGGATGTGCTGACGGTAGATGTAACAGAAGTCCATCTGTTAACAGTTCGCCCCAACACTCATTTTGGGCGTAAGCTTCGCACAAAATATGGTTTTCTCCGTATTTGATGACTAGGGCGTAAGTATTTTCCGTTAAATACCATAAGGAATTTTTGTCGGCAAATAATGCGTTCCATCTTAGTTCTGAACGCTTGACTTTGCCGTCAAAAACGAAACCCGTTGAATACAATTTACGAATATCATTTTGTTGCTGCTCATTAAGTTGATTTTTATATAAGTAGTGAGAATTATTACTTGTTATAGAAAGTTTTTTCGGTGCGGATAATTTGTATAATTGCCAACCGCGTTTTTCATAAACTTTAGGTACGCCGGTATACAAAGGACTGAAAAATATTCCTTCTGATCGGCAATACTCTAAAACATGGTCGCACATTTTCCCGGCAATGCCCATTCCGCGACAGTCAGGATCGACCGCCACCGCACATAAACCAGCGGCTTTCTGGAGCTTTCCAGCCAGATAAAATTCAAATATAGAAATTCCACAATGCCCTGTAACAACCCCGTCGCATTCAGCGATTACCGATATAACTTGAAACGAAAAGTGTGTTTCCCTGCGCGCGACACGAGGGGCCCAGTATTCTGGAAAACACTTTGCTAAAAGCGGAAAAACTTCTTCACGTTTGCCGCTTTCCTGTATTCGCAAATCAACTATCATAACAATTTCTCCCTTGAACAAAACATTTTTTAACCGTGCCGTCCGCTGCCAGTACCGCGATGTCCGCCGCCAAGCCTGTTTCAAGTCTGCCTGTTTCTTTTTCCAGTCCCAACAGACGCGCCGGATTAGTCGACAAAGCTTTTGACGCTGCGGGCGCACTGAAACCAAATTTTTCCGTCATATTAATAAATGCCTGATTCATGGTCAAACACGAACCGACGATATCACCATTTGATTTCATGCGGCAAACTTTCCCATTAGTCAGTATATAAGCTCGACCGTCACTCATTAAATATTCGCCGTCCGGCAATCCGGCTCCCTGCATCGAATCGGTAATCGCGATAATCCGATCAGCTCCGGCGGCTCGGCGGGCGAGTTTCACCAGTGGAGCGAGCACGTGCAAACCGTCCATGATGATCTCGCAAGTAACCCGGTCGTCTATTAAAGCCATATCCGCCAAACAGGCGTGAGACACGCCGGCAACGACTTCCCGCCCGTCAAAAGTATCGAACAAATGACAAACATGTGAAACTCCCGCTTTAACTTTTTCGTCGAAATCTTTTGCTGGGCAAATCGTGTGTCCCGCCGAAACAACACAGCCGGCATCTTTGCATATTTTAATAACAGCGTCCATTCCGGGAACTTCAGGAGATAAAGTTATGATTTTCAACGTTCCATCCGCAATCTGAAGCAGTTCTGTTACTTCTTCTACATCTGGTTCGCGCAATAAATTAATATCCATACCGCCAGTTCGTTCCGGGTTCATATAAGGCCCCTCAAGATGAGCCCCGACGATCAACGCTCCTGGTGTCGGATTATGGACTAAATAGTAGATATTTTCCAGGTATTCAAGCATTGAGGGGAGTTTTACCGCCCCCAGAGTCGGACATAAACGTGTCATTCCAGTAGATGGCGCGAATGAAGCCATTTCAATTAATCCGTCACGAGTAGATGGTTCACCTCTTCCCAGACCGTGCATGTGAACATCAATGAACCCAGGTAATATCCAGTCGGCCCCATCGCCTTCAGCATCCGGCAAACGATGGTCAAAAATTTCTGTAATAAGACCATTTTCAATCTGCAGCGTCCCGGAATCAATAACTCTTTCCGGTAAAACTATTTTCCCAGTCAATAAATTCTTCATAAAATTAAATCCTTATAGTTATCACGACAATGTATAATAATGGAAGTTTTCTATTATTCAAATTAGCTGTAATTTATTTTATAAAATGTTGCCGTTGGCGGCGGCAGTTGCTTTCCTGAATCTACCGGGACTGACTCCGTAAAATGCCTTAAAAGCTTTTATAAAATAGGTCGTACTGCCAAAGCCGCAATTAAAAGTAATTTCGTCAATAGTGCTTCTGGAATCGGTCAACAGACGAGCAGCATGTTCCATTCTAAGACGTTTGAGAAAAGCATTGAAGCTCTCATTTGAATAAGCTTTGAAAAGCTTTGAAATGTAACTTTCATTAATTTTCAAGTCTTTGGCGACACTTTCCCGGTTGATGGCAATATGATAGTTTGTGTAAAGATAATCCTTAATCAAATGATAGGTCTGACGCGCTTTGCTTGACTCCCCGGCACGATCATTTTCCAAATCTTCAAGCGCGGTTATCAGGAGTGTTTTAATCAGTAGCAGACTACGTTCCTCCCGGTCGGTCTTTCCGGCAAGGGAATTCAATGCCTGAATAACGTGTATTCCCAATCTGCAAATACTCCGATCAGTATGATACCAGTATTTTACAATAAGTTCACCATCCTTAACGATGGAACTAACAACCCTCATGAAATCTTCATAAAAAACCAATGACAAATGAGTTGCAGCACGAGGCGGAAAAACGGGGAGCGCCCAGCCGTTGTAAAGGAAAAAAACCACCCGTCCAGGGTTAATTTCAATTTGTTCAATTTTTCCATCCTTGGAAATAATCATCCTGTCGCTGCCGCTAAGAACCATGGATAACCTGAAATGAGAATGTTTATTAAACGGCTCCTCCGGCAAAGGCTTATCATATGCGAATATGACTTTCCGCAGTTCAACATCATTTATAGCGGAGTTTAGATATTCTATGAGCTTTGTTCTCGCAATCTTGAAATCCATAAAAATCTCCTAATGCCACAAAATGGCAACAATTGCCACATTTTTACTATTTACTACAGCTTAAATTAGTATATACTATAAATAGTATTGATACAATTTTCAACCCATAACAAATGGAGAAGTCAAAAATGAAACAAAAAGAGAGAAAATTAACGGGATGCGCGTTAAAAGAACTTTTTACACTCATCGAGCTCCTCGTCGTGATCGCTATCATAGCAATTCTTGCTTCAATGCTGCTTCCTGCGTTGAATAAAGCCAGAGACAAAGCCAAGGAATCTAATTGTCGCGGCAATCTGAAACAAATGGGAACCGGAATATATATGTACTGTGATGACAACGATAGCTGGTTCCCTCAACAGGATTGGGCTGTCTCACAAGGTGAAAATTTTATGGCACAGAATAAAGCAACCGGCATTACCAGCGCGGGTTATACCGGACTGGGCGTGATGAATGCTGGAGGATATTTTGGTCCCAAAAAGCTGGCTAAAATTTTATATTGCCCCTCCTATAAGCCAATATACGGTGCATCTGACCGTTTTCATTACTCTAGAGCATCCACCGATTGGGGTGACTTCAGTCAAAACGTATACACAAACTACAATGTTGTAGCATCCGATGACCTGAAATACACATCAGCCAGTGTTTGGAGCGGTGACTGGACTAATTGCGGCAAAGCCTGGAAATTAATCAAAGCTGGACAAAACCACATGCCCCTGGTCGTTGACCGCTCAGGAGTAACCACTGATGCCGCCCAAAAACTCATGCGCCATGGCAATGGATTCAACACCCTTTGGTTTGATGGAGCCGTTACATACATTAAGGATCCCGGCAGACAATGCAAAATGGTATCAGCTAGTATACCGGGAGCAAGAGGTTCCTGGACCAAAATACGCGAGCAACGTTACTAATAACAAATCAATATCCCGCCGCTCTGTGGCGGGATACTCCCTCTTTGACAAAAAAATCGTTTTAAATTTTAAATAAAGGAATAAATCAGTGAAAAAAATTCTGTCATTTTTAGCAGCCGGACTCATGGTGTTAAGTTTACATGCAACTCAAAGCAATTTCATTAAAAACGGAAAATTCAGTCAGGGAAATAAATTCTGGCAATTAAGTCCGGCAGAAAAAAATGCGATTACAATTGATAATGCGGACTTCATATCCAGTAATAACTCTGTATGCTTATCCCATAAAAACAAAGTAAAACGTGAAAGTTACATTTCCCAGAAAATTAAACTCAATCCATTCTCCCAGTATAATTTAAGTTTCTGGCTCAAAACCGATGCCACTGGAATAGGCAGAGTTTCAATTGTGGAAAACGGTTCTGCCCTTTTCGCGGGGGAAACACTGCGCACCAGAAATAAATGGCAAAAATATACTATCCCCTTCCAGACTTCCCAAAAAGGAGACATTGACATCTTGTTACGCATGTCCCTGCGAAATACTGCAGGGAACGTCTGGTTCGATGATATTCAGGTCTCCAACGCCAAAGGTTCTTATACCGGCAAAGACGGCTTCAAAAATATAGCACTAAACAAAACTTATAAGTTAAGTCCGGCACCCAGCTACAAATTATGTACCGATGTCAATGACAAAACCCAGTTAACTGACGGCAAACTCACCACCGGATACTTTTGGGCTCAAAAAAGCACGGTGGGATGGTGGCGCATAGGCGACAAGCCGGCAGTGATTACCCTTGACCTTGAAAAAACCGAACCGATTTCAGGCGTTGCGTTCAGCACCGCTGCACGCCTCAAAGGCGGAGTAAAGATGCCGTCATCAATTATGGTTGAAGTAAGTGAAGACGGCAAAAAATTCTTTCCGGTAGGCGATTTAGCCATTGACCTCAGCGACACCGAAATACCCAAGGGACTGGACGGTTATCACACCTACACATACCGGGCAAGCAAACTGAAAACAAAAGGACGTTACGTCCGTTTCTCTGTACTAGGGCCAAGAGGCACAATGTTCTGTGATGAGATAGAAATTTACCAAGGACCAAATGAATTACTGAAAATGGAATTAACCGGCACCAGCCGTGGTTCAACAAAACTGACCAAGACAATGCTGGTCAATCTCGGCGTAAAAAAACAACTCATCGCAGACTGGCATCAATTAAACAAAATAATCAAAAACTCAAAAATCGGCAATAACGAAAAACAAACTCTTCTGAAAAAAGCTAATAAACTGAAACTTAAAGTTCAAAGTTATTCTTTTAAGGGTAATCCCCTGAAATTCAAAGCTATCGTTCCATTGAATCAAGTTCATCGTGATGTTCTGTCCCTTTACGCTGAACTGCTCCGGGCGGAAAAGCTGCCTGTATTCTCCGTATGGCACAAGTATCGTTACGCGCCGCTAAGCGTTTTCGAGCATCCGGAAAAATCCTGTCCTTCGCTGAAAGTAAGAATGCTCAGAAATGAACACCGCTCAGAAACGCTTAATTTCAGCAACCTTGCAGGCAAAGCGGTTAATGTCAAATTCCAAATCAGCGGCATTCCGAAAAATATCATAAAAGCGTTTAAAGTGGAATATGTTGGTTCCAGGGAAAACAAAGTTGTCGCAACCGCTTTGATTCCTCTATTGCCTAAAAACAAATTTTGGGAAACATCCGTACCGTCAGGCATGACCCGCCAGATATGGTTTGATTTTTATCCGAAAAATACAGCGACTGGCAAATACTCCGGAAAAATAAAAGTTATTTGTGGTAAAATCACCAAAAACATCCCCATTACGCTCAATCTGTCAAAATACGCACTACCGGCAAAAACCGCGCTTAAAACCGGAATCTGGGCATACACCTGCATGAATTATTGTGCGGTAACTCCGAAAACCCATGACTATGCGGTTCAAGATCTGAAAGACCATCTGATTAACGCACCCTGGCTCAGAAGTGATGTCCCGGAAAAAGAATGCCTTGACGCGCAGGGTAACGTAGTAAGAATAAAAACAGCAAAATTTGATAAATGGATGCAGGAATATCCAAACAGCGCACGATATAATATTTTCTTTCCGGTGCGTCCACATGCTGTAAAAGGTTCCAAACTACCTCATACTATTGCCGGCTTCAAACGCGGCACAAAAGAGTTCAAAAAAGCTGTCAGCCAATGGGCAAAGCTCTGGGAGAACCACGCAAAGAAAAAAGGCTTAACCAAAGGACAGCTTTCTATATTGTTTGTTGATGAACCCCTGAAACCAATCCAGTATCAAACCACGAAAGACTGGACCGAAGCCTTCAAGAACGGTACAGATTATGTAACTCTATGGTGTGATTTTTCATTATCCCCGGAAAATGACACTCTATTTGCCCAAAATAAAAAAATAGCCTTCGATTCCATAAAAAACTGTGATTACTTCTGTCCTTCGCTCAAGGAATTCAGAAACCTGAAAGCGACTAGAGACTTGTATAAGCAATTAAATAAGAATAAAAATAAAGAATTGCAATTCTACATGTGTGCCGGCCCAAACCGCCATTTTGACCCGTCATATTTCAGGCTTCAGCCCTGGCACTGTTTTGCGCAAGACGCCGTAGGGTCGCACTTCTGGGCTTACAGCGACACAGGCGGAAACAGCTGGAATGAATACCTTGATCCAAACAGCAGAGGTTCTTTTGCCTTGATCTACGCCACACCCGACACAATAACCACCACTAAGCACTGGGAAGGTTTACGGGAAGGCATACAGGACTACCGTTATCTTGAAATGCTTAATAAAAAATCAAAAAATAAAGGCAAAAAACTCACTAAGGATATGCTGAAAAAAGCTGAAAAAGTAACTAAATACAAATATACGGTTCAATGGGCGGAAAATACTCCCTGCGAACTCGCTGACCAAACCAGATTAAAAATACTCGATGAAATCGAAAAATAAAGGAATTATCTCTAATGCAGCAATTAGAAGCTAAACATGAAATTATCTGTAGCATGCCTTACGAACGCTTTGGTTACTTCGGCTGGCCGACTGTAGCCGGAATGCCTGACGGCACGCTGGTTGTCGGTACCTCCGGACTACGGGCCGGGCATATTTGCCCATGGGGGAAAACCGTACTTTTCTTCAGCCGCAATAATGGCAAAACATGGAGTTCGCCCAAAACAATCAATGATTCTCCTTTGGATGACCGGGATTGCGGGCTTATCAGCCTTGGCGGTAAAAAACTCCTGGTTACCTGGTTCAGCGCGGCATACTGTATTATCCCCGGCAGGATGACTGAAGTTACTCCTGATCTGGACATGTGGCGCCATGACTGGGAAGAAATGTATGGAGCCGAGGCTTTAAAAGACCTTGACGAAATGTGTTGCCCACGTCATGTATATGAAAAGACGGTGGAAAAATGGCAGAACGCCTGGTGCCGTTTGAGTCAGGACGGCGGCAATAATTGGGGGGATTTGGTTGCAACCCCCGTAAATGCGCCACACGGACCAGCAGTACTCGCGGATGACTCTCTGTTGTATCTTGGTAAAAACTGGAATAATGGGAATGGTCAGCACTCAGGTATGATTGAAGCCCATAGCAGTAATGATGATGGTCAGACCTGGCAGTACAAAGGAACTGTTCCTATCCCTGACGATACTCTCAAATACAATTTTTATGAAGCACATGTAGTTGAACTGCCAAGCGGAAAATTACTGGGAATGCTTCGCTATCAGCATTTCAAACTAGCTAACTTCCCCGAGGCGGAAAAAGTAAAACAGCTTAATCTATCGGAAAGAGATCAGGAATTGAGTTGTAATCCACGCTACCCGGAACTTGGCTTATTCCAAACGGAATCCAACGACGGCGGAAAAACCTGGACAGAAGCCAGGTATGTAGATAACGCCAACGGAGTTCCCCCGCATTTGATGCTCCATTCATCCGGAGCAGTAATCTGTACATACAGCTATCGAAGCAAGCCTTATGGTATACGTCTGATGATCAGCCGCGATGAAGGCAGAACATGGCAAACGGATTACATCCTGAGAAGCGACGGCGCAAGCCGCGATCTGGGATATCCATCTTCTGTGGAACTTCCTGATGGAAAAATTTTCACAGTATACTACCAGCAGATTGCAGAAGGAGAGAAATGTTCTCTACTCAGCAGCTATTGGGAATTGCCGATTGAAAACAAAACAGCAACACATCAATTAACAGCCGAAAAAGCATTTTAACTTCAATAAAGACAGCCTAAAAAGAGTATTCCTAAATTTCCTTTTTCGCATGAAAAATTCATAATAAGATTTGACTTGAATCGAAAGAGAGGTAGTTTAGCCTAAATTGGTTTTAAGCAGGTAAAAAAAATAACCTTTTCAGGTACATTTATATGATTTACAAACCGGATTATATTATTGACGTTCACCAGCATTTATGGGGAAGTCAGATGAAACAGTACGAAGAGCTCAATACTTTGGATGCTCTTGTCGAAAATAATGAAAAAAACAACATCAGTGAAAGCTGGTTAAGCTGCGTTCCGCTTGACGGAAGGGAATGGACGGATGCCGCATCAAACGCGTTGGTCATTGACGCTATGAAACGCTATCCCGGTAAATTTCGTGGTATGGGATTTGTTCTTCTGGGACACGATAAGGCCGACAAGGTGAAAGAATTGAAAGACCGGGGATTTTTCGGTTTGAAAATCATCTTTCCGCTCTGTCCTTATGATGATCCGCAAAATGACCCGATCTGGGAAGCCGCTATTGAAAACAAAATGCCAGTAACTTTTCATACCGGCCCGGTAGGAACTTTCCCGTCAAACTATCCGCTGCACCCGCTGGATATGTTCCCTGATAAACTTTACCGCATCAAGTGTTATTATCCAGAATTAATAATGTTGATCGCGCATATGGGCAATAATCATTTTGAAGACGCGGTCTCTCTGGCTATGGGGAAAAATATATATCTCGACTGTGCCGGCGGAGGCGCTTTGAAAGCTATGCCAAAATCATTCTTTGATAACACGATCTACTGGAAAGAGGTGAGAAATAAAATAGCCTATGGTATTGATCAGTTATTTGAGGGAATTGCGGACGAAATCGCACATACTGAAAAATTCACCGACACTGTAGAGTTAAGCGTTGAAGAACGTGAGCTTTTATGGCATGGCAACGCTGAAAAAATAATTAAGCAGGTAAGTTGATTTTTCCAAGCAAAAAAAAACAGCCTTTTCTTGAATTTTCAAGAAAAGGCTGTTGCTTTATGTACTCTCTGAATCCATGAAATAATTCTTGGATTTATTTTTCTGGGGGAACGTCATTATCTTCATTATCTTCATCGTCGCCAAACGTCGCGACATCAACCAGTGAAGCATGTCCCTCAACCCAGCCATCATCCAGAGGATCATCAACGCGTTTCGCAAGATCCCTAAACAGTCGACGAATGTCAATTGTTCCACCAATTACAAACCAGACCGTTGAAACGCTGCCCACGATAATACCAACAATAACGACTGCTATATAGAAATACCAACTCCACCACGATGCCGGCCACGGTGATATCCAGTTCCAGATCACAACACCAACAAACGCGATGAGGAACTGAAAAACCACAGCATATGCAAATACGCTCCAGGCGATAACTTTATCACCAGTTGTATATTCATCATCAATACCAATAAGCTTGCCATACACATTACGCCAGGTCCACGGGCTTGTATTTTCAGAGCTTTCGCCATTGCTATATTTACCGCGATGCAACATGCGGTCAAGATCAAACGGTTTACGAAGGGTCAACAGTGATCCGATTATATAAGACCCTACTCCGAGCATCATTGCCATAAAAAAGATTTCATAGGAATTTACTGGAAACTTGACCGCGCTCATTTCCCAGACAATGTAGGGAGAACAAGTTGAAGTTACTTTTTCAAATGCTGTATTCACATACGTTATATTGCCGCTTTCCACCAACCATGGATAAACACTGCTGCTCCAATTTCGTTGCAGTATTAGACCGACAAGCGATGTGCCTGAACCAAAAATAAGCGCGCAGAATGCTCCGGTAGTCGTTCCGAAACGGGTATAGAGCCCGCCGACCATGATCGGCCCGGCAGCTCCCAGCCAAAGGGCGCACATGATTGAAACAAACATCATAAGATAGTCCATCTGGGAAAAAAATAACGACACGACAAGAAAAAATACACATACCGCAACCGACATTAAGCGCAGCCATAATAAGTGTTGCTTAGGCTCAAATGGTTTCTTGCGAAATGGCATGACTACGTCCTGAAGAAGGGTGGACGAGGCGTTAAAAATACGGGAATCGTCGGTCGACAACATAAGCATTACCATCAACAGAATAAACATTCCCATTACTCCAACAGATAACTTCTTTCGCAACAGCGTTGGCGCCATCATCTGGTAGTAAAGTGTTCGAAACTTCTGGAAGGTAGCATTCCCATCTGGAGTGTTCTGCAGATGCTTCTGGGTTGTATTCAAGTATGCGATATCAGGATTATTCTTGCGTGAATAGGGTTTGTCTACTCCGATTGTGTGTTTTGCAGCAGGAATCGCAGTAATATCGCGAATAATTTTAGCTCTAACCGATTGATCAGCGACAGTCTCAGTAGCAACCCTGCTGGCCAGATCAACGCGAATCTCCCGAGCCTCGCCGGAAAAACGGTTCGCCAACATGACAGTAACAAGGAAAAGAGCCAGCAAAGTCAACATGAGAGACGCAAAGCCATTACGCCATGCGCCAAGAATCCCCGCCATTTTCTGTTCGTGTGCATTGCGTCCTGAATTTGAAGTATCGTTACCAATCCATGCCGCACGGTTAAGAATGGAACCAATAATTGTCACAACAAGTGCGAATATATTAAAATCTCGAAGCGAACTAATATCCATCGGATTCAGGAAACTTTCGCCGGGAGCTCGATCCAACATCACTGGCGCAACATCTTGCATCCAGGATATTTCACCCAAAACAAAAACCGTAAAAATCACAAATATAGGATAGCTCATTAAGCCTTGAATAGAGTCCGTAACCAGAAGCGAAATACGCCCGCCCGGCCAGATTACCAGCATCGCCATTGAAAGCACGAGTATCATGACCAATGCAAAAGTTGAAACTTCCCAGCCAAAGATGCTCACAGTAAAAGGAAGACCAATAAAGTAGATAAAAAATCTTGCCGCAACCGCGGGACCAATTGCATTAGTAATCATTTCCGCGACGGTACGAATAAAAGCGGCAATAATACGCAAAGGACGGTTATAACGTATTTCGAGGAATTGACCTATGGAAAGACATTTAGTTTGTCGATAGCGGTAAAGACAATATCCAGTAAGAGACATAAAGATACTAATCGGGATCACCAGTTTGCTCCATAATCCCATCGCCATACCACACTGATATTCCATTTCGCAAAGCGCAATCAGGGTAAAAACCGACAAGCCTGCCTGTAAATCACCAACGGATATTACATAGCGACCAGCAACACGCCCGGCAGCAAGAAAATCCGTTACACCTCTAACATATTTTTTCGCGTAAACCGCCATTCCCAACACAAACATCAAGGGAACAATAACAATCACCCAATCAATCCAATGCATTCAAGTACTCCTTTTTTGTTAATTTATTTACTTATAATTATTTTTGCTACGACCAATACCTTTTTCGTACTTTCTAACGAATTTAGATACTTATTTATTACTCTTTGACACCACCTCCAAGGTTAATACCGCGGACTAGTTTCTTCTGCATGATTATGAACATTATGATTAAAGGAATGATACAAATCATGGTTGCCGCCATTAACAATTCAGTCTGGGACTGATACGAACCCTGAAGTGAAAGCAGACCGATTGGAACTGTCTTCAATGCCTGATCCTTGATCATAATCAAAGGCCACATCAAACTACGATAGTTACCGAGAAAAGTAAAAATAGCCAGAGTGATTAAGCCGGGCTTGGTTAAAGGCAGGATTATATCCAGATAAATCTGCAACCAGCTTGCTCCATCCATTTCCGCTGCTTCATCATAACTTAGTGGAATGCTCAGCATGAACTGACGCAGCATAAAAGTTCCAAAAGCTGAAAAAGATGCTGGTATGATTAAGCCAGAATAAGTGTTCACTAAACCTAAAGAAACCATGATTTGGAACTGCGGAATAGTTAAAATCATTGCCGGAATCATCATTGTCGCCAGATACATCATGAATACTTGATTGCGGAATTTCCACTTAATACGGCTGAACGCAAATGCCGCCAGACTACTGGTAGTCACCTGCATAACTGTTACCCATGAAGCCACAAATATACTGTTGAATATCCATTTAAATAAATGGATATTCAAAAAATTTCCTGACAACGAGTCAGGGATTAATCTTAAAACCAAACTGAAATTTTCAGTTTTAGCCGCATGCGGGATGAAGTTAAGCATTTCAACTTCATTTGCGGGTTTGAATGCTGTGCAGATCATCCATATGAACGGTACAAACATCGCACTCGCAAGTAAGGTTATGAAGAAAAACTTCAGAAAAGCTTTGATGGCGCGCCATTCCGTGCTTTGTTTCCAATTATTTGTCATTTTATTAATCTCCTTTAAAGTTTATGCTTCCGACTGTTTATTGCCGTATTTCCATTGAATCAGCGTAGCCCCGAAAACTATTATAAACAGCACCCAGGATACCGACGAAGCAAAACCAAGCCGCGACTCATCAAAACCTTCGGTAAAAATGTAGTATGCCAAAGTTGTTGTTGTCCCGGTCGGACCACCTTTAGTCATAATCTTCGCAACCTGGAATCCACCTTGCAGACCACCGATAATCGCCATAATCGAGATGAAAAATGTTGTCGGCGCAACCGTTGTAACCGTGATATGCCAGAATTTGGCA
>Ga0255410_1021_pt2 | contig 17733 bp, 12 predicted proteins | sample CelNoTSeSYBR01J2_FD_182126 | JGI IMG/M metagenome (GOLD analysis project Ga0255410, IMG submission 182126) | Sediment cell enrichment communities from methane seep in Santa Monica Basin, California, United States - CellEnrichment... | ecosystem: Environmental > Aquatic > Marine > Cold seeps >... | reverse complement strand
ATCAGATAGGTATTCGTGACGGCAGAAGGCTGCATGGGCTTTATACTATGAAACTTGATGATTTAAAAAATGGTAAAACATTTCCAGATGCTGTATGTAAAGTGAAATTTGGAGTAGATGTCCATGCCATGTCAAGTAACTCAAACCGTGGTCTAAGCGGAATAAGCAAAGCCAACCCTGTAAAAATGTATGATATTCCATTACGTGCCCTGATAAGTCGTGATTGCGATAATTTGTTAATGGCCGGGCGTTGTATTAGTGGAGATTTTTATGCACATGCTTCATATAGAGTAACCGGTATTTCTGTTCCATGCTGATAAGCTGTATTAAAATGTGCATTAAAACAAATTAAACAAAATTATTCCTTAAAAGAAATAATCAAGAAAGTTTTAAAAATCAAACCAAAGGAGGCTGCAAAAGTATGAAAAACAAAAAATTGAGTTATTTTAAACTAGACTAACTCAAATAACACAAAGTAGATTATATTCAAGATAAAGTCACTAACAAAAACGAGTCATGAAAGTTGATTCAAAGGAGAAAGGAAACATGAAAGGGAAAAATAGAGATTTTACACTCATTGAACTCCTCATTGTCGTAGCTATCATAGCAATTCTTGCCTCAATGCTGCTGCCAGCTCTAAACAAAGCTAGAAATACAGCAAAAGCTATTACTTGCACGAATAATCTTAAACAACTAGGACTGGGTTTAATGTTTTATGTTGATGATAATGATGGTTTTTTCACCTGGATGGATGTCAAAAAGCCAACTACTCTATTTTGGCATCAAATTTTACGCAACTCCATGTCAGATTCTCCCCTTTATGATTATTCTAAAGGAAGAAAAAGTATGCTTTACTGTCCAAGTGGAGATTACTGCAATGAATCAGGAGTTATATCACAGTATTTGACTTCTTATGGAAACGTATATTATGGTCCCATGAATGACTCCAGAAATGGGCATGATGTTAATATTAATAACTCCAGTACTAAATATCGTCCATCCAAAATCACTCAAATCAAGAAACCAAGCCGTACAGTACTGCTAGCTGGTTCTGACCGTGTATCAGATACTCGCGATCTAGGCGTTGGATTTTACTGTATTAAAAATGTAAGCTCATTTAGTTCTGTATTTAGTAGACGTCATGGTGCTCAAACTAATATATTATTTGTCGACGGGCATTGCGGAAAGGAGAATACTGCACAACTCAATTCCTGGGCTCAAAACGCTGCTAAAGATATTCGCTACCGTGCAAGACTAACTTGGTAATAATGAATGAAAAAACATACTCTTATATTAATGCTTTTGGGCGCAGTTGTTTTCTCAGTAACTGGCAGTAATCTAATAACTAAAGATAACATGCCGGAAGTTCGCAGAATAGTAGCTGAATACATAAGCCACAAAAAACCTCAAGGTTTTAGCGGAAAAACAAAAGTCGTGGAGTATTTAAAACTTCTTGATGAAAACGGTCACTTTAAAGACATTAAAATAGACCACAAGAAAATAAGATACATCAATTATAAAATCCAATTAAAGATTAGTAAACAGTTAAAAGAAGCATTTCTCAAACTGCGTGATATTACATGGGCTCTACAGAAAAAAATAATTACAGATAAAGGCGTTAAAACAAGAGTGCTCAAATCAGCCATTTATTATGGAAAAATTGAACTACAGCGAAAGAACACCCGGGCTCGTTGGGCATTCTCATCGTTTTTATATCCTCGTTATGCAGCAATAATATATTTTTCTCTATATCCAGACATGGAGGAGGCTAGGAAAAATCCTGCCAATAATGAAATTACAAGCTCGGCTGAAGAAACATTAAGAAAAATATCTTTTCAGGCTTTTACTATGCCATTGCGTAAAGATAATCCTGATCCATATACCATTGACCACTACCGCAAAAATAAAGCATGGGTAGGAGGTAATTTTTCATATCGCAGGCCTTTTATAAATGCAGCGGCGTGTAATGATCCTAAGTTACTAAATACCATTTGGATAGTATGTAATCGTGCAATAAGTTTAGTCTCATATAACACCATAAAAGAAGCCTTTTGGCAAGAAGGATTGTGCGCGGATGGCGGAGCTTGGGGACACGGAGTACAATCATATGCCTTTGGGTACGGGATTGATGGAATCAACGGCATATTAAAAACTCTTAGATTTTTCACGAAAATAAAGAAAAAAGAATTATCAATAAAACAATTCCAACATCTGGTAGATTTCGCTAACACAATGACTTGGCTACAGTATCGTAATCGGGCAAATTTATCAATTCTCGGACGACATAATCTGAAATATAAAAAATCAAATTACATTAAGCGTATAGAAAATTATCTGAATAATTTAAAATACCTAAAACCTCCAAAACAAATCCAAGAACAAATTGATTCTTTACTGTTACAATTGAAAAATAATGGCGCCGACTTAAAAACTGGGATTCGCTATTTTTGGAATAGTGATGACTTGGTTATGCGTGGAAAAGATTATTATATTATGGTAAATATGATAAGTACACGTTCTTGTGGTCCCGAATCAGTGGCATCAACCAGCAGCGCTGTTAATTATAATCTGGCAGACGGCACTGCTATGGTTTTGAAAAATGGAGACGAGTATGATTATACTGTTGGTGCATGGAATTTTGCTACTCCTCCAGGGGCTACCGCCAGAAACACTAAGCTTCCGCGCAAAAATATCTGGCGGGGATTTTTCTCCAAACACAATTTTGCCGGTGGTATTGGCGGCGAAACCGGAGTCGCTGGATTCATATTTGAAAAATATATGCACCCCAAGGTATCCAGATATAAATTTACTGAACTATGCGGAATCAAAGCGAAAAAATCTTACTTTATGTACCCGGGTATAATGATAGCCCTTGCTGCGGGCATTGACAATAAAACACCGAATATAAAAGGTGATATTATTAGCAATATAAATCAAACAGCCCTAAAAGGTAAAGTATATTATCAAATTGACAACAAAGAACAAACTTCTGTTGCTCCTTATAAAATTAAAACAGATTTGACTAAACTCAAAAAAGCTGTCACAACATGGCAGAAAGGCATAGGATATGCAGTATTTAAATCACAAGGCAATTTAATAATTACCGGCAACAAACATAAAACTAAATGGCTTGAAATAAATAAAAGGAACAGGAAGTATAAAAATATGCTTCAAGAAGTAGATCTGTTTAATATTTCAATTAATCATGGCCATAATCCTCTAAATGCGAATTATGCTTATATGATTAGCCTAAATACTCCTGACTTAAAAGCTGTTAATGAACTAGTAAATTCTAAGCGCTTTAAAATTGTTTCCAATACCAAAGACTTACAAGCAGTCTATGACTCAAAAACAAAAACATCTCAGATGATTTTCTATAATCCTAAAAGCATTTATAATTATAATAATCTTAAGGTTGTGAGCAATTATACCGCAATAGTCAGAGTTGCAGCTCTAACAGATAATAAGTTTAAAATATCGGTGTCTGATCCAAAGCAAGACAGTAAGCAAAAAAATATTATATTAACAATAAACGATAAAAAAGTAAAAGTCATTTTACCGCAAAAACCATTTTGTGGCAAACAAGCAAATTTAACAATTCAGCGATAAAAAATCAAAAATAAAATCTTCTCTCCTCAAATATTTTTATTCCTTCATGCCTGAATTGCGGGGAAGAATAACACCAGACTATAATCTATACTTGCGTTTTTATTCAGATAGGTTATATTTATTCTTATAAAAACACAAGGATTTCAATGAATTATCTGGGACATCTGGCGCTAGCTGAGGATAATGACGAGTCACGCATCGGTCATTACCTGGGGGATTTCGTCAAAGGCAACAAAGCGGCAATCAGCAAACAATACCCGGATCGGATCGCCAAAGGTATAATTGCGCACCGCAAAATTGATATTTTCACCGATGCCCATCCCGCTTTCCGCAGAGCAGTCCAGTTGCTCAAAGCGGATTCCGGCAGATTTGCGTCGATTATTGTCGATGTAATATTCGATTACTACCTGATTAAACACTGGAAGCAATTTTTCAGTGAAGACTTCGAAATTTTTGTACGCAAATGCTACAATTCCCTTGAAATGATCGTGGCAGATGAACTGTATCCGGAACGTTGTCGGGAATTTACCCGGCGCCTGATCGACCGTGACGCATTTCATGTTTACAGCGATATTGAAGGCATCCACCGAGTGCTCTGCGGCATAGACCGCCGCATCAAGCGCGAATCCACCCTGCCCCAGGCTCTCGAACATATCAAACTGAATTATCCGCAACTTGAACAGGAATTTCTAAATTTTTTCCCGGATGTCATGGAGTTTTCGTCAAATGACACCATCGCTACGACTACATAACCCTTACTTCTTAGCAATCATGCCTGAATTGCTACAAGTGGAATTGGCAGTCTTCAATTATGTACCAACCCCAATAATAATTACGATGCACTGCACGACCTTGGCTGAATACCTTTTTGTCTGGCGTTATATTTAAAAATTGAATAGTATTATCTCCTGTTTTCCATAACTTTGCTGGAACAGTAAAAGATTCATAAGTCCAAGCTTCTTTTCCCCATGGAACTTTACCTTTGTAAATACTTTTACCGTTAACCAAAAGCTGCATTAATGCAATATCTTTCTTCTCGTTATCTATACCATTGACTTTTATTACAATTGGCTTTGATGGTTTCTTCGGTAAACTTAAAAGCATTTGCGTCATCCCAAATCCAGAACTCGCACGATAAAGTTGCTTAGTTGGAACAGCCTTGCTACGCAACCAACTGCATTTCAAACTGCGACCACCAAACATACCCTTTGCCGGAACCATATAACCGTAAGCAGTTTTTACTTGAACTCGCGGAATACTTTTTCCCAAAGTTTTTTCAGGATTAGCTATCAATTTTGCAATAATAGGTTGATCATACCAATAACCCTTTGTGGATATTTTTATCATAGCCGTATCCCAGAACCATTTTTTGAAAGAGATGCGACCCAGGTTGAGAATGGTAAACTTTTTACCAAGCCGACAAAACTCACTCAAATATTTTGCATATTTAGAAAAATCAGCAGCTTTAAGTTTACCGTTGGCACGATTAATATCAGATAAATAACTCCATAGCAGATAAAGTTTTTCTCTTTGAGCTCTATCCCTATAGGATTGAACATTACCAACGGCTTTTTCTGCCTCCGCAAAAAACTTCATACCTTTATCAGTTAATTTTTGAGTAACAAAACCACGGATTATTTTTTCTGTATTTTGGGACCAATCTTGTTTTTTGACTTCAGCATGTAACAAATCAAATAACTTGCGAAATGCTGGGGCTGCCTTACCATAATAAAGTCTAAAGAAATTATCTATTTCTTTTTCAAAATCCAAATCAGGATTCCACAAAACTTTCATTAAGACATAGCGCTGAGCAGGATTGAATATGCCACTTCCTGGGAGAGTTTTCTGCCATGGACGCAGTCCACAAAATTCCAAAACCTTAAAATGATGCTTGGCAAAACATTTAAATTTATCATAATTAGCGTAAAATGCCGGCCAAATGTTTAAACGTTCTCCGCAATTGCTTGGATAAACAAATGCTCCCATGTTTTTTGAATAGCCTTTTGTCCATTCTTTAAGCTGCTTCCACCCTTCTGCATTATCTCTATGATAAGTTTGCAAATGATTCATCCAAACAGGTTCATACGGGCAGTATAATACTATTATATTGGGGTCTGGTTTTTGTTTTACCGGAACTTCCCGAGTATCCGTATAAGCTGCCATCACTAATTTCAAATCCGGGTGTTTGGGTTTTAACTTACGCAAAATGGAATTCAAAAAATAGATAAGGCGATCGGCGGGATTACCTAGTTTTTTACAGTTTTCACACCGACAAGCTAAATTCATACCATCGCCTGGGGTAAAAGACAGATAATCACTTATAATATTTGCGTCTAATAATTCATCTATTCGTTTAGCTGATAATTCTTGAAGTTTTTTATTTGAAAAGCAATAATGAATATCACCACGCTTAGCCGGGCGACGAATACCATCTTCCTGCATTGCGAAAATATCACGATCAGTATCTTTGAATTCTTTCCATCCTATAAAAGACGGCATTGTATGATGCCTTGCTCGAAAACTACCTAGTGGACCTAAGTCACTCTGATAAATAGGATCGCTCATGCCTGTTACCACAGAACCGCCGCTAAACCAGGCATCTAAACGAATAGCAATAGCGGGCGTCTTTATTTCAAGCATGCTGCCCAATTTCAGTTGTTTTTCAGCAGGGAGAATATATTCATTATTTGTTAAATAGAAGAACCCCAACTTTTTCAGCAAGGTAAAAACACCAGCAGGATTGCTGTAAGAATTCTTTCCGTAAATTGCTGCAATACCTTTACTGACTTTCAGAGCATATCCACCATCGCCGATTTTATTAATACTTTTTGCGTTAAAATATTTTTTTGCAGCTTGACCAATCACAATACCATTGCTAATTTTTTGATCCTTTTTTAAGATTTTTATGGGCAAAACCCCGGCGCCAGCAATGTAAAGTTGCTTTTGCATCATATTAGCTGCGCGTTGATCTAAAAAAGTTTTTTTAAAATTAGTTTTACTATAGCATATGGACTTAACTTGACTACCGTCAAAGACTAAAGGCTTGCCTGAGATATTTTCAGGTTTAACCGCAAGCACGGTTAGATTTTTTACAGTTAAGTTACCATTTTTACCACGACAAAAAAATCTAACTGAGCCGGAGCCGCTTAGCAATTTCACAGGATTTTCCGCTACGAATGTTTTATCAGCGCCTGGAGTTAATGAAAAATGTTTACCACAAAAAGCAACTGAACCACCACCTTGCAAGGTATAATTAAATTTTATCTTTAATTTCGCTGCCAAAACTGTACTATAATCAAAATACAATCCAGCACTATTAGTTTTGCCGTTAGCCTTTTGCGGTATTCGTAATTCCCCATTCTTTATTGTAAAATTCTGTCCCAACCAGGATCTCCATGTTTTTTTTGGAGACCTGTAAGATAAAGCAGGAACAAAATGATAACGGCCGATAAGATTTTCATCTGGATTAAACGCCGTAGAAGTTATCGCCGGATTAGCGTCAACACGTAATATTCCAATACTTATAATAATCAATAAAAGCAATTTTTTTATTCTTGACATAATCTTACAAATTCCTAGTTTGGGTTAAATATATTTATTAGTTGAAAACCTTTTTTACTTTACTTCAGTAAAGTTTACAGAAAATGACCAGGAAATACTAGAACCCTTAGCGTATTTTAACGCGTAAGGCTTTAGCATTGGCTTAGCTGATATTTCCATATTTGTGCCACCATAATGACATACGGTCACTAAGGAATCTTTACCAGCATCAATTTTAAACTCTAAATTGTCCATAATGAATTTTACGCTAGAGTATGCACTTTTCATACTCCAGTTATTTTTTGAATATACTTTAGGCACCAACGCCATTATAGTCTCAGGGCTGCGTCCAATAGTTTTGGCTTCAACATTTGCTCCCAGAAGCGACGCCACATTGAGGTTTAATAAATCACTCACAAGCCATGATTTTGCTAGTGTAATATTTTCTTTTGCCGTCAATTTTGTATTTACTTCAATAGTATTAGCATTTAATTTAAACTGTCTTTCAACTTCAGCATAAACCTTTCCAGCCTTATCTTTAGCGCCTTTCTTTTTTACAGGATGAATTGTAGTAAATGAAATAACTTTACCATCTTCAGAAAACTTTATATCAGTCGCATTCTCTAATAATTTTTCTCGACAATCCATTGCTTTGCCATCTTTCTGCTTCAAAGTCACATAAGTTCCTGCAAAAGAGCCAAAATTATGACCTTTAAATTTAATAAACGAAACGCCATCACCGTAATAACGGTTGCTCAAGCTGCAACTGTATAATGGTGATTTGTATGATCGAGGAAGCTTATCAGCCCCGTAAACCATTGATAACATCAAAATTGCGACAAAAAGACTGCAAACTATTTTTTCAAACATCAAATGTTTCCTTTTTTTATTTTAAAATTCTATGATAAATATATTTATTATCGAAATAATCTAAACTACCAAAATAATTTATTTCAGTAACTAATTTCAAGTACTCTCTTGCTGATTTACCCGAGGCGTGGCCATCAACATAAGCAGCATTGGCTTTATTCCCATGAAGTGTGTGTATAGCATAAGAAGTATCCGCAAAGTCATAGCCATTATTTGGCGCATAATCCAAACATCCGGATACTAGATAAGAAGGAGTTCCATTCTTGGTGCAGGAATCAGCTAACCATAAACGCTTAGTATGATTTTTTATTTGCGTTAATTTTATGGACGAGCGTGGAGATGGATCGCCCTTTTCATGGGCATAAACTTGTCCGTAACTAGTCCCATGCCTAGTCTTTGTTGTAGCAATCATCGTTGCAGATGGACAGTTTTGGACGCCTTTTTTGAATTTATTTTTTAGCCCGCCCGGTAAGTATTTTAACTCTTCTAAAAGTGAACTCCAATCGCAATAGGATACTCCCATATAAGAATTTCCAAAATAAGATTTTGGTAAATACTCATTGTAATCATCAGTATAAAGCAATTGTGCCATCATACACTGTTTTAAATTATTCACACATGCAATTTCTTTTGCTTTTGCCCGCGCTTTATTTAAAGCTGGTAAAAGCATTGAGGCGAGGATTGCTATTATAGCGATCACGACGAGCAATTCGATGAGCGTAAAATTTCTTTTAGTTTTCATACTGAGACTCCCTTTAGTTAAAATTTTTTGTCAATTATAAAGCTTTTATTTTATCAAATACACATTGAGTTAAATACAATGCAATACCGTTAGAGAAGTAATTCTTATCACATTTAGCACTTTCCACGCTTGTCGCAAGATGCCAGTTTGCCGCTCCATAATGCGTTAAACATTGTTTTACTATATTAATTGTGCACTCTGGGCATTTTGCGGTCCAAGCTGGCAAATATATTACTTCAGGGTTCAAAAGATATGCGACATTCAATATTCCTTTTGCAATCCAATCATAGTTTTCCGCAATCATGGCTGAACACAACTTATCGCCATCGCTTGCGGCTCGTATAACCATGTCAAAATTTATATCAGGATTCTCGGGAGATAAATACTTTTCAATTTGACTTGCACCACCATTCTCTCTCATTTTACGTAATGCGTGGTTTATGCGATAGGCCGCAGCATTTGGCCAAATCGTCCCTTTTCGACCATCACTGGTGATATCGCCGGTTTCTTTGATCTGCATGTAGCCAAACTCGCCAGCATAGCCCTGCCAGCCACGACAAAGCTGATTGTTTATGAAAATTCCTAAACCTAAACCGTCTTCCACGCAAAAGAAATCTGAAACATTCTTTGCTTTACCCCAGTTCTTTTCGTTTATGGCCGTTAAATGACAAATGTTAAGCATCTCACATTCACAATTTAATGCCTCAGTGAAAAACTTTTTTAATTGAAGATTTTCCGCACCAGGCAAACTCGCCGAATTATAAACAATACCTTTACCCCAGTCAACTATTCCTGGTAGCGCAATTCCAATACCCAATAATTTTTCTTTGGGTATAGATAAATCACTTAAGCTTTGTTTTATCATTGTAAGTATTTTTTCAAGGATAACATTGTAGTCAGTCGATTCTGGTATATTCGTAACAATTTCTTTTACCGGCTCATTGTTGGCATTAAGTATAATTATGTTTGTTTCGTCAGCAGAAAGATTAAGACCAATTGAGTAAAAAAGATTACTATCTAATTTTAACTTTTCTGGATTACGGCCCATACCGGTATTAGCATGAGAACCGCTCTCAACAATATAACCTTTTTCTAAAAGATAATTTACTCTTTTAGTAATAGTTCCTTTACTTAGGTTCAAAAATGAACATATATCACGGCGATTCATAGCCTGCCTAGACCAAACAGCATCAAGAATAGCCACTAATTTACTATTTTTACGCTTTAATAAATCATTTTTCATTTGCTTATAAAACATTAAACCACCTTTTAGTGTTCTTGTCAATAATACATAGCATACAAGATGAAAGCTAAAAAGTCAAGCGCAAAAAGAAATTTAGTAATAGAATAAAAGGATTCTAGAACCAAACAAAGGAACAAAAAGAAACTAACTATCTAGTCACAAAAAAACAGGACCGCGAAGTCCTGCTTTTAAAATCACTACTGCCTCAAAGAAGCGGCAATCTAAAAAAACTATTTTTTATCAATCATGCCTGAATTTCTGGCGTAATCAAAAATACCACCGGCTTCGATAACTGCTTTGACAGCACCTAAGTCTTTGGCATCACAAGTTTTGCCGCTGGCGATGACTTTTACTCTTTTGTTTTCGAGATCAATCTCGATTTCATCACCAGTTTTGATTTCCTGATTGAGTTCCGCTTCGATTTCAACCGGATAAACTTCACCAGTCGCGATACAGTTACGGAAAAAGATTCGCGCGAAAGAATTAGCGATGACCGCTTTACAGCCGGCCGCGCCAAGACTGATCGGAGCATGTTCACGGCTTGATCCGCAACCAAAGTTTTTGCCGCCGACAATGATTGAATATTCGCTTTTCATCTCGCCATCCGCCACGTAAGGCGTGGTGTATTCGTCCGGCAGACCGATCAAAGCATAACTTCCGAGTTTTTCGTATTCTTCGGGAATTGTTGGAACCAGGCTCAGGTATTGAGCTGGAATAATTTGGTCGGTATCGATATTATCGCCGACAACAAATGCTTTACCCTTGATTATATTAGACATAATGGTATTTCCTTATTTAAGATATTCGCGCGGATCAGTCAGGCAACCTGTGATAGCTGACGCCGCGGCGGTGTAAGGTGAAGCAAGAATTGTTTTAGAATCCTTTGAGCCCATGCGACCGGGGAAGTTACGGTTAGTCGTACTGACACAAACTTCACCGTTATTGCAACGTCCGTAGGTATCAATCGGTCCGCCGAGGCAGGCCGCACATGACGGTAATGACGGTTCAAGACAACCGGCTTCAACAAAGATTTCCGCCAAGGTTTTTCCATCAATACTGATTTTCTTCAAAGCATCAGCGACTTCTACTGTCGATGGGACAATATAAGTGTCAATGCTAACTTTTTTGCCTTTGAGCAATTCAGCCGCCATAACAAAATCCGTCAGCTTACCACCAGTACAAGAACCGATATATGAACGATCAAGTTTAACGTCGCTCACGGCGGAAACTGCTTTCACGTTGTCCGGAGAAAACGGCAGAGCCGCTACCGGGACAAATTCTTCGGCTTTATATTCGTAAACAGCCTGGTAATCAGCGTCATCATCACTGAAGAAACAGTTGAAAGCTTTGCTGCTGCGGGCGCGAACGTATTCAATAGTTTTCGCATCTGGAGCGATGATACCGTTTTTACCACCAGCTTCGATAGCCATATTACAAATAGTCATACGTTCTTCAACGCTGAGAGCTTCGATAGCTGTCCCGGCAAATTCCATTGCGCAGTAAGTCGCGCCGTCAACACCGATATCACCGATTATTTTCAGGATAACATCTTTAGCGATAACGCCTTTCGGGAAAATACCGTTAATAACAAATTTAATGGTCGGCGGAATTTTAATCAAAAGTTTGCCGGTACCCATAACGAAACCAGCATCAGTGTTGCCGATACCAGTCGCAAACATGCCCAGCGCGCCGTGCGTACAAGTGTGGGAGTCTGTTCCAAAAAGAACTTCGCCCGGGCGAATATGTCCTTTTTCAGGAAGAGTCACGTGACATACTCCTGAATAAGTTTCATCAGCCGGATCGTAGAAATACGGTAAGTCCTGTTCTTTTACAAATTCGCGCAAAGTATCTACATTACGATGACATGCTTTGTCCTCGGTAAAGATGTAATGATCAGGAATAATAACCACACCTTCTTTATCCCAGACTTTAGCGTCTTTTCCGAATTCACGTTGAAATACCCCGATGGTACCGGGTCCGCAAACGTCATGTGTCATCAAGACATTGGCGTTAACCCAGATATTCTCACCAGGCTTGACTTGATCTTTTCCAGCGGCATTCGCCAGAATTTTTTCAGTAATAGTCATACCCATTGTTACTTATCTCCGTAAGAGTTAGATTTTAATAAACAAAACCTTAAATATACAAGCAAAATCAAAAAAATAAAGCTTTTACAAAAACTTTACTGATTTTTTAACCACAGAATACACTGAAAATACAGAAAAGAAGATAGTATGTTTTAAATTTTGTTTCACAAAAATTTAAACATTAATTTTATATTTTTATTTTCCGTGTTTTCAGTGTATTCAGTGATTAATTTTAGTTTTTTTTAAAAAAAGGGGTTGACTTTTCTTGCACAATCGGTTAAGCTATATAAAAGCACAACCGATTAAGCGAGACTATTACATGATAACAATGCAAGACATAGCCGACAAAGCGGGAGTCAGTAAAGGTACTGTCTCCTATGTTTTAAACGGCAAACAGGAAAAAGCCAGGATCAACCAGGCGACCTGTGCACGAGTAATCGCCATAGCGGAAAGCCTTGGCTACCGCCGTAATGCTATAGCTCAGTCCATGAAAACCGGTAAGACCAATGTTATCGGGATTATCGGTGGATTACACAACGATTATTGCATGGCAATTATAAAAGGAATTAATAATGTTGTTTCCAAGAACAATTATATGATCAAATTACTTCCTACCGATAAGATAGAAGACGTAAAAAACGCCGCTCGGCAATGTGTCGAGCAACGTCTAGCGGGCGTCATTTGTCGTTCGCTTTCCGAAGAAGAGTTAGAGATTATACGTAGCGAGCTTGCCTCCAATAATATGCCGATAGTATTAGTTGATAACAGCTTTTCCCATGATTGGTGTTCTCGAGTTATTTCTGACGATTTTGAGGGAGCTAAACAAGCAACTGAGTACTTATTAGAACTTGGTCATCGCAAAATTGGATTTGTAACAAACGACTTAATTCATGGATTTTCCAAAGTTCGTTATGACGGATATATAAAAATGATGACAGACTGGAAAATTAAAGTACAAAAAGATGATATTTGTTGTATTGATCACGGAAATAAAATATCTAACACACAACAAAATGCTATCAAAGATTTTCTGACTCTAAAAAAACCAACAGCAGTATTTTGCGGCAGTGATCCAATTGCTATGAAAGTAATAAATGTTGCGCAAAGCTTAGGAATTAATATACCTCAGGATTTATCAGTAATAGGATTTGCGGGTTTGAATTATACATTTTTTTCCAGCCCAACCCTAACTACTGTGAAACAGCCTTTTGTAAAAATGGGCCAAAAAGTAAGCGAAATATTATTATCGGAAATAAAAGAAAAATCGCCTGCAAAAGAAATAAAACTGCCGGTAGAGTTAATTATTCGTGATTCAACAACAACAATAAAATAAGGAAAAGGAAAAATGAAGAAGAAACAGAAAAACTTCACACTCATCGAACTCCTCGTCGTGATCGCTATCATAGCAATCCTCGCCTCAATGTTGCTACCAGCTTTGAATAAAGCTCGCGACATGGCCAAAAGAATTTCATGTATCAACAATCTCAAACAGATCGGCTCCGCATTGCCAATGTATCTAAATGATTTTGACGGCATGATGCCGCATCGCGGGTGGGGGAGCTCGAACGCATTAACCGGAGCTTCTCAGGTTCCCTTGTCTCCTTACCTTGGAGCTCCATGGAAATCCGGCTTGAGTGATACAGAAAAAAATAAAGGTGGGTATAAATTATGGCTTTGCCCTTCGGACAATTCAACTAAACTCACGCACTGGGGAATACCATTCAGTTACAAAGCTAATGGCCAGATTGATAACTGGCTTTATTTCGGAAAAGCGGGAACAAGGGCTAAAAAATGTTGGAAGTCTACTGAGTTTAAAAACCCAAGCGAGTGCATATTCATGAGTGAAGCACAATCAAACTTTGCATTTATATGGTCTGATTATGGCCTTGCTAGCGTACCTAATGTTAATCGTTTGGATTTCACGCGACATAAAACTGGTGTAAATCTTCTCTTTTTTGGGGGTAATGTCTCATTTAATGTCGGCCTGCCGCCTAGGTGCCATGAACTGAAATATTGGACTCCTAATCCAGATATTTAAGTTATTATTTTTATTAAAAAAAAAAGGAATTATATAATGAACTATTTTAAATTTATAACGATTTTACTTGTCTGCGGAACGGTGAATGGTTTCGCAGCAGAGAAGAATACAGTCGCCTCGTGGTCGTTTGAGGCTTTGAAAAATGGAGCGGTAAAAGATTCCATCGGGAATCATGATGCCGTTGCGTCTAATGCTGTCATTAAAAAAGGTCTCATCCAGCCGGGACTGTTTGGAAAAGCAATAAAAATGCTCAAAGGGCGGAATATGCTTGTAGTCAAGCATCAGGATGATTTGAGTTTAACCGACAACTTCACTATAAAATGTGTTTTTAACCCTGACAAAGTCGATTCTTATCGAACATTGATTTGGAAAGGAGACCGCACTGCCAAGCCACAACGAATAAACTATTATATCAATATCCGTGACGGGAAGTTGGAGTTTAAATTCAAAGATACTTCTGGTAAATGGACTTCTTTATGTTCTAAACCGCTGATTGAAGTTGAAAAATGGTATAATTTGACGATAAGTTTTGCCAAAGGCAGGATCATTGGCTATCTGAATGGCAAAGTAGTCATTAATGCTTTTTACAGACCAGCAAAGCTTGTTCCAAATAAAGACGCAGTTTATATTGGCGCCGGCCAGGCACATAATGGCGGTGGTACATATTATTCTTTTGACGGCCTGATTGATGAACTATCCATAATGAATGGAATTCATCCCCCTACAACAGCTGAGATAAAGAAGTTTGATGAACTAAAAAAAAAATATGAATCATTAGATACTACTGCACAAGAAGAAACTAATAAAAAAAAAATCGCTGAAATTGTAGCTGATGAGGTCTATGGTAAAAAGTTTAACCATAAACAGCTTCAAAAATTTTCTCAGGAAGAACTTGATAAGCTGTCTGAAAAATGTCGATACCGAAAATTTTTCAACTCAAGTACCGGTGCCGGTTCTTTTATCGCTACTACGCTTAAAACTGTCGACAGAATAGTTTCTCCCGATCGGCTGGTAAACGAAAACATTAAACTCTCCAGTAATATTGAGCTTACTTCAGCAAAAAACGAATACGAAGGTTTTCAAATTATCCTCTTAGGGAATCCCGATCGTGATATTGACGATATCCAGATAAAACTCAATTCTTTGCTTAGTAAAGACGGCAAGCAGATTCCGGCTGATCAGATCGAATGGGGATATGTCAAGACTATCCGTTCGGATCGTCCAGGGTATGATACCGACTTTGTCGGCGAAATTCCAGACGTCATTATGGAGGGGCAGACAAAAAGGGTAAAGGTCAAAGCCGGATGGCTTACTCCTGTCTATGTCAGAATTAAAGTCAATGGTTCAGTCCCGGCAGGGATTTATAAGGGGTGTGTAAATGTTTCCAGTAAAGGTCAAAGTCGCAATATCAATGTCAGCTTGAAGATATATGATTTCAAACTGCCCGTTACGACTTCTCTAAAAATAGCATTTTCCTTTTTTGAGGGATCTTACCGGAAATGGTATGGACATAAAGGGTTGAGCGACCAGCAGAAAATGTACATATATGATTTTCTCCTGAAGTACCGCATTACTCCCAATAATATCTATTCCAATAAAATTTATCCAGAACTGCGCTTTATGAAAAAGCTCAAGGCTAAAGGAGCCAACTTCTGTACTCTCGGCTACCTTATCAAAGCAAAAAAAGTATCAGAACAGGCTCTTGATGACATTATCGTCACCTATCGCAAACGTATTAATGAAATTAACAAAGCCGGCTTCGGTGATATAACTTACCTTTATGCCTTTGACGAATTAGGCATTAATTCCAAAAATCTTGCTGCCGCTAATCAGATTATGACCCGCTTTAAAAAAGAGTTTCCAAAGATAAAGACTATTCAAACTTCATTCCCGAAACAAAATATACTGAAATATTTTGATGTTTGGGTACCTCTATTTTGTCATTTTGCAAGCGGTCTGAAAGAGGTCAGATATTTAGAGAAGCAGGGCAAGGAGTTTTGGTGGTACTCGGCAGATATCCCGCTTAAACCATATCCTAACTTCTTTCTCGACTATCCGGTGTTTGACAACCGCATCATAATGACTCTCAGCTATATGTATAACGTAAAGGGAGTTCTGTACTGGTGCATCAACCGTGAGTGGTCTACCAACTTCGACATTAAGGGACAATGGCCCGGTAAGCGCTGGAAACCTTATATTATTAATTGTTTTACCAAAAAACGCCAGTTTAAAAACGGTATGGGCAACTATGTTTATCCAGGCAGGGATGGACGGATTCTGCCATCGCTGCGACTTGAAAACCTGCGTGACGGCATCGAAGATTACGAGTACTTGATGATTCTCAAGAAACGTGTGGCTGTGACAAAAGCCCGACAGGGAAATACCGCACTGGTCAAGCAGGCTGAAAAATTATTAAAAGTGCCGGCAAATGTTGCTGTTGCGGTTGATAGTTATTCTGCAAATCCTGAAAATTTACTAAAGTATCGTAATAACGTCGCTTCAATGATTGAAAAATTCAACAAAAAGAATATTGATGGTAAAAAATGACTTGGTTTAAGGACAGAAAATTTGGGATGTTTGTTCACTGGGGATTGTACGCGATTCCTGGCGAGCATGAACAATATTGGCAGCGCTGGAATGTGGAGCGTAATGAATATATGAAGCTGGCGAATGAATTCGATCCGGTGGATTTTGATCCGGCAAAATGGCTGGACCTGGCAGAAGAAGCTGGAATGGAATATCTGGTTTTTACCGCAAAACATCATGACGGATTTTGTTTGTGGGATAGCAAACAAACTGACTTTAATGTCATGAATTCGCCTTATGCCAAAGATGTTTTAAAAATGCTCGCTGACGAATGCCATAAACGGGATTTTCCGTTGGTGATTTATTATTCGGTGGTTGACTGGTATCAGCCGACTTATCCCAATATCGGACGGCATCATGAAATCGTCACTGACCCGGCACACCATGACATGGCGAAATATGTTAATTTTGTTAAAGAACAAATCCGGGAACTTTGCACGAATTACGGCACTATCCACGGCATTTGGTGGGATATGAATGTGCCGGAATACAAAGATCAATCCGTTCACGATCTTATTCGGGAACTTCAGCCTTTGGCGGTGATCAATAATCGTGGTTTCGGCAACGGAGATTTTTCCACTCCAGAACGCGATTTTGACCCCGAAGCCGCTAACCCACATGGCGGAAATCATAAGCTGGTGGAAGCCTGCCAATCGGTTGGCGTTAACAGCTGGGGATTCCGTAAAAATGAGGATTATTTTTCATCTGAATACCTAATGCAATGCATAGATCAATGGTTGACTGACGGCGCAAATTATTTACTCAATATCGGCCCCGACAGCACGGGAAAAATCCCTGAACAATCCGAAAGTATTTTGAAAAATATCGGCAAATGGATGCGGGCAATTCGTCCGGCTTTTAACGGCAAGCTGGCACCGCGCTTGCTTGAGGACGATTCGCTCAAAGTTATTCAAGACGACAAAACGCTTTATATCCACTGTTCGAACATGATTTCTTCAACTCTGAAACTCAATCCGCTTAAAGATGAGCCTTTAGATGTAATTTTGATGAATACCGG
>Ga0255410_1052_pt1 | contig 17776 bp, 13 predicted proteins | sample CelNoTSeSYBR01J2_FD_182126 | JGI IMG/M metagenome (GOLD analysis project Ga0255410, IMG submission 182126) | Sediment cell enrichment communities from methane seep in Santa Monica Basin, California, United States - CellEnrichment... | ecosystem: Environmental > Aquatic > Marine > Cold seeps >... | reverse complement strand
AAATTCTTCTTTCGACTGGAACGGTATACGCGAAGCCTTTGTCTGCGCCACAGAAAATGACGCACTCAACGGCGTAGCTATGTTGTTTGGTCATTTATTGACTGGCAAAGCTCAAGGCTTTTCAGATGTTCGTACTTTCTGGAGTCCCGATGCAGTCAAAAGAACTACCGGGCACGAATTAAGCGGCACAGGAGCCAACGGGCTTATCCATCTAATCAATTCCGGTTCGACAACTATGGACGCGACTGGTCAACAGGAATGTAGCGGCAAACCGGCAATGAAACATTTTTGGGACATTACACCCGAAGAAGCCGGAAAATGCCTTGACGCGACTGAGTGGTGCGCTGGCATCACTGAATATTTCCGCGGCGGTGGTTTTTCTTCACGCTTCCTAAGCAAAACAGGTATGCCGATAACAATGTCCCGTGTCAATCTGGTCAAAGGTTTAGGTCCTGTTCTCCAAATTGCTGAAGGTTATACTTTTGAATTACCAGCGGAAGTTCATGAAAAACTTGACCTTCGTACAAATCCGAGTTGGCCGACCACCTGGTTTGCTCCTAACTTGACTGGTAAAGGAGCCTTCAAAGACGTGTACAGCGTGATGGCTAACTGGGGCGCGAACCATGGTGCGTTCAGCTATGGTCATATCGGCGCGGACTTAATTACCCTGGCATCAATGCTACGCATTCCGGTCTGCATGCACAATGTTAATGAAGACGATGTTTTCCGTCCAAGTTCCTGGGCAAGCTTCGGCATGGACAAAGAAGGCAGCGATTATCGTGCCTGCGAAAATCTGGGTCCTGTATATAAATAAAAAAAAGCCGGATGAAACGGCTCGGTGCCCGTTACATCCGGCTTTATATATTTTTTTAGAAATTAACAAATAAGCATACTGGGAGAAATCCATTTGGATTGAAATTTATTAATCCAATCTGGATGCATGATCTTTTTTTCTTCCCATCTTTATATTCTTTAGATTGAAATTCCTCAACCCTCTTGTCCGGTTTATGCTCAATATTGACGACACCAAGCTGCAGTCCTTTGAAAAGAGTAGTGGAAACATTGGTAATACCAAGCTGGAAACCTGTAAAAACAGCATCAGCACAATTTGCCCAACCAAATTGAGCACCACTGGAACTGGCTTTCTTGCTTGCTATATCATCATCACTATCAGTTCCACCCCGATTATAAATACCTATCTGCATTCCATTCATTTCGATTTCGGCGATATTGAAAAGACCTATAGTTAATCCATTCATAATGCCGCTTGTATGGTTCGACCAGGCAGCTTGAAAACCATTGGCATTACCTGAGTAGCAGATAAGACCAACATCAAAACCATTTACCGCTTTATTATATGTGTATATGGTTGAAAAACGAAAGACTTCAATTTCAGTATCTTCGTCCGGTAACTGTGCGGGAGAAAAGAATCCAATTCCAAACCATGAAGATTTTTCTACATCATCATCGTCTTCAAGTCCCTTGATGAGTTTGCACTCCTTCGCGGCTTGGCAAAACGTAATCCCCATTAAGGTAACAATTAAAAAAACAATAAACTTTCTATTTTTGAACATGCTGTAATCTCCATAGGTTAAATTATGAATACAAAATAACAACGATTAGTTCAAAAAGCAAATTGGAAATTTATATAAGTAGGGAAAAAAGAAATTAGAACTATTATGAACAATGTTAATCCGAAAGAGTTTATGGAGGTAGATAAGCATACTAAATAAGCTTAAAAAGCAAGACAATGATTATCATACTTATTTTATATGGTATTGATGGAATATTATTTTGATTTGACATTATATGCAACTTAAACTATGATGCTATACAAGGGATAAATTTTGTAATTACTTATTAAGGAGAAATTAGCGATGAGTATTAGATCCGCATTCAAAAAAATGAAACAGAGTAATATTCTTTTCTCCACAGTCGCATTAACTTCTTGTGCCGGAACAGCATTTGGGCAACAATTTGATGCTCCTTTTTACGATTTGCAAAAAAGAAAAAAAGAAAAATGGGTGCTCGAAGAGAAACAGATAAAAGCGATATTGGATAAGCTGAAGGTAAAATTTAAAAAGCCTCCAAATATTATTTATGTTCTTGCTGATGATGTAGGCTGGGGAGAGCTCGGCTGGCAAGGCGGAGGAAAACATCGCGGTACTCCTACTCCTGTTCTTGATAAAATGGCAAAAGAAGGTATGCGTTTCTGGTCTGCTTATGCTGAGCCAAGTTGCACTCCAACAAGAAATGCTATTATGACAGGACGGCACCCCATAAGGACTGGACTTCTCGGCGTTCTTTGGCCGGGGCAGACTGAAGGACTTAGTCCAAAAGAAAAAACTATTGCAAAAGTATTGTCAGAAGGGGGATATCATACAGCTATGTGGGGCAAATGGCATCTTGGCGAAGAAGCTAAATACTCTCCTGTAAAACATGGTTTTGATTATGCTTATTACGGGCTTTTTAACGGCGCGCCGGACGGATGGCCGAGCAGTTATACTAATACCAGCAAAAAACCCAGTATAAACATTGCGCCTTTTTATGATTTTCCTGGTGTGAAGGAATACAAAAGGAGAACCGGAATTGATTTGTCAGTTGCAGGTTATACAGAATATAAAGGAGTAAAAAGAAAAGCTATTACCGGCAAAGCTGGAATTCTCGGACCGGAAAGACAGGCTGCTTTTGAAAAGGAATCGATAAAACAGATAACTAAATACATAAAAGACAAGTCTAAAACTGATAAACCCTTTTTTATTTACTGGGCAACTTTCACCCAGCAGATTAGTGGAGCCCCTGATTACCAAAATGCTCCCGGAGTTGATAAAGCCAATCCTCAAGCTTCATTTATGTATCAGCATAATATGCACATGAAACAACTTTTTGATACTCTCAAGAAAGAGGGAATTGCAGAAAATACGCTTGTTGTATGGTATAGTGACAATGGTCCGATGTATGGCTTCTGGCCAAATTCAGGTTATTCCTGGCTTCGCGGCGGCAAGGGAGAGATTTTCGAAGGTGGTGTAAGAGTTCCCGCAATGGCATGGTGGCCGGGGGTGATCAAGCCGGACCAGTCTCCTGATGACATGATACATGTTACAGATCTTTACACGACAGCCGCAAGAATCGGCGGTGCAATGGATAAAGTCCCGAAAGACCGGGTTATTGACGGTATCGATCAGACAGCTCTTTTGCTGCTTGGAGAAGGTCATTCTCACAGAAATTATATTTTCCATTATTCTGGAGCTCACCTTGGAGCAATTCGTTACCGAGATTTCAAAGTTCATCTACTGAAAAGTCATGGAGGACTACCTGGTTTGGACTATTACAATATTAAACGTGATCCGGGAGAAAAATACGGAGGTCTATATCGTGGTCTTTTTACTGTAACTCCAATTCAAAATTTTCTCAAGCAGCACAAACTTTTAATGAAAAAATTTCCAAACAGAGTTTCAGAAAACATTCCAAAAGGAGCAGAATTGACTCCTCACGATTAAGCGTCAAAAAAAAGCACATTAAATCAGAACAAGCGTCTCGCTTTGGAGTATGATAAAAGCGAGACGCTTGCTCTGTATGACAGCTTTATTTTTTCTAATTTCTGTAAGTGTTTGATAAAAAAGCAAATACAGCAATTCAGAAAAAAAACACAATATATTGTGGTTTTTTATTTGACACCCCCACATTATGTAGTATTTTAAATAATACGGAAGGAGCGAATCTACTGATCACGAAGGCTTAATACAGCTTGGCAGTGAATTTGTTTTGTCATGGTAATATTTTAACTTTTTAACGCCTGGGAGATCATAATAAAAATGTCCGCAAAGAATACAATCAAACAAATCAAAAAACGTGATGGTCGTATTGTTGAATTTGATATTGAACGAATAACTATAGCTGCTAAAAAAGCCTTACAAGTAGCTGGCACAACTAACGCGAAACTTCCTCAGACAATATCTAAAGACGTTCTTTCTGAATTAACTAAACAGGGTTTTAGTGATAATAATATTCCTGATATTGAAATTGTACAGGACTTGGTAGAACGTTCTTTTGTAAAACGCGGTTTAACCAAAGCAGCCAAAGCATATATTTTATATCGTGCTCAACACGATACTCTTCGTAAAAGCAAACAAATGATGATGGATGTTCAGGGTCTAGTTGCAGACTATCTGGACCGTGAAGACTGGAGAGTTAACGAAAACTCCAACGCAGGCTTCTCTTATGCCAGTTTATTGAACCATGTTAGCGGTAGCGTCATTGCGCATTATACTTTAGAAAATGTTTATTCCAGAGACATTGCAGAAGCTCATTCCAGCGGCGATATGCATTTGCACGACCTTTCCAGCGGAATCGTCGGTTATTGCGCGGGCTGGAGTCTACGTCAGTTACTACAGGAAGGCTTCAAAGGCAGTTGCGGGCGTGCCAGCGCAAGTCCTGCAAAACATTTTGATACAGCTCTGGGACAAATCGTAAACTTTTTATCCACTTTGCAAACTGAATGGGCCGGAGCACAGGCTTTCAGTTCATTTGATACTTTGCTAGCGCCGTTCATCAGAGAAGACAAATTAACTTATAAGCAAATCAAGCAGAGCATCCAGCAGTTTGTTTTTGGTTTAAACATCGCGAGCCGCTGGGGACAAACTCCCTTTACCAACCTGACTTTCGACTGGATAGTGCCAGATGACTTGAAAGACAATCCGGTAATTATCGGCGGAGAACTTAAGGACGGCAAATACTATCGTGATTATCAGGAAGAAATGAATCTGATTAACAAAGCATTTCTTGAAGTCATGAGTCAGGGAGACCGCGACGGCAGAATCTTCACTTTCCCAATTCCAACTTATAACATTACTGATGATTTCGACTGGGACAGCGAGAACGCTAAACTTTTATTTGAAGTTACCGGCAAATACGGATTACCATACTTCCAGAATTTCATCAACAGTGAATTAAATCCCGGTGATGTCCGCAGCATGTGCTGTCGTCTGCAAATGGATGTACGCGAACTGCGCAACAAAACTGGTGGACTCTTCGGAGCTGGAGAACAAACTGGCTCAATTGGTGTGGTAACTATCAATATGCCTCGTATCGGCTATGTCGCCAAAGATGAAAAAGAATTTTTCGCTCGTCTCAATAATCTTATGATACTGGGAATGGAGTCTCTCGAAATCAAACGTAAAGTTGTTCAGCGTTATCTAGAAGGCGACCTCTTACCATACACCAAAACTTATCTGCCGAATCTGGAAAATCACTTCAGTACGATTGGTCTGGTCGGAATGAATGAAGCATGCCTGAATTTCCTCGGATGTTCAATATGCGATGAAGAAGGCAATGATTTTGCCTTGAGAGTTCTAGATTTCATGCGCAACAAGCTTCAGGATTTCCAAGAATCCACCGGTCATATTTACAATCTTGAAGCAACTCCTGCCGAAGGTACAAGCTTCAGATTGGCACGCCTTGATCGTAAACGTTTCCAGGACATTATTTGTGCTGGTGATACTAATCCTTATTACACAAATTCAAGTCAGTTGCCGGTTGGTTATACTGATGACTTATTTGAAGCATTGGATTTGCAGGATCCATTGCAGGCAATGTATACTGGCGGAACAGTTTTCCACGGTTTTGTCGGTGAACGTATCGAAGACCCGGCACAAGTTGCGGCTCTAGTCAAACGAGTGGCAAGTACCTATCGTCTTCCATATTTCACAATAACCCCGTCATTCAGTATCTGTCCAGTTCATGGCTATGTGCCGGGCGAACATTCGGAGTGTCCTATAGAAGTCGAAGAAGAAACACTAAAAGTAGTAGGATAATCTTTTTAGATAAAACATTAACAAATAAAGTCAGGAGAAAGAAAATGGCTAAGTGCGGACAAAAGAACGAAGTTTATAGCAGAGTTTGCGGATATTTCAGACCGGTAACAGATTGGAACAAAGGCAAAAGAGAAGAGTTCAAAGACAGGAAAGCTTATCAAACAAATTACTCTGACAAAGGGTGCAAAGTAGCATAAATACTGCAAATCATGAAGCACTCTTTTGGTAAACGAAAGAGTGCTTTTTTTACGAGGAAAATATGAATATTCGCGGAATGGTTCGCTTTACCATGGTTGATTTTCCAGGCAAAATGGCTTGTGTGGTTTTTGTCGGAAATTGTAATTTTCGTTGTGGCTACTGTCATAATCCATGTTTGGTTTTTGATCCCGAAAGCCAACCATTAATCAGTGAAGAGGAATTCTTTGAATTCCTCGGAAAAAGGCAAGGTAAGCTTGACGGGGTAGTCGTCAGCGGCGGTGAACCTATTTTACGCAAACCGCTTTTGTCTTTCATCAGAAAAATAAAAGATATGGGGTTTTTGGTAAAACTTGATACCAATGGAAGTATGCCGGACAAGGTTTTCAAAATTCATGATAAAGTTGGCCTTGACGCGCTGGGCGTTGACTACAAAGCTCCTTTAGACAAATATAATGAAATTTCTCAATGCCACCACGTGCCGGAACTTGGCAACAAAGCCCTAAAAGTTATTAAATTCGCCTTGGACAAAGATATTTTTATCGACGTACGGACTACTGTACACAAAGCACTACTCTCTGAAACAGATTTAAATAAGATGCGCGAGGAACTCTCCACTACCGGCTTAAAGACATGGACCTTGCAGCAATTTCATCCAGGAGAGGTGATTGATGAGTCACTGCTGGAAAAAGACACTTATAATGATCTTGAGCTGATCGAAATAGCAAAAAATATGGATAATACCAATGTCCGTGGACTAAGCGGCATTATCATAAAGTAAATAGTTCTACGCTGACTGGCGCAAAACTAATTCCATTTTGACTTTGATTTGTATTTTTTCGGTGTCTTTAGATAAAACTTTACTCAAAAGAGCTTCCGCTATCAAGCGCCCGAGTTTACGATTCGGCTGAGCTATAGTAGTTAGGGGCGGCGAACAGAACATTGCTAATTCACGATTATCAAAGCCGATTATAGCGATATCTTCCGGTATTTTTTTTCCTAATGATTTAAAACCAACGGCAATGCCAGAGGCCAAGTAATCAGAATAGGCTATTACTCCATCAACATCCGGGTGCTCACTCAAAATTTTCACCGCGGTATCCTGTCCGATTTGGAAGATTTCTTCAAGTCTGCCAGATAATTGTTGAGCTGTTGAAACGACCAGAGAAGATGTCCCAGCTTCGGCAACCGCGGCACTATAGCCTTCAAAACGCTGATCAGAAATCTTTTGACCAGTAAAGACGATATTGCGACGGCCTTTTTGGAGTAAATATTTAACGCCGTCATAAACACCTTGTTTGCGGTTAACATAAACACTGTCATACCTAAGGTTGCCGGCGCTGGATATTAGTATTGCCGGAATTCCGGATTTTTCTGCGAGATCATATAATTTCATTGCCATCGCGTCTTCGCTCAGGAAAATTATTCCAGCTGGTTTTTCCCGCAATATATTTGAAAAAAGCTTTTCGCTTTCGGCTGAATATTCCGGTGAGGAGTACATATAATGCATATTTGGTTCATAGCTGACAGTTGTTAAATATTCTTTGATTCCAAAGACTTTATCCATGGCCATGGAATCGCAAGCTGAAGATGGTTTATTAACTATATTAATTACCGCTATTTCATAACTACGGCTGGAACGAAGGCTTTGCGCCGCGCGGTTAGGCTGATAATTCAATTCAATAACCGCCGCATCGACAAGCTTTTGAGCTTTTTCCGAGACATAACCACTGCGCCGGATCGCCCGGCTGACAGTATTCATAGATAATCCGGTCTTAGCGGCTATATCTTTCAAGCTTGCCATAAATGTCCTTTAATAATTTTTTATCATGTATCTCAACGTTAACATAATACTGTTATTATGGACAAAAAGCAAGTTGTTTTATTAAAATTAATGACAATGCATTAACTTAGGCGACTGAGCTTTCAGGAACTCGCGTAATGAATTGCTTTCCGATGTGGAGTCAAACATATAATAAGGAGCTTCCCAGCAGATAAGTTTTTCCGCGTATGGCGCGGCGTTATTGATCTGCGCCGCTACCAGCTCGGGAGAGGCAGGTATGCTGTGGTTTACTCCTTTAATTGAGTCTTTACGCTCGAAAATTTCAATATTTGACCAGAAAGTTATATTGCATTTCTGACATATTTCCGCCCATGCCTTATAGGTTTCCGCCTGATGTACCAATTCATTTCCGCAAGTGCCTATCGAATCCTGCGGAGCCATTATATCCAGCGGCACCTCATCCAGTATCGCCAGCCATGAGTCAATCATCTCTGGCATTTTGCCGGGGAAATATTTTGTCGCGGGTGACATCAAAATCTTTTTATCAGGAGCTTCACGTTTTACAGTGTTGCAGAATTCCCGGTATATTTCATTGAGAAATTTTTCTTTTTCCAAGTCACGTTTTCCAATAAATGCTGTTTCCGGGGCAAAATATATTCCATCAAAAAGATCGCGGTATTGAAGCAGTTCACGAAAACAAGTAATCTGATTTTGTTTTTCCTGATCAATATCCGCTTGGGTCAAATGTTCTTTCCAACCGGTTACCGATCCGTAACCGCCCAGATATACGCTCATGCAAGAGGCATCAGCGGCTTCCAGCATGGGCTCGACCACATTCCATTGCTTGTGTTTGCTGAAATGCTTTGACGGATAATAACACTCTCCCAGCTCGTTCCAGATTGAAGCCTGAAGGATGATCGTATCCATCCCTGCCCTGCTCAAATCCCGCATTAATTTCATCCAGTCGCGGACAAAATAATTATGCATAGGACGCCCCCGGTAATTTGGAGGATGCGCATAAACAAAAGTACCGCTAATCGACATTTCCAGTGGAGCCAACGGGTTATCATCTACAAACTTCTGATTTGCTTTTTTCGCTTCCGCGATCATCGGCTCTACTTCTTTTCTCGCTCTGTCAGAAGCCATAAACATGTTAAAATCTTCTACTTTTTCAATAGTAAACATTTAAATTATACCTTATAATTATTTTTATTTACGGTTTTATAATTGATATATTAATTTTCGAAATTTGAAAATCTACTTTGTTGCCCCGGCATGTTATGCTGCCAGCAGCACTATCGCTTAATGGCTCATCACAAGCATAAACGACACTAATATCCTGCCATTGTTTACTCAGTGTGATCATTTTCGAATGTTGATAATATGTACCAATCATTTTTCTATGCCACCAAAGTCCCAAACTTATTTTGCCATTTCCTCTGATTCTACACGAAAACCGGACTAAATTACCAAATACAGGCGCAGTCTTTCCAAGAAAATGGACATAAGGATAATCGCCTTTTTTGTAATTAACTGCTAATGCCTTAATTCCTTTTTCAGAATCAATAATTTCAGCTTTATAAGGCTTTTTTGTACGATTAACAAGCTGTATTGCCTCAAAATCCACTTTCCCTGTCGAAAAGCTCTGAAAATTTTCTATCTTCAATAAATTTTTTCCATAAATGGATTTCAATTCCAGTTTTGCAGTCAAAGGAGCTTGCCGCTGCATTTTCAGGTTCTTTATAAAAACCGCTGGACCGGCTGCAAGCCTTTTCCCTCTGTCAGCCTGTCCCCCAAGCCAGAGAATCATTCTGTCCGCATTAGCGGGAAAAATAAACTCTTTATTAATTTTCATAAAAGAACTGCTTGCGATATTGTTCAAATCAACAAATTTTCCGTGTTTCAAATCACCAGCCTTAAAAAAGGTAGCAAGTATTAATAGATTATGGAAATACTTTGTTTGTAGCCCACAACTAAGTATATATTTACTGCCAGGAATCAATTTAAATGGCCCAAAGCCAACATAACGAAAGCTGCCCTTAGATTTATTCAGCGGAATATTTATAAACATTCCGCCTTCAGCTTCTATTATTCCTTGACTGGCGGGTAAAAATTCAGCTTTATTAGTTATATTCCGTGGATGTCCGGGAATGAATTTTTCAATCCTCTTTGCTGAAGATAAAATATTAATTTCAGCAAAAACATTCCCGCTAATCAATAGCAATACAAAAAATATAATTAATGGTCTCATTTTTTTCAACGACTAGTAGTTTACCCGCAAGGCAACATAATCGTTACGCAGGATATTAAGCTTTACTTTATTGCCGTTTGTGCTGATATTTTTATTTGTCTCAGCATTTTTAACTGACTGCAAGGTGATTCCCTTGAAGGTCAGTTCGACAGTCTCGGCGGAACGATTCAAGTTTGATACCAGCACAAGGTACTTTTCGCCATTCTTATAATATCCGACAACCGCGTCCTTGACATTTGAAGTGATTGTCTTATTCTCCCAGTAGGGCGTGAAGCTTACGCCTGGCTCGCTGATACCGAATTCGCGACGGAACTTCCAGGTTTTATAAACCTCTCTGCTATCGCAGAATAAAGGCCAAACCAGCATATCCGCCTGCATTATACGCGACAACATATCTCTAGTAGGGATAGGATTTTTCATAATATCTTTCTTATTTTTCATGCAAGGCAGAAAAACCATCATCGCACCCCACTGTTTCCAGTAGCATTCAGCTCTCAAGCGATCCATCGGCAAAGCGTAACTGTAATAGTAAAGGCAATCTTTTTCAGGAGGCAGAAATTCCGGATCATTGGTAAAATATCCCGAATAATACTGTTCTCCAATCAACATCATCTTATACATGCTAAGTGTCGGCATGGTATGTGTCGCCGAACAATGGGCGATTGACGATGGAGTCTCATTATTGCGTTTCCAGATATTATAAGTAACACGTTTGATAAAATTCCGGCTGCCGAAAATCTCAAATGTCGGTCTGCGCACACCCTTGAGATCATCATAACCGCCGCCGCTGAGGGCTTTTGAATTCGGGATGGGTTGAGTTTCATCAATATAAACACCGTCAACATGCCCCATTACTTTTGTCCATTGATCAACGCACCATACCAGATAATCTGTCCATTCGCTGGTGCATGCGGCACGATACATTTGATGACTGCCTCCGCCGGGACGTCCGGGGATTGTGCTCCATGCTTTCTGCATTTTCACTGCGTCTTGATTTAATTTTTCGTCAGCCTTAACAGGATAGTGCAAACGTGTCCAGTATGGAATTATTTTTCTTTTTTCACCAGAATCACGTTTTACTTTTTCACGAATAACTTTTACATTTTCGGCGCGATGCGGTTCCGGGTCAAGCATCATCCAGCGCCATTCATTGGGCCAGTAAATCAGATTAGTACCACGACGGTCTTTCGTAAAAGAGTTGTATTGTGCTGAAAATGTCTCTCCACGCCATCCTGCAGGAAGCGGTTTAACCGGCGTTGCCATCAGTCCAAATTTATAAACCAGCTCAGACTTTTTTCCGTATGGAATATCTTTAATTACCATGTTCAAAGTCAGGTCAACATCGCCGCTGGCATTTCTGGATACCTCTATCATATCTTTGCGCTGTTTCGGCCACCAATTCTGTTCAGATTCGGCAAACCACAGCAGACCGCGATTATTATCGCCTATCCAGACATTTGTTCTGAATCCGCTTTTGAACAATAGTCCTTTCTCAGCGCCAAGAGCACGGGAAAATGAATTTTTTATCAAGTCCTGTGATTCATAAATATTGGGAGCTCCGACATAATGAATAAATTTTGCGTTTTCTTTTGTAAATGGCACAATCATTTTCATCCCGGTAATTTTCTGTTTTCCCGGCTTTATAATGAGTTTGTTCCAAACCATACCGTCAAATTCAATCATATATTCTATGGACGCGCTTATACTTCCACCCTTAACTGATTGACGTTTCAAGATAATTCTGCCCTTCCCCTGTTTAATTATTTCAGGAGCAGCAAAGTTAAGCTTTTGTTTTTTACCGTCTGCGATTATCTCAAGCGCTATCGGAGCCTTGAGCAACGGAATGCCTGTTGCGATAATCGAATCCAGTATTCCATTACCGGATAATTTATATTCGCGTCCCCAAACAGACACACTGCCTTTGTTATATTTAACTGCTGTCCAAGGCGGAATTACCGTATCATCTTCAAGAGCTTTTAATCCTAGTTTTGGACGGTTTTTAAACCACGGGCTAGGTTTTCCAATAATCTTCTTACCCGTTAACGCAGCTTCTTTAGCTGATATATCTATTTTTAAATCCGGCAGGCGTTCTTTAGCCAGCACTTTAACTTCTTGTGCAGAAAGCGGTCTATCATACATATTAAGGAAGCTGATCGTTGATTTACCAACATAACCAAATTTAGTGGAAGCCGGGCCGACATAGAATGAGCTTGCCCATTCTTTTATTGTGCCTAATTGCGCTCCTTTACGTCTGACTCCATCGACGTAGAGTACTATTTCGTCAGGACTGTAGCTAACTGTGACATGGTGCCATGATTTATCTTTCCAGCCTTTTACCGGACAGTTCAAAAATACTTTCTCGCCAGTTTTATTGAGCTCCAGATACAGAGCCAAGCCGCTGGTTTTATATTTATAGAGGTATAACTTACCAACTCCTTTGGTTCGCGGAATAGCCGTTTGCATAAATATATGTACTTTCTTATCATTCCACGCCCAGTCATCAGCTTTTACAACAAGCTCTATTGAACCTTTTTTCGGGATCAGATTGCCCAAGGTGTTATATCTGACCGTTGAACCTTTTGTACCTATAGCAAGTCCACGAATAGTATGAGCCATATTGTCAAAGTCAAATACTGCTTTTTTAGTCAGGAGTATTTTCCCGCTTTTATCGCCCTTAGCTTGCTTAGCGTCAATTTTTGCGATAGTTGAAGTCGTTTCTGTATAATCTACGCTGAAACTGACAGCTTCCTGTAAATTACTTTTTTTCTTTGTTACTTTTTTTACTTTAGGGATTTTTACTTCTTTTAATTTATCTAATTTGATTTTAGAAGCCTTTTTCACAGTCGTCTCCGCGTTTTTCAAAAAGTCTGATTTATTAGCGGCAAAGCCTTTTAAAATTAATGTGTATACTGGCGATTCATAACCCGCGGGATAGATTTTAGGAGTTTTGAGCATCAAATAATATTTATTATAAGCTTTTTTTACTTCCCAGAACGAGCTTCTCCTTCCTTGTCCAACAATCGGATTCGGATAATACATCAGCATGGCCTTGCCGCTTTTGGAGTCAATATTCGCTGCCCACTTGACATCTTTCTGTAAATGCCAGCGGCTTCTGCCTTTGAATTTAGAACCAAATTCTCCGGAATATTTTTTCCCGTCCACACCTTCGGCAAGCCAGCCGTCAGTCGACTTATTCCAGCACAAAAGATAGATATACATCAAATGTATTGGCTGTTTTGCGGTCGCTACGAAACGTTTACGTTCAACGATTCCGTCAGCGGATAAAGTTATTTCACTTTGAAAACGCAATTTATCGAACATAGATATTTTTCTAAGCAGAAACTTTTTTCCGCTGTAAGTCTTTCCAGCGACAGGGGTAATTTGTTTTCCGTCCGCAATCAGCTCTACTTTTAGTACTTTTTCAAAGCCTCCTTCTCCATGACCGGCACCAACATATTTGCCACTCCCATGAGCCATTACGGTACCGTAAAAACCACTTTGTGTTCCCAGTACCGCGCCTTCATATTTAATCTGCCGGACAGTATATTTATATTTTTCACTAATTTTCAACTCGTAAGGCCCGGATTTCAGATCGAAAGTTTTTTCCCGGGCAATACCAGTTATGGCAGATAATAAAATCAAACTATAAAACAAAACACGCATATTCATACCTTTTTATTGATTAAAGATTTATACTTTTCTTATAACGATCCCAAACAGTGTTGGGTAATGGAGCAGGTGTAGTCGTGTATCTTGCCCCGCTGGAACCTAGTTCATTGTAAGGATTTAACGGATCTTTGCATTTAACTCCTGAAGCATGACCATCCCCCCAGACAATGTTGATTGAGCCGCTGTGGCGCGCATAGGCATTGCCGCCGCTAGTACCTTTAAAGGAATTAGCATAGTAATATCCGTATAATTCGTAGCCAGCGCTCAAATGGCGTACATCACAGTGGATCAAGGTTTGAGATGGATTTGCTACTTGTGTTTCCCGCGCCGTAATCAGTTCATAAACTAAATAACTCGTGCCAGCAGGAGTATAACAATATCCAGAACCAATGTGATGTTGATTGTAACCGTATCCGGGAACAGAAGGAAAGAAAAATTTCTGTACCGAGGGGCATTTAAATGCTTGATGGTCTTTATAGCCGTCAGTGCCGGTGTCATTCAGAAACGGCGCAAGTAGATTTGTCCAGTAACCGCCGGGATAATATCTGGCGCGGGAAAGCGGATAATATGCATCGTAGCTGTCGCGGTAAAGTGCGGTAGCAAGTCCCAGCTGCTTCAAATTAGAAAGACAGCTGATGGCTTTTGCCTTCTCTCGAGCCTTGTTCAGAGCTGGCAGTAACATTGAGGCGAGGATTGCTATAATGGCAATCACGACGAGGAGTTCAATGAGTGTAAAAACTGCTTTTGAACGAATGTTTTTTGTCTTCATCTTTAAGTCTCCTTTTTTTTATTTTTGTTAATTTTTTTTACTTTAATTTTTTAATACTGTTTCCTGAACAAATTACCGGCTTAATGATTTTATTCTGGAAATCTTTTTTGTCGTCAAGCATTTGTCCTAAGATATTGTAAAGACCTTCAGCCATTTCGTCGACTGGTTGTTCCAGATAAACGATTTCTGTATCTTTTGGGGGCTCAACAACCCGGTCAAAGGCGACAACAGAAATATCTTCCGGGATACGGATATTGTTCTCGGTGATAAATTCAAATGTCTGCTGTTGAAAGACTTCACCAGCAATGAATAATCCGGTCATATCCTTGTTTTTTCCAAAAAAATCACCCAGTTTATCTTTAAAATTATTTGAATCAGAAATATGCATAACCAGACGCTCTTCGATTTCAACACCTGCGTCATGCAGCGCGTCGCTAAAACCACGCCAGCGTTCTGAAACATAACGGTATGGTCGACCCGAGGTAATACAAGCAATCTTTTTGTGCCCTGCCCTGGTCAAACGTGCAACCAGTTCGCGCGTCCCTGAATACTGATCGATTGCGACATAAGGAATATCAGTTCCGAAAAGTTGTCGATTGGCTACCAGAACATTCAAGCCATTACTACGGATTTTTTCCATTCGAGGAATATCTTCGGGATTTGGAACTGTCCAATACAGACAATCCAGATCATGTCCGCAATCCCCTTTATTTTCCAGTTGGCGTATATCTTCTTCGTTTAAAATTTTCAAAGAACAATTATTTTTTTCACCAAACGAATAAAGTGTATTAATAAATGAAGAAGTAAAAACACTATGGATATTTCCCATAGGTATTCCATAGATACCGACAGTTGATGCACGATGTATATCCTGAATGGCAGTTTCCTTTACAAACCAGCCGCGCCCGGGCTCACTAACGATCACGCCGGTTCCGGCGAGCAGTTTCAGCGTCTTTCTGGCAGTATGGCGATGAATACCGTATTTTCTGCTTAAAGCATTTTCCGAAGGCATCTTACCGCCGGGTTTTATATCACCTTGGACAATAGCTGCCTTTAGCTTATCCTCAAGCTGAAGATATACCGGTTTTATATTGCTTTTGTCAATTAAATTCTGCACGTTTATAATACCTTTTTTGCATACTTGTATAAACTTGTATACTACTATAATATATGATTGCCGCGGCATTGTCAACAGCTTTGCTAATTATTCAGCCAACAAACTTGTATACTCCTCCTCAAATAACAAGTTTCTCCCGCGATATAGCAGAAGCATCATAAAAAATAGAACATTAACATGAAAAATGAAATTTAGGCAGATTAAAGTTGCAATAGTTGCCTTTAAACTGTAATGTACCTGATTGATAAATTATAAATTATAAATTATATAGCTGAGTTCTTTATTCAGCATTAAATATTTTTGGAGACATATTTTGAAGGAACCTGTATTGTCAGCGAATTTCAAAAAAGATTACATTGCTTATTCGGCAATTGCAATTTTTTTCCTGATTATATCGTTCGAACTTTTCATGGCCATTTTCATTCCAGCGCATTTGCAGATGGAAGGAGTCTGGGGAGAAGAGGTTGCACGTCAGGAAATGATCAACTCTTTTGATCATACCCGCAATGGTTTTCTGCGCTTCAAATCTAAGGATGAATATGCGGAAGGTGAAGCCAAGGTTATTGCCGACAGTTTGACTCCGCTGGCGGATTATTTGCGTCAATATCAATATCAAATAGGCCTTAAAGAAGTTAAGGAAATTGAAAAAACAATGAGCGGCATTCACAAGTTCCACGATCATTTAAAGAAACACGGAGCTTACAGTACCGATATTAAGTTGAAAACTGAAAATTTTATTAAAACACTAAAAAAAGAAATGGCAAAAACTAATTAAGTTGAGCTTTTCACTTTTTGGAGAATATTTTATGAAAAAAACTCGTCTCACACAAATCGTTGATAACTTTCGCGAGATAAGAATCGCGGTAGTCGGTGATTTAATGCTTGACGTTTATATTTGGGGTAAAGCTTCACGAATTTCGCCCGAAGCTCCAGTTCCCGTTGTCCAGGTTAAGAAAAAAAGTTGCTGCCTCGGCGGCGCCGCCAACGTAATGCGCAATGTCGTTACTTTAGGCGGAAATGTAAAAGCTTATGGTGTTATCGGTGATGATTCGGGCGGCGATGAAATGAAAAAACTTTTTGAAAATTACAATATTGATCCGGCAAGTTTGTCCATTGATAAATCCCGGCGCACGACTCAGAAAGAACGCATAATTGCTTCGGCACAACAGCTACTGCGTGTTGACTTTGAAGATATTGAAAAGCTTGATGACATTATTCATCAGGAAATAATTATTGAACTAAAAAAATTAATAGATTCCCAGGCGATTGACGCTATAATCTTTGAGGATTACGGCAAGGGTGTTTTGAATGAGAAAATGCTCAATCAGATTATTGCCAGCGCTAAAGAAAATAATATCATAACTTCGCTTGACCCAAAACCCGGTCATTTACTGAAAGTAAAAGGCTTAACTGTAATGAAACCGAACCGCAGTGAAGCCTTCGCGATTACCGGAACCTTTTCACAGGGGAACGGCATAGCAGTGAAAGATGACAAACAGTTACACGCGGTCGCGGCACAGTTGTTAGACGAATGGGAACCGGACTATTTAATTATTTCATTAGCGGCACAAGGCATGGCTCTGTTCCGCAAAGACGCGGAGATGGTGGTAATTCCTACCAAAGCGCGTGAAGTTTATGATGTATCAGGAGCTGGCGACACAGTTATCGCGGCTTTCACTCTGGCTTTGAGTACAGGAGCAGATCCGGTCGAGGCAGCGGAAATAGCTAACCACGCTGCTGGAATTGTCGTCGGCAAAGTCGGCACAGTTACGGTCAGCAAAGATGAATTACTTGAAAGTTTTAATCGGGAGATATAGACTTGAATAACAGAACAGCAGCAATTATTCCGGCACGTTTTGCCAGCACTCGTTTTCCCGGCAAAGTCCTTGCCGAACTATGCGGTAAACCAATGATTCAATGGGTTTACGAAAAGGCCGCCGCTTCAATAGCGGACGAAGTGTTAATTGCAACCGACGACAAGCGGGTTGTTGACGCAGTAGAGGCCTTCGGCGGCAAAGCTGTCATGACCTCACCCGATCATCCCTCTGGTACAGATCGAATTTGCGAAGCAGCAGTTGGATTGGATTGTGATATAATTATTAATATTCAGGGCGATGAGCCTTTAATTCCGGTTGAGGTAATCAATGACTTGATAGTACTGATGCAGTCAAATCCGGAA
>Ga0255410_1045_pt1 | contig 17841 bp, 16 predicted proteins | sample CelNoTSeSYBR01J2_FD_182126 | JGI IMG/M metagenome (GOLD analysis project Ga0255410, IMG submission 182126) | Sediment cell enrichment communities from methane seep in Santa Monica Basin, California, United States - CellEnrichment... | ecosystem: Environmental > Aquatic > Marine > Cold seeps >... | reverse complement strand
TGATTCGTTATGGATATATCTGGGGAGGTGATTTTAAAACTATTAGCGTCCTTTTGTTAAAAATTTTATTTATCACGTGTCAAAACTATTTTAACGCGTTCGATGCGGTTTTTTCATGAAATTTCGCTAAAATCCTAATTTTTGTGTATTAAACTCCTGTCTCGAAAATTCGAGACAGGAGTTTAATTAAATACTTTTAAAATCACCTCACCAGATATTAAAATTCTGGAGTAGTATTAAAATAGAAAGGAAATATATTTTGGAAATAATATTATCTATATCTGCCTGGTGCAACTTTATCTTTGAACGACTGTTGCTGGATGCAATATTTCTCCCCATTGCGATTCTAAGCGGATTTGCGCTTTTCAACCGCAAAGAGTATAGAAATACAAAAATGCAGCGCTTCATTTTAACAGCTCTTATTATTACCTTGATTTCTCGTTATTTATTATTTTTCACTGTAAGTATGAAAATTAATACCCGTTATTTATACCCAGTTGCTTTTTATATTATTATTTTATGCGTTCCAGGATTTTCTCTGGCAGTGCGGCTTCTCAAATATCTGACAAAAAAAAATAGCTGGATTAAAGAAAGATATTTAATTATATTCTTGTTGATGATGATAAGCATAGCCTGTATAGGCAAAGCTCTGCATCCGCCGGAGATAAAGAGCTATATTCATGATACTGCAAAATTCATAAAAGTCTCAGAAGCTTCTGTAACCCCGATTCTCATATCAAATATAGAAGGTGCCAGACGAGTTGCCTGGCATTCAAATGCTGAATTACTTCCATTATCTTATGTGACAGATATTGATAATCCGGTTAATTTTGAAGGTGCATTAAAAATATTGAGTTCAAAAAATAAAAATATTTTTTTACTCATTAAATACAAAGATGATGAATTTAAAAAACACTTTATTAATAAAAAAGTCAAATTTCCAGCAAAGCTTATACTTCTGAAAGAATTCAAAGCAAAACACAAAATATTTTATTCATTGTATAAAATAGGACTTTCTGAAAAAAGGTTGAATCGTTAATATGAAAATTTTAATAGTAACTCAATATTTTTATCCAGAAAACTTTAAAATTAATGATTTTGCCGTAGGCATGAAAGAGCGCGGCCATGAAGTTGTTATTTTGACGGGGCTCCCTAATTATCCTAAAGGTAAAATCTTTAAAGGATACGGGTTCTTTAAACGTCTGGCAGATGAATATAAAGGCATCAGAGTTGTCCGTTCATGGTTGTTTCCGCGTGGAAACAGTAGCGGCTTGCGGTTGCTGGTTAACTATGTTTCCTTTACGTTTTTCGTATCAATATGGGGACTGTTGAAGTTAAGGGGAAAGTTTGATGTAATATTTGTGCATGAACCTTCGCCGATATTTATCGGCATTCCAGCACTTGTTATGAAATGGCGTTTTAAAGCTCCAGTGTTCTTGTGGATTTTGGATTTATGGCCAGAAAGCCTTACTGCTGCTGGAAATATAACTTCACCGCTACTCTTGAAACCAAGCGAGTTGATTGTTAAATTTATTTATACGTATACGGATAAATTACTGATGGCATCGAAAGCATTTAGAGGTTCAATAAAATCATTTGGTATTGCTGATGATAAACTTGAATATTTCCCCAATTGGGCAGAGAGTCATTTTGTGCCATTGAAACATGTCGATTTTGAACATAAACATTTGCTTCCTGATGGTTTTAAAGTTATGTTTGCCGGTAATATTGGCGAATCTCAGGATTTTCAATCGATTTTGAATGCCGCGGAAAAATTGAAAAAAAAATCAGATATTAAGTGGGTTGTTATTGGTGATGGAAGAAAAGCTCAATGGGTTAAAGAAGAGATTGTCAAACGCAAGCTGGAACATAATTTTTTTATCCTTGGAAGTTTTTCTGTTGAAACTATGAGTGATTTTTTCAGTCATGCTGATGTGATGCTTGTAACTCTTAAAAAAGAACCTATTTTTGAATTAACTGTGCCAGCGAAACTACAAGCTTATATGGCATGCGGCAAGCCGATTTTGACTATGCTTGATGGAGAAGGAAGTAGAATTGTACAAGAAGCGGAAGCTGGTTTCGTATGCAATTCCGGAGATGCTGAAAATTTAGCGAAAAATGTATTGAAAACTTATAAAAAATCAGCTCAGGAACGCGATGAACTTGGACAAAATGCGCTGAGTTATTATAAAAAAGTTTTTGAGCGTAATAAGCTTTTTACAGAAGTGGAAAATTTGTTTAAAAATAAATTGGCGGAAAACGAAAAATGAATGCTCTTGTAACTGGTGCTAGTGGTTTTATCGGTAAATATTTATGTAAAGCTTTGGCTGAAAAAGGACATATTGTGTCGGGGCTGGATGTATTTGATGAAAAACCAATGTGGTGCGATAAATATTTTAAAGCGGATATTACTATCTTGGATGATAATCTAGTTTCCGCCTGCGAAAATATAGATGTAATCTTTCATCTCGCCGGTAAAGTTCATGCTTTAGCTGAAATTAAAGCTGATATTGAACAATATAATCTCGTAAACACGGTTGGAACTGAAAATTTACTCAAGGCTGCCGCGGAAAACTCGGTTGGAAAATTTGTTTTCTTTAGTACAATTAAAGTTTATGGAGAAAAAATTCCTGACTTGGATAATAAAAAAACTCCGGTTGATGAGCAAATGGAGACCATTCCGGACACTCCATACGGTCAATCCAAATTGGATGCTGAAAAACTTGTACTTAGCGGAAATTATATTGATGATGTTACCATACTTAGACCATGCATGGTCTATGGCCCAGAGGCAAAAGGAAATATAATTAAATTGATAAAAGCAATAAAAATGGGAATACCTTTTCTGTTGCCGGAATTTAATAATAAACGCTCTATGGTTGATGTGCGTGATATAGTTAGAGCTGTAATTTTAATCACTGAAAAGAACGAAGCTAAAAATCAGACATATATAGTCTCTGATGGTAAAGCTTATTCAACAAAGCAGGTGGCTGTTGCGATAACGCAAGCCTTGAGGAAAAAACAAAGTTCGCTTTGTATTCCTGCTTTTTTCTTTACTATTTTAGGAAAGATGGGGGATTGGGTTGGTAAAATTGTTGGGCGGAGGTTCTTTTTTGATTCAGATGTATTAAATAAAATTTCTGGATCAGCCTGGTTTTCTTCTAAAAAAATTGAGCGCGAGCTTGGCTTTAAACCGGATTATGATTTAGAGAAAGCTTTGCCGGAAATGTTAAAGCAAGAGGAAAATAAAGAATGTTAGTTCATATATTTCTAAGTTTATTTATTGGCTGGTTAGGTGCTTTTTTAGTGATTCGTTATGGATATATCTGGGGATTGATTGATAAACCCAATTGTCGTAGTTCTCATTCAGTTGAAACGCCTAAAGGGGGTGGAATTGGGATTTTGATTGCGTTTTTAGTTGCAGCAATTTGGACAGAGAGCAGCTGGGCTTTATGGATGCCGGCATTACTATTGTCTTTGTTGAGTTTATATGGAGATAAACTTAATTTATCGCAGAAACTGCGTCTGGTTGTTCAGTTCATATGTGCCAGCTTTTTAATCTGGTTTGCGGCAAAAAGTAATTATTGTGAAATATCAACTTCAACAGGCGTTCCTGTTGTTATCATTGTACCGGTTTTAATCCTTATGATAACAGCAACAACCAACTACTATAACTTTTTGGATGGAATTAATGGTATTGCCGGGATTACCGGAGTTATTGCTTTTGGATGTTTTGCATCTATAGCACATGACATAGGAATGTTTAATATATCCATTATTTGTATTAGTATCTCTGCTTCATGTATTGGATTTCTTATACTGAACATGTCTGGAAAAGTTTTTATGGGAGATGTCGGAAGTATTCTGCTGGGGTTTTTGTTTGCGGGAATAGCCATATTGTTATCCAATAGTCTGTTGGATATTTTTTGCTATTTTGCTTTTATATTTCCATTTTATGCTGATGAATTAATCAGTATCATAGTCAGGTTAAAAAAACGGCAAAGTTTATTTAAGCCGCATCGCGAACATTTATGTCAACTTTTGGCAAATGAACTAAAAATTTCTCATTGGAAGATTTCTTTTACATATGGTTTACTTCAAATTGCTATAATTTTTCTAGTACAAAAAATTAGAAATTATGGTTTGACCTGGGTTTTAGCAATTGAAATTCTGTTTTTCTTTATATTTTTAGCTTGCTACAGCATTGTTCTGAATATAATAAAACGAAAAATATAAAGAACAATGAATGGAATATTGAAAAATTAACTTTGGCAGAGTATTATAGTATTGGAAGGGAGGAGCCATAAAAGTAGCCTACCATGAAGATTAGATAGATCAATTGTATTTAAATTAAGGTACTTTATAGCGTATGAGGAAAACGATTGTACATTATTTAAGATTAATTCCTGACCTGATGGGCAGGTTTATGTTCAGGCAGCGTAAAGCCTTAGTCTTTATGCTTAATATAGGAACTATTTTATGCTCTTTGTTAATTGCCATGGCAATACGCTTCGAGTTTTCCATTCCTCCTGTATATATAGACAATTTCGTTAAGACAGCTACTATATTTGTTTTGGTAAAAATGGTGTTAATCCATATTTTTAGACTAAATAGAGGTTTGTGGCGTTACATTTCAATGGTGGATGTCAATAACATATTCAAAGCGAATTTGTTTTCTTCTACAATTTTAATGTTTATTTTTTACGGCTGGCGAGATTATATATGTGCAAACTTTCCACTGTCGGTGATTGTCATAGATCTTTTGATCTGTTTTTTGGCTATGTCCTTTATAAGGGGGAGTGTCAGGTTTATTCGTGAGATTAATGATAATATTGACGACAGCCCATTAATAAGGACGATTGTGGTTGGAAAACTGATGGATGTCGATACCTTTCTTCATGGAATAAAAGGAAGTAAAACAGGCAGAAAAATTATTGCTATTTTTGGCCCTGGAAAAAATCAAGGAGCAACAATACGCGGGATTAAAATAAAAGGGAATCTGTATAAAATTGCACATTACGCGAAAGCAAAGAAAATTAAAGAAATTATTTTAATACCACCTTATTCCAGAAAACGATTTTTGAACTTACTGGTGAAGCAGTTTGGAAAAATTGATTATACTTGTTCGTTGAAAATTGTCCCGGGAGTAGGACATCTTACCAAAGGTGAAATTAATTTTTCCAATATTCGGAAGGTTAAAATAGAAGATTTGCTGGGACGCCCCACCGTAAAGTTCGATCATTTAGAAGTAGCGTCATTAGTTTCGAATAAAACAATTATGGTTACCGGCGGCGGCGGAAGCATCGGTAGTGAGTTATGCTTTCAAATTTGTAAATATCAGCCGGAAAAACTTGTTGTTTTTGAATTTTGTGAATATAATCTTTATGAAATTGAACGCAAACTTAAATTTGAATTCCCTGATCAAAAAATTGAAGCAGTTCTTGGAGATATCAGATGTAAGGAGTCACTGTCGAGAGCAATAAAAAATCATTCTATTGAAGTTATTTATCATGCCGCAGCTTATAAGCATGTTCCATTATTGGAAAAAAATATATTGATGGGAGTTCACACAAATGTTATCGGAACTTCAAATGTCGCCGATTGTGCTGAAGAATGTGGTGTTAAGCGTGTTGTTATGATTTCCACAGACAAGGCGGTTAGACCAACAAGTATAATGGGAGCTACCAAACGCGTTGCGGAAAAAGTTATTCTTGAACGGGAAGCAAAAGCGACAGACTTTGTCGTTGTCCGTTTTGGCAATGTGCTTGGCAGCCGCGGAAGCGTTGTTCCATTATTTAAAAAACAAATCGAAGCTGGCGGGCCCGTAACTGTTACCTCAAAAGATATGATACGCTATTTCATGTCTATTCCTGAAGCCGCAGAGCTTGTTTTACAGGCCGGCACTATTGGAAAAGATCGTGATATAATGATTCTGGAAATGGGCGAGCAGGTCAATATTTATGAAATGGCGAAACATTTGATAAAGTTGTCGGGGTTTATGCCGCATCGTGATATAAAAATAGAATTTACCGGAATGCGTCCTGGCGAAAAAGAATATGAAGAACTTTTGACGAAAGAAGAACAGGTAGATCTTACACCCTTTGATCGTATCTGTATCGCGAGAAAAGGCAACGTAGAAGGAGATAACGTTAAAGTAGAGGAAATTCTAAAGATATTGCAATCAGGACAACACGATGAATTTAGAGATATATGTCAAAGTTACATTCCGGAAAATTTGTTAACTCAACCTGTCAATGAACTGTAATTGCATGAGTCATTTTATTCACTACTTTTAAATCTTCTGCATTAATTTCGAAAAGGGGGAAACCTCTTTTCTTACATATTGTCCTGCAGGTCTTTCTGATGTTGATCAGAGAGGTTTCTTACTTTCTTTACTGCCCGCCAGTTTTTTATGCCTTTTTCGGAATTGGGTTGACCTGGGGTGCTTTCGGGAAATACGGCTCTCTTAGAAGGGGCGACTGCGGCAGTTTTTGATTCTGGCTTAGTTGAATATTTCTTGTAAAGTTTATACCCACCAAAAAATACAGCGACAATAATAATTACCCATATAAATGTTTTCATGATTTTTACCTCAAAAGTTATATTAATATAAGTGCTTACCTTAAGTATAGTTTAAAAATCCAATTCAAGCAAACATAATGTAAATATTTTTATAATAAAAAGCTTAGGCTTCAGTTTGATTTTACGAGTGATTGGCTTTATAGTAAAGCTTACGTTTTAAGCGAAATCGTCGTGCCGGCCTGATCAATGCTGGTGTTATTTAAAAACTGAATAAAATTGTAGATTTATACTTATGAGTGCTATTGCTATTGAAGACCTGTTTATAACCGTGGCGGAAGATGCTTCCGCGGCAAATCTTGAAAAATTACTTGTGGCTTTGAAACAAGTCGAGAAACCTGATAATGACGAGATTGGCGATCAGCTCGAACTTATTTTTGAAGAACTTGATGAAGACATGTCTGAAGAACAGGCGTGTTTCTGCTTGAACCTGGCACGGCTTAACGTTAAAGATCATTCCATTTTTCGCAAAGTTTTGACCGATGCGATTAAAAAAATACTGCCGCCTTACCTTAATAAACTTGGCTTCCTGCGCGCCTTGGGCTTGCGGGATCGCGATGTAAGTCTTGTGGAAATTGCTTTTCGTTATGACAATATGCTCAAGCTGAAAAACAATATGCAGATATTTTTCAAAAGCACAAAACGTTGGGGGATAGTCAGTGATATTGATACAGTTTCCGCCTCAGTTGCGGTGAATTCCCTTACTGGTGGCGCTTTTGCCGTTCCTTTGGCGATAACCCTTAGTGAAGGCAAAATCTTTGAATCAAGCGCCCCGGCGGCAAAATTGGCGCGTCTCACTAAAAATGGTGCCCTTTCCGGCGCAGGTTATCGTGCGCTCGCCGCAGAAAAAGCAGTTGTTCCTCTTGATGATGTGACTATCGAAGAAATTGCTTACGCCACAGCCGTACCTGATGTTATGACAGGCGATGAATTCAAAGCCTGGTGGACCGCTAGCGGTAGTGATGTGGCGCAAAAGAACAAAGGCCGACAGTTTTTTGAAGCCCGTAGTTTGCAGGAATTGCATGTGCTGTTGACTAAAAATATTGATTCAGAGCTCAAACTTGACGATGACGGCACAGAAAAGATGTACGCGTTCTTTGAAAAATTGAACCCCGCTGCCGCGGCTCGTGATGTTAAAATAACGGCAGAAGTTATCTCTTTGCTCGTTCCTCATGGAAATGATGAACAATTGCGGAAAATCTTTGAGCCATTGATCAACAAAGCTCCATTCTGGCCCTCAGACCTTGGAATGATATATCTCGAAACTTTGAACATTTGGGGAATTATTCAGGCTAAACATGTTGTAAATGTCGCTTATGCGATGAATCTGGTGTTTTCACCTGAATACCTTGCCGCTTATACAACCTGCCTGCCGTTGCGCTGCCTGAATACTTTTGGCGAAATAATTGATGATGATTTGCTTTATGACGCGATTAGAAGTCTGCAAATGTGCAGTTGCGACATACTCCTGTGGATCTGGCGCAATCGTAAAAAACATGACGAAGAACTGCTGGAATTGATTTCAATCGAACAGGTAGCCAAAGCATTAAGTGCTGACGACCTGCCCAAAGCATGGACTGGAGCTAAGCGGGATCTGAAGGTTCAGTTGATGGATAAAAAAGATTTCCAGAAGCATTTGATAGAGCTTGTCGGCGAAGAAACATGGGTAGTTACTTCAATCCTGCAAACCGCTAATTTCTGCAGCGGCAGTGAATGTCAAAGCCTTTTAATTAAATTATCCCGCTTGTCACCAGCTTTGCGCGAGCATCTTGAAGGTGGAGCAGGACAACGCACTTTAGGGAAAGAAGCTGCTCAGAAAGCAACTCAGCAAGTCGAACCATTGTTTACTTCAGTAAAATCACACAAAGCATTATTGGCTGAACTTCAGGAACTTGTCAACGTTCATATACCGGAAAATCGCGAATCTCTCAAGGTCGCGCGTGCTCATGGGGATTTTCGTGAAAACGCTGAATATGACGCCGCTAAGGAACGCCGGAATTTTCTCAACAGAAGACGGGATGAAATGGAACGCGATATCTTATTGGTGCAGCCTGTTGATTTTGAAAAAATTAAAGTTGAAGAATATTCCGTGGTCGGTTCAGCTGTAACAATCAAACTGGACTCCGGCAAAGAAGAACAATATTTTCTCGTAGGAGCCTGTGACGGCAATCCCGATGAAGATATTATTTCTTATAAAACCAAAATGGGGCAGGTCCTCATGCATCATAAAGCCAAAGACGAAGTTACTTTACCTAATGGTAAAAGTTGCATTATTTCCAAAGTTGAAAAATTACCTGAATTTATCATCGAAAAACTAAGAGATTAAGCCGTGAGCACTATTATTTTAGGTATGGAATTTAGTAAAAATAAATTCACACACCGGGCATTAAAATGGAAGCGTGTGAGCTCGTACAAGCAGCGTCATGTACTCCGGTCAGGAGAATGCATAGATGTTGTTGAATATGAAATTCCTGCCGTGATGCCCGCCAATAAGGGTAAAAAAATAGTGTGGTTTTCAGATTTGCATTTCCGGGATGATCAGGAAACTGACAAGAAGATAATGCAGGAAATTTTAGCATCTATCAACGAACTTCAACCGGAGTATATAATTTACGGTGGAGATGTGGTAACATATTCGTCAAGCTTGCCGATAGTGCGGACGTTTTTGAAATCTCTTCCTGAAAAATCCCAAAAAATGGCAGTTTTGGGCAATTGGGAATATGGCAAACGCTGGTTGAAACATGACGATTGGCGGGAATTTTTCGATTCTGCCGGGTTTAAATTATTAATCAATGAATCTTGTGAATTTGATGATTTATTTTTTTACGGAACCGACGACCTAAGAAGAGGGGAGGCGGCAGGTCCTGCAAAAATCCCTGAGAATAAAGATGTCATTTTCTTAGCGCATAGTCCTGATGCGATTATTCATATAAGCAATCGAAAGATGTTAGAGAAAACCAATTTAGTTTTGTGTGGTCATACGCATGGCGGACAAATCAGATTACCATTTTTAGGTGCTCTCCTGACTTCATCGCGTTACTGGCGGAAGTTTGATTATGGACGTTTTGTAAATTCCCAAAGCGGAAGCAGCATGATTGTTTCATCCGGTGTAGGTTGTTCAACTATTCCCCTGAGAGTCTCCTGCCGCCCGGAATTAGTACTGATTAATTTAGTTTAGTCCTTCAGGACAGAGTCTCCCCCCCCCTTCAAATAAAACTCCGATTTGAATTTTTCACACAGTCTTCACATTGGGTTCTCTGTCTTTTCATATTTGACCTTTAGATTAGTTATCAGAAGGCAGCATAACAGGTGCTGTCAAAATAACTCTAAAGGAGGAAGACTGATGTCATTTTTAAAAATGTTGTCAATCGTGATTATTTTTATCGCAGCAACTGTAGCATGGATGATTCTCGGGACTGTAACTAAGGTTCGTACAGAAGATTTTTCCGGGACTTTATCCAACCGGGTAAGTAATCTCTGTGGATCAAGACTGGTTCAAAAATCGCCGATATTTACTGCCATAACACAATTGCGGCAAAAAGTTCCTACTTTTGAAGGAACAACGCAAAAAACTTCCGGTTTCTGGAAAAAGAAAACAAAAGTAACTAAAAAACAATTATCTCCGGCAGCAAACAAGATTGATGTTAATCTTCAATTGGAATATCGCCGAAAAGGCTTACTTTGGTTTCCGGTTTATAAATGTAAATTTGAGGCGAATTATACTCTGGAAAATGCCACTGATAATCTTATGAAAGTCAAAACGCATTTTAATTTTCCGTCAGCGACCGCAACTTACGATGATTTTCTACTGGAAGTTGATGGCAAAGCGCAGGAATGCCGGATCAACACTCAAAATGGTATTGATCTTGAATTTTCCATTAAACCCCAAAACAAAAAAGTATTTCGTGTTTTCTATAAAACACGTGGCCTTGGCAGTTGGAGTTATTTACCGGAAAGCTCTGATGGCGGACGTTTGCGTAATTTAAACATGACAGTAGATACTGATTTTAAGGCAATTGATTTTTCAGACGGTTCCCTGGCTCCCGGTAAACTGAATACTACAAAAGCAGGCTGTCATATGGTTTGGACTGCCAATAACCTTATTACTTCAAAACCAATTGCTATTACTATGCCGGAACGCTTGAACCCGGGACCGCTGGTGATGAAAGTTACTTTCTTTGCCCCGGTTTGTCTTTTGTTCTTTTTTGTAGTACTGTTGGCGACCAACGTTATTAAAAAAGTCAATATTCATCCAATGCATTTTATGTTTACAGCGGCTGGATTCTTTGCGTTTAACTTATTATTTGCTTATCTGGTGGATGTAATCAATGTGCATGTATCGTTTTTGATTTCCAGCATAGTAACCCTGGTTTTAGTTAATTCCTACCAGCGCGCCGCGCTTGGCGAAAAATTTCCGTATAAATGGGTGGGCTTAGCGCAGTTTTGTTACCTGATCCTGTTCTCTTACAGCTTCTTTTTCAAAGGATTAACGGGATTAACTGTAACAATCGGTTCGATAATTACTTTAGCTGTGCTAATGTATCTTACACGTAAAATTGACTGGAATCAGACATTCAAATTGAGAAGAAAGAAAAAAACGCAGGGCACTACTGATTATGAAACAAAAAATATTAATAATTGAAGATGAAGTTTCGATAGCCGATACTGTAAAGTATGTGCTTGAACAAGCATTGTTTGAAGTGTTTTGCGCCACAACAGCCGGAGAAGGGGAAAGACTTCTCCGGCAGCAAAAACCGGATTTACTGGTGTTGGATATTGGATTGCCTGACATGAACGGCTTGGATTTCTATCGTGAGTTACGGCATGAGTTTGATTTGCCTGTGATATTTTTGACCGCCCGGAGTGATGAGATTGACCGCATTGTCGGGCTGGAGCTCGGTGCGGACGATTATGTTAGCAAGCCTTTCAGTCCACGGGAATTAGCGGCACGGGTAAAAACTGTTCTAAGGCGTTTTGTGCAGTCAAGTCGGGAAGAGCCAACTATAAAACGTATAGCGGCATTTGAATGGAACGAGGAATGCCGCAGTATTTCCTGGCATGGTGAAAAATTAAAATTATCGCGTAATGAATATGCTTTGCTGTCCGTTTTATTAAGTCATCCCGGACGGATCTATTCACGGCGTCAATTGATGGAAATAGCCTGGGAAGAACCAGAGGCAAGCATGGAGCGTACCGTCGATACCCATGTGAAAACTATTCGAGCAAAACTGAAAGCTGTATGTAAAGAAGACCCGATTGTTACGCATCGCGGTTTCGGGTATTCACTTTCTTAAAGGATTAATTATATGAGTATTCGTTTTAAAATATTTCTTGCTTTTTTCCTTTTATTCGTCGTTGGTATTTTCCAGATAACCCGGAATTTTCGAGATGATGTCCGTAAGAGTTATTTGGAAAGCCTTGAGGAAAATATGGTGGATTCGGCTAATATCTTAGCGGAAATAACTGCCGGGCATTATCGCAACGGCAAATTTGACCTGAGCTTTTTGACTAATTCTATGCAGCGTGTCGCCAAACGACAACCTGGAGCACGGATTTATAAATTATTGAAGAATAAAATCGATGCCGATATTTATATTACTGACAATCAGGGCATTATTTTGTTTAACTCGAAAGAACCGAAAAGTGCAGGGCGTAGTTTTGCCGGATGGAATGATGTAAATAAGTGTCTGAAAGGCGAATATGGAGCTCGTGCTACTCGCTTAGATAAAGATGATCCGACCAGCAGTGTGCTGCATATTGCCGCCCCGATCAAGGTCGATGGGCAGCTTGTGGGAGTATTGACTTTCATAAAGCCGATTAAATTCACCTCATTTTTTATCGAAGAACGAAAAGAAGCATTAGTCAAAAACGCTATTTTTATTTCATTGATAGCTTTTGTGATTTTCATTATTTTTTCTGAATGGATAGCGGCTCCGGTATTGCGCCTGACTAAATATGTCAAAACCCTGAGCTCAGGTAAATCTCCTGAATATCCGCATTTAGGGCACGGGGAAATCTCTAAACTGGGCGCCGCCTTTGAGGAAATGCGGATCAAACTGGATGGTAAAAAATATGTTGAGGATTATGTACGCACTTTGACACACGAATTGAAAAGTCCTATTTCCGCGGTACGTGGTGCTGTAGAATTGCTTGAAGACCCCGACTTGCCTGTTGAGCAGCGCAAAAAGTTCTTAGCAATGATTAATCATGAAAACGAACGCATGGGCGTGCAGGTTGATAGAATGCTTCATCTTTCGCGGCTTGAGGGGCATCGCGCCGGGATTAAAGTAGAAGACGTGGATATTGCTTTATTACTTCATGAAATTGTCTTTGACTGCGAAACTCTAAATATAATTAAGCGCAATTTTAAATGTACTGTTGCCAGAGAGGAATTGTTATTATCAGGCGACCGTTTTTTAATCAAAGAAGCGCTGAATAATCTGGTTCGCAATGCCATTGATTTTACCAGCGAGAAAGACCTTATCGAACTTAAAGCGTTTCGCAGAACGGACAAAATAGTAATTGAAGTTATCGACAACGGCACAGGAATTCCAGATTATGCCCGTGACCGGATATTCGAAAGATTTTATTCACTGGCTCGTCCGGTATCTGGTCAAAAATCATCAGGTTTAGGACTAAGTATCGTTCGTCAGATAGCCCGCCTGCATGAAGGCGAAATATCCCTGCATCCTAATATTCCTAAAGGAACAAAGGCAGTGTTAGAATTGCGTTGTTCATAGCTGTTCTTTGTTGGACTTTTGCGATTAGCTTGTTATATTAGTATTTACCTTTTATTTTACACTAAATATAGTTAAGGATATATATAATGATACAGAAAAGTGCAATGAAATTTCTGGAAGAATTGCTGAACTCTTCCGGTCCGTCTGGATTCGAAGAGGAAACAGCTGCTATTTATCGTAAATATTTGAATGGATTTTGCGATAAAGTTGAAACTGATGTTCTGGGTAATACTACTGGCATACTCAACCCTGACGCTGAGTTCAAAGTTATGCTCGCCGGACATTATGACGAAATCGGTTTTCAAATAGTTTATATTGATGAGGAAGGCTTATTATACTTTCGCCCGAATGGCGGCATTGATAAACTTACTGTGCCCGGTACGGAGATTGAAGTTACTACTGAAAAAGGTAAAATCCCCGGCGTTATCGGCAAAAAACCTATCCATCTGTTGAAGCCTGAAGAGCGCAATAAAGCTGTTGAACTTGAGGATATGTGGATTGATATTGGCGCGGAAAATAAAAAAGAAGCTGAAAAACTCGTTCAAATCGGCGACCCCGTCGCGGTAAAACCAAACTTCCAGTTGATCGGCAAAAACCGCATTATGTCCAAAGGACTTGACGATAGAATAGGCGCCTTTGTTGTCGCTGAAACTTTGCGCGCACTTAGTAAACGCAAATTAGCTGTTGCTGTTTACGGTGTTGGAACAGTTCAGGAAGAAGTTGGTCTGCGCGGCGCGACGACCAGTACTTTCAATATTAATCCTGATGTTGGCTTCGCTGTTGACGTCGGTTTTGCTACAGATATTCCGGATATTCCGCACAAACTACTGGGCGAAATCAAACTCGGCAAAGGGCCTGAATTGAACCGCAGTGCTGATAACAATGTTGTCCTCGGCAAAATGCTGCGCCAAATTGCTAAAAAACATAAAGTTCCTTATCAGGAAGCCGCTTCACATCGCGCTTCCGGCGGTACAGATACCGCTCAAATGCAAATGACCCGCGCTGGTGTCGCGACAGCTTTGTTGAGCATTCCGAACCGTTACATGCATACGCCGGTGGAAGTTTGCGACCTGCGCGACGCTAAAGACGCTGTGGAACTGCTCACTGAAACAATTGCCGCGATGACCGGAGAAGAAACTTTCATCCCAGGAATCAGCAAAGTAAAAATATAATAATATGGCTAAACTTTATTTAATAAGCGGAGATGACGACTTCGCGATAAAATTGCGCAGCCGCGAAATAATTACTTCGTTATGCGGCGAAGATGCTGATAATAATCCCGACTTGGAGGTTATCAAAGGCGACAGCGACGTGCTGAAAGCTGAAGATATTCTTACTGGTTTAATGTCTGCATTGCATACGCCGCCATTTCTCAGTCCTGACAAGAAAATATGGTTGCGGCATTTTGCGCATTTTGAAAAATCTTTGGCTGTCAACGCGAAAGATATTGTCAAAAAAAGGATGGCTGAATTGGTGGAATTCATCAAGGCAGGTATTCCTGACGATATAATTTTGATTATAGACGGAGTTGGCATTGACCAGCGCAAGGCTTTTTTCAAAAGTTGTAAAGCCGCGACGGATTCGGATATTCAGATTTTTAAGAAGACAAGCTTCGGCGACAGAAACTTTGCTGAAAACCAACGGCAGTTGATAAATGAAATTTGCGGCAAAGCCGGTAAGCAAATCGATCAGGCAGCCGTTTATTATCTTTCGGAAACAATTTCAGGCGACAGCGGACGGCTCCAGACTGAGTTGGAAAAAGCGTTTTGTTATGCCGGAGATACAAACCGTATTACAGTTGATGACTGCAAAGCGATTTGTAGTTGCACGCCTGAGGCCATGAGCTGGGATTTCGCTAACGCGCTGGTGGATAGAAACATGACTGCCGCTTTGCGATTAGTCAATACTCTGGTCAAGCAGCTCACAGCGGAGCGCGGCGGCAATCTGGAATTATCGATTCTCAGTCAGGCGATACGGACTTTTCAGGAAATGATTAAAACTAAAAACGCGATGGCTGAAATTAACGCCCCCGCAAGAGTCGGGAAATCATATTTTTCGGCTATCCCGCAGAGTATGAAAGAAAAGTTTCCTAATAACATGCTGTTGAAAATTCATCCTTTCCGCGCTTACAAAGTATGCGAAAGCGCGGGGAGATTCAACGACCGGCAACTCGCGCAGGCATTGCGGGATATTCTGGACGCTAATCGTAAACTGGTTTCAGGCGGCGGTCAACCCCGCATTGTGCTGGAACAACTTATAACCAACATGACAGGTGAAAATGCTCAACAAACATATTGAAAATGCTTATAAGGTCCTTGAGGGTGGAGTCTTAACTAAAGACGAAGCTATCGCGATTGACCGGAATGTTACTGGAACCGATCTACTGGATTTATTGTCGCTGGCTAACAAAGTCAGAGATAAATACTGTCCAAAAGTTCAGGTCTGCTCTATCCTCAACGCTAAATCCGGTGTCTGCTCACAGAACTGTAAGTTTTGCGCGCAGTCAGCACACCATAATACCGATATCGAAACTTATCCGCTTGTTACTAAAGAACAAGCTTTAAAGGCTCTTAAAGTCGTCCATGACTCAGGTGTACGCTCTTTCGGATATGTAACCAGCGGACACGGTTACATTGAGCCGAATGATGAATTTTACTATATCATAGATACACTTGATGCTATGTATGAACAATTTCCTGATATGAAGTTTTGTGTTTCTATCGGTATTTTAAGCAAAGAAACCGCTAAAATATTGTCAGAACACCATTGCGGGCGTTACAATATCAATCTACAGACAGCCCCGGCTAAATACGCGGAGCTCATTGCCGACACTCATACTATTCAGGACAAAATTAATACGGTTAAATATTTACAGTCATTCGGAGTGGAAATCTGCTGCGGCGGTATTTTCGGTTTGGGCGAAAGTTCTACAGACCGTATTGATATGGCATTGGCAGTGCGTGAACTTGATGTCGAGGGAATTCCCTTAAACGTGCTTGTGCCGATTCCCGGAACTCCGCTCGAAAAGCTTCCGATTATGCAGCCCGCGGAAGTCGCGAAAAGCTTCGCATTATTCCGTTTGCTCAATCCAACTAAAATGATAAAATTTGCCGCTGGACGCGAAACAACCTTAAAGGATTTTCAAGGTTTGTTGATGATCTCAGGCGTAAACGCGCTAATGACCGGCGGATATTTGACAACACACGGACGCTCGGTGGATGAGGATAAAGAATTCATCAAGCGATTAAAATTATTCAGCTCAAACCCTAAATAATCCTGCAGGTTGAGTTATGTCATTACTGGAAAGAATAAAATCAGAATTAGACGCTCTGCACGACAAAAATCAATTTCGTGTACTGCGTGAACTCAAATGCGGCGATGAACTGTTGAACTTATCATCTAATGATTATCTCGGTTTAGGCGCTATGCCTGAACTGCGTGAAGAGTTTTACAAAAAACTGCAGGATTGCCCCACTGATGAAACTTATGCCTTGTCGTCTTCTTCCTCACGGCTTTTGACCGGCAATCATCCCGGTTACCCGGAATTAGAGCAGGCTTTGAGTAAAATGTATAATGATCGCGCCGCATTGGTTTTTAACAGCGGCTATCATGCTAATATTGGTATTCTACCAGCTTTGAGCACAAAAAGAGATTTAATTTTGTGTGATAAATTGAATCACGCAAGTATTATTGATGGAATTCGTCTGGCAGACGCGCAGTTCAAACGTTATCCGCATCTGGATTATAAAGCCCTTGCAAATTTACTTGAAAAAAACTTCGGCAAATATGAAAATATATTTATCATCAGCGAATCTATTTTTAGTATGGATGGAGACGCGGCTGACTTGCGGAAACTCGTTGAGCTCAAACAGAAATATAACGCAACTTTGATTGTAGACGAAGCGCACAGCGTTGGAGTTTTCGGCGTGACCGGCTGCGGTTTGGCGGAAGAACAGGGCGTTCTTGACCAGGTCGATATTATTGTCGGGACTTTCGGCAAAGCTTTTTGTTCAGCGGGAGCCTATGCTATAATGGATGAAGCTTTGCGTGATTACCTGATTAACAAAATGCGTTCATTTATTTTTACAACCGCCTTGCCGCCAGTAGTAGTAAACTGGAGTCGTTTTGTTTTGAGTAAAACTATTGATATGAAAAAACGGCGTGAGCATCTGCTTAAACTTAGTGCAAGATTGCATGAAGGACTGGGGACGGTCGGCGATTCGCAGATAGTGCCTTTTGTAGTCGGAGAAAATGCGGCTGCGGTTGCCTTGTCTGAAAAATTACGTAAGGCTGGATTATTAGTTTTTCCTATCCGTCCGCCAACGGTTCCGGCGGGAACAGCAAGACTTAGGTTTTCATTGACCGCCGCGCTCACAGAAGAAGACATAGATAAAATTTTAAAGGTGTTGCAATTATGAAAAAGCTTTGGATAAATAAACAGAATTCTCCTGAATTATTACTTTTTTTTAACGGCTGGGGAATGGATGAAAAACCTTTTAAACACCTTGCTGTCAATGATGAA
>Ga0255410_1050_pt1 | contig 18159 bp, 12 predicted proteins | sample CelNoTSeSYBR01J2_FD_182126 | JGI IMG/M metagenome (GOLD analysis project Ga0255410, IMG submission 182126) | Sediment cell enrichment communities from methane seep in Santa Monica Basin, California, United States - CellEnrichment... | ecosystem: Environmental > Aquatic > Marine > Cold seeps >... | reverse complement strand
TGCGCCCAGTCAAACCAGTATCGCCGTTAGGTCCGCCAATCTCAAAACGACCAGTCGGATTAACAAGATATTTTACCTCGTCATTCATCAATTTCGCAGGAATAACTTCTTTAGAAATTTCTTTTACCAAAGCTTCGAGTTGCTCAATACGCATTTCAGGAGTATGCTGATGTGATACCACAATAGTTTCAATGCATACCGGCTTGCCTTTATCGTAACGAACAGAGACCTGACTTTTTGAGTCAGGACGGAGATAAGAATACTGTTCCGGCATCTCTTTGCGGCGACGAGCCAATTCCTGAACAATTTTGTGTGAATAAATAATTGGAGCAGGCATTAATTCTTCAGTTTCGTTTGTCGCAAAACCAAACATCATCCCCTGGTCTCCGGCACCCTGTTCCTGGAACATACCTTCGCCTTCAGTCACACCTTGAGAAATATCAGCAGACTGCTTGTGCAGGCAGATCATTACTTTGCATGAGTCAGCAGAAAAACCAATATCAGAATGTGTATAACCTATTTTAGCAACAGCTTTACGTGCAACTGCTTCCCAGTTAACATGACTTTTAGTGGTCAGCTCGCCTGAAACAACGATCAAATCAGTAGTGGTCAAAGTTTCGCAAGCGACACGGCTTTCCGGATCATCTTTCAAACAAGCGTCCAGAATAGCATCTGAAATTTGGTCACAAACTTTATCGGGATGTCCTTCTGATACGGATTCAGAAGTGAACACATGTGGTGCATTAATTTTACTCACTAGAATACTCCTTTATTTTATAACGTTAATTCTATGATTAATTACAGTCTAAAAAAATACATCAACAAAGCTCATATTTCAACTAAAAAGTTGAAATAATTACGACTTTAAGAAAAAGAGAGCAAACAGGATACAGCTTAAGCGTTTCGCTTGAATTCTGAGCAAGGGGGTATGACAACTCGACCGCACGCATCTTTAAAAAATAGCGCAAGCTTATTTTTTGAAAGCCGTGCTTTTCGAGAGCGGACTGAGTCTGATGCGCATGACCACTAGACTACGCTAAGTGGCCATACTTAAGTTTCGAACATTGGAGATGTTCGACCAACGCTTCCCGCCGTTGGATCACGGGCCGCGGTCAAGCGGTTTTTTATTTTAAATCGCTAATCAATTGTTCAACACGGGCAAGCTTCTGTTTCATTTCTTCCAGATGACCTTTTGCCGCGCTGACAACTTTTTCAGGAGCATTACTTAAAAATTTCTCGTTTGAAAGCTTCGCCATTGAACCTTTTATCCAGCCCTCAAGCTCCTTCTTCTGCTTGTTGAGTTTCTTGAATTCTTCTTCAACATCAATTAACCCATCAAGCGGCAAATAAATAATTCCCGCGTTGGCGATTTGTGACGGTGCGGCTCCACGGCTCGCGACATCATAATCAACAAGTGAAATCTCAATATTTTCGGCTCGCAGTAATATCTTAAGAGACGCTATTTCGCTGCTTAAGAAATCAGCGTTGGCCTGATCAACGGCTTTGACAAAATAGTTTATCTTTTTGCTGTCAGGAACACCAGCATTAGCGCGCAGACTTCGTCCGGCACGAACTAACTGGAATTTAGCTTCAACTAGGTCAAGCAAGTCATGGTCTTTTTCCATAATCGATGGAATCTTCAAATCAGTCAAAGGACTAGGGTAACTTTCCTGCATGATGGTCTGGTCTTCATTCAAGAAGCCCATCTGATGCGCCAGTTCTTCGGTGATAAACGGCATGAATGGATGCAGCAGACGCAGAATCTTAAACAATACAAAATCAAGCACTTGCAAAACCTGCTGTTTTTCTTCTTCACTGCCGTACAAACGTACCTTTGAGGCTTCAATAAACCAGTCACAGAAAGAGCTCCAAACCAATTCGTAAATTTCATGCACGGCGTAATGGAAACGAAAATCCTCAAGCGACTTGTTGGTCATTATAATCGCTTCATTTATCCAAGAAATAATCCATTTTTCGTCCGGCGTAAGTAAGCTATGATCAACACCTGACAAATCACGAAAACCTTCAGTAACCGGGCCCTGCATGAGACGAAAACGACAGGCATTCCACAATTTATTAGCGAAATTACGTCCCAGTTCGCACTTCTCGTTATTATATCTGATATCCATGCCTACCGGCGCGATATAAATAATTGAAAAACGCAGCGCATCCGCGCCGTAAGTATCAATAACATCCAGCGGATCAGGGGAATTACCCAGGGATTTGCTGAGTTTACGACCTTGCTCGTCGCGAATAATACTGGTAAAATAAACGTTTTTGAACGGAATATCGCCCATAAACTCGCAACCAGCCATAATCATTCGAGCTACCCAGAAAAAGATAATATCCGGCCCGGTAACTAAATCGCAGGTCGGGTAAAAGTACTCTAAAGTATCAGTTTTTTCAGGCCATCCCATGACCGAAAACGGCCACAGCCATGAACTAAACCAGGTGTCTAAAACATCTTTTTCCTGTGTCCATGCCCCGCCATCGGCAGGTGCTTCCATGCCGACATGAATTTCATTAGTTTCATCATTATACCATGCCGGAATTCGGTGTCCCCACCAGATTTGACGGCTGATGCACCAGTCCTGAATGTTTTCCATCCAGTGGTCATAAGTCTTACTCCAGCGATGCGGATGAAAATTAATTTTACCGCTTTTCACCGCCTCAACAGCAGGCTTCGCGAGCTCTTTCATATTACAGAACCACTGCGCACTGACAAGCGTTTCAATCGGCACGTCGCCACGTTCAGAATAACCGACAGCATGCTTAATGTCCTCAACTTGAACCATAAGCCCCTGCTCTTCGAGCATCTTCACGCACTTTTTACGGGCCACAAGACGATCCAGCCCCTCAAATTCGGGTCCGCATTTAGCGTTCAAGGACGCGTCGTCGTTCATAATCGCAATAATATCCAAATCATGACGCTGGCCGACCATAAAGTCGTTAGGGTCATGTCCGGGAGTAATTTTTACACAGCCTGTACCTTTTTCGGGATCGGCGTGTTCGTCGGCGATAATCGGTATTTTGCGGTCAGTCAACGGCAAATCAACGGTTTTACCGATAAATTGCTTGTAGCGTTCATCATCAGGATGAACAGCTACAGCGGTGTCGCCAAACATTGTTTCGGGACGGGTCGTCGCTATCTGCAGAACGCCGGAACCGTCAGATAAAGGGTAATTATAATGATAAAATTTTCCGTCAACATCTTTATAAATGACTTCTTCGTCGGAGAGCGCAGTTTTGGCAACCGGGCACCAGTTAATCATGCGTTGCCCGCGATAGATATAACCTTTATTATAGAGTTCAACAAAAACTTTGCGGACAGCAGTACTCAAACCTTCATCCATAGTAAAGCGTTCGCGTTCCCAGTCACATGCTGTGCCGAGTTTACGCAGCTGTTTAATAATCGCGCCGCCGTATTCTTCACGCCACGACCAGACTTTTTCGATAAATTCTTCTCTGCCTAATTCGTCACGTCCGGGTTTCCCGGCTTCGCGCAAAGTCTTTTCCACTTTGCTTTCAGTAGCAATTCCAGCGTGATCAGTACCTGGAAACCAGCTGACTTCATAACCCTGCATTTTGCGCCATCTGATGAGAATATCCTGCAAAGTATTATTGAGGACATGTCCCAAATGAAGGATGCCGGTTACATTCGGCGGCGGGATCACGATTGAATATGGTTTCTTTTCAGAATTCGGTTCACCATGAAAATAGCCGCGTTGTTCCCAAACTGGATACCATTTATTTTCGATATCCGCCGGTTCATAAGCTTTTGGCATTTCATTATTTGTATTCATGTTATCAAGGCTCCAGACAGAACGTTTATTTTAATTCAGCAAAGCAATTAAGATAGCACATTATATTAATTTTTGAAATGTTTTTAGACAAAAAACACCGAAGTCTGTATATAAAAAGCAAAAAAGCTGTCTATAGCTATTGAATTTTCACAAAAGGCAAGCATATTTAGCTTCCAGACATGCCCCGGTAGCTCAGAGGATAGAGCACTTGACTTCTAATCAAGCTGTCACAGGTTCGAATCCTGTCCGGGGTACCATTTTACTACATTATATTTTAACAAACATTTATCTACATTTCTTTATATCCAACAAATCAAATGGATTCTTCAGAAAATAAAAAAATAGCTCTTATTCTATGTATAATAACATAAAAGCAAGAACTATTTTTTGCTGCTTTAACGGGGTATTTTATTTCTTCTTTTTATTGCGAGAATCAATGACTGCGTTTTTACCAGCATAAAAAGCTTCGATATTCAGCTTGATGATGGTTTCTTTTTCGCTGAAACAATCCATAATTGCCTCTTCAAAAGTCCTGTCAAAATCAGCTTTATCCGCGGGAGTCAAAAAATTTGAACTCATTACCGCTGCCAGAGCACCTAAAATCACCGAGTTGGCGTATTTCAGGCTGCCAATTTTTGTAGCTATATTCGACGCGTCCACCGCATAAACTTTTTTGTCAGGTTCGCAGTCAGGTTTATCAATCGTCGTACTGTCGTAAATCAAAACACCATTTTCTTTTAATTCAGGCAAAAATTTCTTCATCGACGGTTGATTCAATACAATCAAAAGATTACAATTTTTATCTATAATCGGCGAGCCTATGGTTTTGCGACTGATAATTACTGAACAGTTTGCGGTTCCGCCACGCATTTCAGGTCCGTAAGACGGCAGCCATGAAACATTGAAATTACGTAATTTCCCCATGGTCGCGATCATTTTTCCCAAAGATAGAACTCCCTGCCCACCAAAACCGCCAAGCTTTATTTTGCGCTGCTTCTCGAAAATTTCAGATTTATTCTGAAAATCAGGCGAAACACATTTATCAATACTTACCGGGTAAAGTAACTCTTTTACTTTTTTACTTTTGTAAATCCCCGTCGAACGACGAATCGGATCACGGTCATCGGCTATATCTTTAAAACGCCCGAGCGGGAAGTATGACATCATCTGAGTATTAATAAACTCATTCATCCCTTTAGCGTCAAGCTTCAAATTAATCGGACAGCCGGAAAGAAATTCAACCATCGAAAAACCTTTACGGTCAATGGTATTGCGCAAGGCTTTGCGAACCGCAGTACGGGCTTTCATAATGTTTTTCACTGTACTCAGCGCGGCACGTTCTACATAAACCGGAGAGTCCAGCGCGGCTACCATTTCAGAAACTTTTAATGGATACCCCTCATTGACAATCGAACGCCCATAAGGCGAAGTTACAGTTTTTTGTCCAGGCAGAGTAGTCGGCGCCATTTGCCCGCCAGTCATGCCGTAAATCGCGTTGTTAACAAAAAATACGCACATATTTTCACCGCGGTTAGCCGCCTGGATAAAATTATTAAAACCAATCGCGCCCAGGTCGCCGTCCCCCTGATACGAAATAACAATGCTTTCAGGATTACTGCGAGCCAGTCCAGTCGCCACAGCCGGAGCTCTTCCATGCGGCACGGAAACACCAAAGCAATCAAAATAATAATAACTGAATACCGAACAACCAACCGGTGAAATAAAAATAGTTTTGTCTTTGATTTTTAAATCACTGATGGCTTCGGCAATTAGTTTCTGCAAAATACCATGTCCGCATCCGGGGCAATAATGCATATTCTTTTTAATCGGTCCGGGACGGCGTTCAAATGTTTCAAAAAAACCTTCAGGCCTGCTGTGAGTAATTGTTTCAATCATAATTATTTACCATCCTCTTTCATTTCATTTATCGCACCAATGGTTCTGTCCACCAGCTCATCAATCGTAGGAATATTTCCTCCCATGCGGTTAATCAATTTTACCGGCACGGAACATTCCAGAGCCAGCTTAATATCATCAATCATTTGACCATTACTTAATTCAACACTCAAAAACAGCTTCGCTTTCTTTTTTGCCTTGTTCAAAGCGTCAACCGGGAACGGGAATAAAGTCATTGGACGAACTAATCCAGCCTTGACCCCTTTTTCGCGCAGAATCTCGGCTGCCGAATGCGCCAGGCGCGCACAAATTCCATACGCTACAAAAACAATCTCGGCATCATCCATCAAATACTCTTCAACACGCTGTTCCTGTTCACTAATAAGCTTATACTTTTCTTGCAAAGCTATATTTATTTCTTCCAGCTTGTCATGTTTCAAAAAAATCGAAGTTACAAGATTAGTACGATCTTTTTCAGGGTCCAGAGACCAGTCGGGAAGTTCACGTTTGACCGCGGCAGGCTCCGGCAAAGTCAAGGACTCCATCATTTGCCCGATAACTCCGTCAGCCATTACATAAACAGGGATACGGTATTTATCTGCGAGATCAAAAGCCAGCACTGTAAAATCACACATCTCCTGCACCGACCCGGGAGCCAGCACAATACAACGGTAATTACCATGACCGCCACCCTTGACCACTTGATTATAATCGCTCTGTTCCGGTCCAATATTACCCAGTCCCGGCCCGCCGCGCGTAATATCAACTATCACCGCAGGCAAATCACTCCCGGCGATATAAGAAACACCTTCCTGCTTCAAGCTAATTCCCAAACCGGAAGAAGCTGTCATCGTCCTGCGCCCTGTAGCAGCGGCGCCCAAAACCATGTTGATTGCGCCAATTTCAGATTCAGCCTGCAGAAAAACCCGTCCCAGTCGGGGGAAAAGTAAAGCCGCGGAGTGAGCTATTTCACTAGCCGGCGTAATCGGGTAACCAAAATATGAATCACACCCCGCCAGCAATGCCCCGTAAATTACCGCTTCATTACCTTTTAATAACATTTTGTTAGTATATTCCATCAGATATTAATCCTTTTCTGTAAGTTTTACAATCGTTATTGCGCCCGGCTCTGGACAAGTATAAAAACACGCCGCGCAACCACTACAGCCTTCCCCCGCGTAAACCGCATAAGGAAAACCCATAAAATTAAATCCCTTTCCCATCTTTAAAACCGATTTAGGGCAGGCATTCACACAACGCTCACAACCCTTGCATTCTTCGGCATTAATAATACATTTAGCTCGTTCAGCTTTTTTCGTCATAATTCTATATATCTCCTATTATTAGAATTTTATAAATTATATGTACACGCATGTGTATTAGCAATTAGCATGCCAAGTCTATTCCCTGCTTAAATAAAATTCTCGATCACAAAAAGTGAACAAAAAAAGTACACCACTTGAACATTTTATGTACACAGTATATATTAATAATTAAAATCAAGGAGTTCATCATGGCATTATGCAAAGGTAAAGAACGTGAAATCGCAGAAGCGATTGGGAAACTGGATTTCACAAACCCATTTATTCCTGAACGGATCATGCTGGAAAAAATAGCGTTGGGTTCTGATTATCGCCCCCCCGCGGCGCAGGGAAATATCGAAGCGGAGAAAAGCAGAGTACGTTTCAATACAAACAAACTCAAAGAACGCGCTATTGAACTACTTACCAAATTCCGCAAACGCCTACTAGAAAAAGATTTAAAACTTATCGACGGAGATCTGGAAATTTACGAAAACCTGCTAATCTATTATTTATACGAGCTTTACAGGAGCGAGATCAAAGCGTATTTCATGGATAAAAGCGGCAAATACAGCCTTGCTGATTGCTACAACCGATTTTTAGCTGACTGGAAATATTATCTGCAATTGCCGAAACGCCCTTTTGAAACAGTTTTTACCGCAGTAAAGATGTTTGAAATGTTTTTCCAAATCCGCCGCGCTTTTCATTATATCTTTGATTTTCTGATTGGTCGTTCCACGGTATCATCCGAATTGCGTGCGGCAATATGGCAATCTATTTTCACTCATGACATAATCCGCTATCACCGTCTGCTGTACAACCGCATGCAAAGCATCACCACCTTGATTTCTGGACCGTCAGGAACCGGTAAAGAATTAGTCGCCCGTGCGGTAGCTCTATCTCAGCATATACCTTTTGACGAAAAAGCTTTGGACTTCACCGCCAGTTCCCAGCAATTATTTTTTCCGCTACATCTTTCCGCAATGCCGCAGAACCTGATCGAATCAGAGTTGTTCGGGCATCAGAAAGGCGCCTTCACCGGAGCTATTCAGAACCGGATCGGCTGGATGGAGACATGCTCGGAATACGGCACGGTATTTCTCGATGAGATAGGCGAAGTAAACGAAGCTGTCCAGGTAAAACTTTTACGCATCTTGCAAAGCCGCACATTCCAGCGCCTCGGTGACAATACCGAACGTTATTACAAAGGCAAATTACTAGCCGCGACAAACAAAAATTTATTAGACGCGATTGAAAAAAGAAAATTCCGCGACGATCTTTATTACCGCCTGTGTTCCGACATCATCGAGACTCCGTCACTGCGCGATCAACTGGGAGGTTCTGAACGGGAATTAAGCACTTTTGTTCAATATTTAGCTGTAGGAATCATTGGTCAGGAAGAATCCGAAACTTTAGCCGGTGAAGCAACTACCTGGATAAAAAAGAATTTAGGATTGGAATACGCCTGGCCGGGTAATGTCCGCGAATTAGAGCAATGTCTGCGAAATATCATGATCCGCGGAACATATTCAGCTCCAGGCACAACACCATCCCTCAATAACGAAAATCTCTTATTCCAAGAATTCAAGGAATGCCGTTTAACCGCGGACGAACTTCTGAATATTTATTGTCAAAACACTTACAAAAAGACAGGAAGCTATCTAGCCACCGCAAAAATATTGAATATTGACAGAAGAACAGTAAAGAAGAGAATCAGTTCGTGTTCTTAAAGCGATATGACCAAATTTTTCTTGTGTTTTCACAAACTTGGTTTATTGTAATATATAATATGAACCAACAGGGATGATTATGCGGCCTACTAAACTGGGATCAGCGGGGATTCGCGGCGTTATTGGAGCGGGATTAACCCCCGAAAATGCTATTGATTTTGCTTGCGCTTTTGGTACTTTTACTAATGGCGGCAAAATTATCGTAGCGTTGGACACCCGTTTTTCTTCCGAAATGCTGCATCAGGCGGTTGTTTCAGGCCTGCAAAGCTGCGGCTGTGAAGTTCACGATCTGGGTATCGCGCCCGCCACATTGCTGTCTTTCGCTATTCCAAAACTTAAAGCTGACGGAGCTCTGCTTATCGGTGGCGGACACCAGAGAGCATCGTGGAATTCAATCGTTCCATGGGGAGCAAATGGCGCTTACCTTAACAGTATACAACTTCGGGAATTGTTCGACATCTATTACGGGCGACGTTTTTTAACCTGCCGGTGGGATGAGATTAAAAAAATTATTCCAGTCCCTGAAAGTATTCAAGAACAATATTTCGACGCCTTATGTAAAAGCGTTGATACTAAAGCTATCGCGGCGGCAAATTTCACGGTAATTAATGATTTTTGCAATGGCTCAGGCTCTGCCTTAGAAAAACAATTCGCTTCGCGTTTCGGTCTCAACTCAATCTCGATAAATAATATTCTCTCCGGCATTCTGCCGCATAATCCTGAACCTCGTCCGCATAGCGCGTTTCAGGTACAATCACTCATAAAACCGCTAAAAAGCGATGTCGGTTTTGTTTTCAACAGCGATATGAGCCGCGTTTCCCTGGTCAGTGATAGCGGTGAGACTTTGTCCGAAGAGTGTACTTTTCCGCTCGGGGTAGATTACCTGCTGAGTAAAGCCGGCAAAGACGGCTTGCGGGTGATAAGCAATATATGTACATCCAAAACTCTTGATGATGTCGTCGCGCGGCATAATGGAATTCTTGAAAAATATACCACCGGACAATCCAATATTATTGATTACATGAAAGAATCAAACGCCTTTATCAGCGGAGAAGGTTCCGGTTCATTTACCAGCAACGACTGGCTGCCGAGTTTCGACGCTTTTTATGTAAGCGCGGTAATCCTTGAAGCAATGGCGGTCAAACAAAAGACTTTATCTGAACTTGTCGCCGAATTACCCCGTTACCATATTGTTAAAAAAACAATAACTAGTTCCTCAATGAATGCTTACAATCGTATTCGCGCGCTTAAAAACAATTTCAAGGATGCTAAAATATCTGAAATTGATGGTTTGCGACTGGATTGGAATGACGGCTGGGTAAGTTTAAGAGCTTCAAGCACTGAACAGCTTATTCGTCTGATTTCAGAATCAAAAGATAAGGAAATTGCCGAAGACCGGGTTTTAAAAATTCATGCTTTATTGGAGAATTCAATCTGATTATGAATAAAATTCTGCATACTTTAAAATTTTCAGAGGCCGGGGTCAGGGGAATCGTCGGAGATTCATTAACTCCGCAGTTGACCGCTTCATTGGCGTCTACTTTCGGGAGATATACCGGAAGCGGTCGCGTTATTGTCGCTCGTGACACCCGAAGTTCAGGTAAAATGCTCGAACAAGCTGTCATCGCCGGATTGCTCGCGGTAGGCTGTCAACCACTTATTCTCGGTATTGTCCCCACTCCCACCGTGCAGTTAATGGTAACACATTACAAAGCTAACGGCGGAATAGTTATCACAGCCAGCCACAATCCAGTGGAGTGGAACGCCTTAAAATTTATTGGTCCACAAGGAATATTTCTCGACATCAGGGAATCGATGGAACTTTTCGATATTTTCACGCAGGGGAATTTGGATTATTGTCCTGAAAATGATTTTAAAGAGCTTCGTTACGAAACAAACGCTTTTGAACTGCACATGCAACGGATTTTCAAAGAAATTGATATTGAGTCCATACGCGCGCGTAAATTCAAAGTCGCGCTTGACTGCTGCAACGGCGTTGGAGCTTTATACAGCAAACATTTTCTCGAAGAATTAGGCTGTAAAGTTGTAAGTATTTACGACAAACCAAACGGTATATTTGAACGCCCCCCCGAACCATTGGCTAAAAACCTTACAAAATTAAGCGAAACCGTCAAAAAACACAATTGCGCGATTGGTTTCGCACACGATCCCGATGGTGACCGAATGACCTTAGTCGATAACAACGGTCAAGCCATGAACCCGCAATCTACAATCTCACTGACGGTTGAGCACGTACTTTACGAAGATCCCGGGCCGGTAGTCGTAAACATCCAGACCAGCCGCGCAGTTGAAGACATCGCAAAATCCTATGGCTGCGAAGTATTTTACTCAAAGGTCGGCGAAATCAATGTTGTTAACATGATGATGGACAAAGACTCTGAAATTGGCGGAGAAGGAAATTGCGGCGGCGTCATCTGGCGGCGACTGCATCCCGGACGCGACAGTTACGTTGCCATGGCGTTGATGCTGGAAATGCTCGCCTTAAACAATGAAAGTATGAGTGATATTTGCGCGTCAATACCAAAATATTTTACTATCTCAGATAAATTTCCCTGCAGCACTTTCCGCGCCCGTGAAATTATTCATGAGTTCAATAAACGTTATAAGAATTACGAATGCATTACCTTTGACGGCTTGCGCATCAACCTGCCGGACGGATGGGTCTTAATACGCGGATCAAATACGGAACCGGTTTTGCGCTTGACTGTTGAAGCGAAGAAACAACAGGACGCCAAAAAATTATTACACGACTTTTCAGAAGAAATTAAAAAAATTAAGATATAAAAGGAAAAAATATGCCGGAAATTTATTTTTTTGACATGGATCATACTTTGATTGACAACGACTGCGATGTATCATGGAAAAGCTTTGTCGTCGAACAGAAACTAGCTCCATCGGATGCGCTGGAACGTGCCACGTTTTACTATTACCAATATGTAGAAGGCAAGCTGGACATAACAGATTTTATGAACTTCCAGCTACAGGAATTTATCGGCAAAACCGAAGCGGAAATGGCACAACTATCGCAACAGCATTTCGAAACCTGGGTCAAAAAGACTATTTACGCTGATGCGCTAAACGAAGTCAAACGCGTTCAAGCGCTTGGAGTACCAACTGTTTTATTGAGCGCAACTAATATCGTAATCGCGCGCCCCGTCGCAAAACACTTTGGTTTTGACGCCTGCCTGGCTACCGAACTGGAGCTGAATGATGGTCATTATACTGGTAAGCTCGCCGGAGAATACGCTTTGGGCGCCGGCAAAATCGCCATGGCGAGAGAGTGTTGCGAGTTGCATAATCTAAGCCTGGCTGACGCCGCTTACTATGGCGACAGCGTCAATGATTTTCCAATCCTCGAAGCAGTAGGCTTCCCCATCGCCGCCAACCCATGCGCCGAACTCGAAGCCGGCGCCATGGAATACGGCTGGCCGATAATACGATTTAATTAGAAAGCCCCCGCTCCTTGCGAACCGGGGTGTATTAGATTAAATATTCTTTACGCTGCATTTTCCTCTAACTTCGCATTGTCTTTTTGCGTTAGCAATGAGACGATAATCAGAGTAATAAATGCCAGCGGAATGGAAATAATCCCCGGATTGTCAATTGGAAGCGGAGCTGTTCCGGCAAAATCAAACTGTTTCCACATTTTAGGTGAAAGCATAATGATTGTCAAAGCAGAAAACATTCCCACATAAATTGACAAGGCAATTCCTTTAGCAGTAGTTTTCTTCCAGAATAACAGCATCAGGATTGCTGGCAGGTTGGCCGAAGCGGCAACCGCAAAAGCCCACCCCACGAGGAATGCCACATTTACACCTTTGAAAATAATACCAAGGACAATTGCGATGACACCAGTGACAATAGCGGCAATTTTTCCAGCTCTTACCTTGCCTTTATCAGTAAAATCAACCCCAAGGAAGTTATCCATAAGGTCATGAGCGACAGCCCCGGAAGCCGCAACTATGAGTCCGCTCACAGTACCAAGCACAGTAGAAAAGGCAACCGCTGAAATAATCGAGAACAGCAGGATACCGAACTGTTTAGCGAGAAGCACCGCGGACATATTACTGCTGTTAAGGTCAAGGACACCGCTAACCATCGCACCTAAGCCCATAAACAGAGTCAGAATATAGAAGAAACCAATAGCGATTATTGCGACGATTGTTGATTTACGCGCATCTCTTTGAGAAGGCACGGTGTAGTAACGGATAAGGATATGCGGCAAGGCCGAGGTGCCGAAAAACAGAGCGAGCATAAGGGAGATAAAGTCAAGTCTTGACCACCAGTTAGCGCCATTATCAACTTTAAACTTTAAGCCCGGACGCATAATGGATTTACCGGAAGTGATATTAGGGGACCAAACTGTTACTTTATCGCCGTTATAAGCGAATTTATTCTCTTTAAAACGAACTATTTCACTGTCGTCAATGACCTTAAGAAACTTAAAAGGACCAAGCGGTCCGGTCTTAGCCACCTCTTTGCCGTCAACAATGATTTTGCTCATGTGACCGACCTGATAAAAACGCTTGTCTTTTTTAGGAGCCCCATTATAAAGAACTTTCTTATCGGCGGTGATAGTTTTAGAAGGACATTCCTCGAGAACATCTTTACCGTCTTTTTTAGACAAACACCACCATGAGGCAATATTGTCTTTCTGCAGCTTTACAAAGCCATTTTGTTTATCGAGAAACTTATAAGAAGAATTCGCAAGCTTAACAGAGTTGGCTCCGACTGCTGAAACTTTGATAGTTTCAAATTTGTGATAGCCTTCATGAGGAATAAGGCTGAGTCCTTTATAAAATATACTGATGCAGAGAATAGTTGAGAAAATAATCAGCATGCCGCCTTTAAGAAACTGGACGTATGTAGTAGAAGTCATACCAGCGGTAGCAACAATCACAGTGACAATCACGCCTACCATGATCACGCCCCAAGCGTGATCAAGTCCAAGCAATGGAGTCACCAGCACACCAGCACCCACCATCTGCGGAATCAAGTAGCATAATGAAACTACCAGGGTACTCATTGCCGCCATGAACTGAATTCCTTTGGAATTAAATTTCGCGTCAAGCGCATCAGTAAAGGTATATTTACCCAGACGTTTCATGGGTTCAGCCACAACAAAGAGTGCCACAACCCATCCGGCGAGATAACCGATTGAATAAAGGAAACCGTCATAACCGGCAAACGCAATCATACCGCAAATACCCAGGAATGAAGCGGCGGAAAGATAATCTCCGGCAAAGGCAATACCATTCACATACCAGTGAATACTACCGCCGGCGGCAAAATAACCGTCAACCGATTTGGCTTTACGTGCGTAGAAAAAAGAAAGTCCCAAAACGAACCCGACAAAAGCGACAAATAAGATAATCGCAAGTGGAGATGCTTGATAATGCATTATTCACCCCCCTTTGCTGCTGATTCAGGCTTGTTAAGCTCATCTTCCTTGCGGGTGCAAAGCTTATTGTAAATAAGTCCCATGACAATTGCCAGGATAATCAAGCCCATTCCATAAGTAACCGCGAGATTCTGTCCAAGAATGATTCGTGTTCCCATCAATTTAGGATTTACGGTGTTAATGATGATGAATCCCGAGTATACCGCCCAATAAACAAAAAAGAGTTTTACCCCGAGTTTTGCTTTCCATTCAGAAGCATTATCCTTGCCGAGTTTTGCTGCTGGTCCATGATCCATTTATTCCCCCATTTTTTGTTATTTTCTCTACGAGACAAACTAAAAAAAATAAAACTTTAAAATATACTCTTATGGCAAAATAACAAATTCAAAAAGCAAAAAACCTTACTCTTTTTGTAAATATTCTTTAAAATCAAATTTTCTCCCGCAGAAAAGCCACTAAAACACACTGACAAATTCAATCAAAAAAGTGTAACGTCTTTGCCCCCAAAGACAAAAAAAAATCGCACAGGAACAACTCCTGCGCGATTGTATTTTTTCTTTTTTTTTAGACGTTTATTTCTTCAGCATCGCCAGTCAGCTCGGAAGCGTATTTTTTCAATAATGGCTTGATTTGATTTTCGAGAAAATCTGTAACTTGCTCCGGGGCACGCCCGACAAACTCCACTGGATTCACCAAATCATCAATCTGATCGGCGATCTTCGCGAAATGCGAATCAGCTTTTAAGCGATCAAGCAAATCATTATCACCGCCCTCTTCTTTGATCTTGCGCGCGGCGTCCATGGAATGTTCGCGGATAGCTTCGTGCAGTTCCTGACGGTCACCCCCCGCTTTGACCGCCGCCATCATGATGTTTTCAGTCGCCATGAACGGCAGTTCGGCGGCAACGCGGCGTGCGATTACATTCGGCCAGACTTGCAAGCCGGTGTTTATGTTGATAAGCAATGACAGGATTACATCCGTACCCAAAAACGCTTCAGGCAGAACTATGCGGCGATTGGCTGAGTCGTCTAAAGTACGCTCAAACCACTGTGTTGCATGGGTATTAGCGGCGTTGGCTGGCAAACTCATGACGTAACGTGCTAAAGAACAAACCCGCTCGCTGCGCATTGGATTGCGCTTGTAAGCCATCGCACTTGAACCGATTTGGCTCTTGCCGAAAGGTTCTTCTATTTCGCGCAAATTAGCCAGTAAACGAATATCGTTAGTCATTTTGTAAGCACTTTGGGCAATGCTTGAAAGAACGCTTAAGATATTGAAATCTATTTTGCGCGTGTAAGTTTGTCCGCTAACCGCGATAATATTTTCAAAACCCATCTTTTCAGCAACAGATTTTTCAAGAGTTTTGACCTTTTCCGAGTCATTATCGAATAAAGACATGAAGCTCGCTTGAGTCCCGGTAGTGCCCTTGACACTGCGGAAAGGAAGTTTTTCAATTTCAGTTTGCAAATGTTCAAAATCAAAAAGCAGATCCTGCATGTACAGCGTGAAACGTTTGCCGAGTGTAGTTAGTTGAGCGGGTTGGTAATGCGTGAAACCCAAAACCGGCATGTCTTTGTATTGGTCAACAAATTCCGCCATAGTCTTGATTAACTGCAATATTTTCGAGCTGATAATTTTCATTCCGTCACGGAGCTGGATGAGCTCTGTGTTGTCAGTAACAAAACAGCTCGTAGCGCCGAGGTGAATAATTCCCATCGCGTCTGGGCATTGGGTACCGAAAACGTGAATATGACTCATCACATCATGACGAAGTTCCTTTTCTTTAACCGCGACTGCGTCGAAATCAATATCATCAAGATGCGCTGCCATTTGCTGAATTTGTTTATCAGAAATGTTCAGGCCGAGTTCTTTTTCGCATTGCGCCAAAGCCAGCCATAATCTGCGCCAGGTGGCGTGTTTTTTTTGCGGAGACCAGTTAAAACTCATCTCTTTACTTGCATATCTTCCTGTCAAAGGATTCTGGTATGCTGAATTTTTCATATAAGTCCTTATTTTTTAAAATTATTGTAATATATGCTTTTATATTATATAGTAACTATATACTTTAATAAATAAAATAAAATAGTAATTATGAAAAATAGTTTGTTTGGTGTCATAATCAAGGTTAATAATATTGATCTTTGCCGAAATTTTTATCGAAACGTCCTGAATTTAGGTAATCCTGTTATAGATAGCAGCTTTGTGGTCGAGTTCCAGATTAATAATGATTTTTTCCTAATGCTGGAAAAAACAGATGCCCGTTTTCTAGAGCACGAATCATCCGCGACGAGCTGGAGCTATCGAGTTGACAATATTGAAGAATTACTCTATCGTTCCCGTTTGCATGGTTATAAATTGAATATGGAGAAACGATCACACGAAGGCGAAATTTTATATCGTTGTCAGGATCCCGAAAAAAACATCTTCTATATTTTCAACAACGCCCCCGAAGATTCCGCCTCATAAGCCTGTGTAATTAGCCAAAGAGCAAATAAATTCAAAAAACTTTATTTTTCTGCTTGTATTTTTCAAAAAACTAACTAATTTATAAGCCTTGTCAGAATCACAAGGGCGATTAGCTCAGTTGGCTAGAGCACTTGGTTTACACCCAAGTTGTCGGGGGTTCGAGTCCCTCATCGCCCACCATTTTTTTGCCTCAAATTAAAACACCCCAAGCTCAAATGCCTATTCCCTCTTAAAATGCTACAAATAGCCATATTAGTGCACATCAGGATAAAAATTTACCTATTTTTACCTATTTTTCATAATAGATATAAGCTCAGGTGTTAATAATGACGTACAAAATACAGTTTTTTAATATAAAAAATATTCTAATTTAATAGAAAATACCAGAAATAAGTGAATTTGAAATGCAATTATTAAAAAAATTATCGCCAACGCGAAACTTCAATAAACAAAAAACGGACAAAATGTGAGAACGAGGACACAGAAGACGATAATTGCTATTGGTAAAGTATTAGCTCGGACTAGCCAAACAGTCTTAGCGATAAAATCAACCACCAACATCATTTTAAGCGACTCTGGATGCAGTTTCAGCAGTCAGGCGGTTCCGGTTCCTCATATCCTCCTCAAGGCACGCTATGCTTGCTTCCAGTTAGAGAGTAAGTTAACACGGACAGCGACACGGATGGCAACGATTCACGTGGCAACGGTTGCCACGTGAGGGGACAGGACCTTTATTTGAAAATCATATTATTTCAGAAATTGTAAAAAAAGAAATGCATAATGATAGTCACTGTGATTTTTTCTATTACAAGGCAAGTTCCGGTGCCGAGGTGGATCTAATCGTTGACCGGCATCATTCCCTGGATTTTTTTGAGATCAAAAGCTCATATACTTTCAAACCATCCATGGTGAAGCATCTGGAAGCTTTCGAAAAAGAGTCCAGCAACTCTTTTCTTCTGTACCGTGGTGAATCTATGCCTTTTACGCCAGACATCAAAATATCTAATTACAGAGAATACCTGCTCTCGTAGGATTCTCAAAATCACTCAGACTTGGATATAAGCTCGCCTGATAAAAAATATACTTTTGTTGTTTTTAGCTAATCCACCAATTTCATAGCCGAAACAAGAATCCTGCCATATAATTTCATCCCCAAAAACCGTCCATCATCATTTGGACAGGTGAAATGATTACAATAATCACAGTAACACACCCATTTTTTTAGATTTTTACATGATATATCGTCTAGTCTGTTAGTATTGCACTTGGCCAGAGATGTGGATTCATATAACAACCTGTTCCTGGAGGAGTTAAAGTAAGACAGCTCTTGACGTATTTCCCGTCCCGATCATTTAATGTTATACCAAAACCAAAAATCTGACCTTTTTTTAGATTGACTGGTAAAATCATGAGTTTTGGAAAAGCAATTTCATATATATAACCACTTTCAGTTTGCTTAAAGGCCGTTTTTATTTTTGTCTCAAAAGTATTTGGTTTTGGAGCTAAAATACCTCCAGCCATTTGCTGGTTGGGAGCAAACC
>Ga0255410_1049_pt1 | contig 18409 bp, 15 predicted proteins | sample CelNoTSeSYBR01J2_FD_182126 | JGI IMG/M metagenome (GOLD analysis project Ga0255410, IMG submission 182126) | Sediment cell enrichment communities from methane seep in Santa Monica Basin, California, United States - CellEnrichment... | ecosystem: Environmental > Aquatic > Marine > Cold seeps >... | reverse complement strand
CCGGACTTGACATAAGCTGCCGCCAAGTGTTCTTCATCCAAAGTCAAAGTAGTCGGTAGCAGACTTGTTACACCTTCTTTAAGTTTATCAATGGCGATTGTATCCATTGCTTCTTGCGTCGCATCGGTAAAGTCAAAACCAGAACGACCATGGCAATGCACATCAATAAAACCTGGCACCACCATTTGACCTGCCGCGTCAATGATTTCATCTGCTTTAGGCAAGACGGAAGCGTTAGGATAAAGTTGTTTAATTTTGTCGTCTTCAATAAGAATAGCGACATTTTCAACATCGTAATCAGGTGAAATTACATGGCAGTTTGTCAGGAGAATACTCATAATATTTCCAATCCTTTAAAAGTTTTCAAGATAGTTTTTCTCGCGTTATTTTTAGTTGTATTAGCAATTTTAATTCATTGTAATAACTATTTTTAAGGATTTATCAGGTTGCTCAAAACGCTTGTGGAAAGCTTCGTTAATTTTTTCCAATGGAAATACATCCGAAACGACCTTTTTGAGATCAATATTTTTGTCTTTGATGAATTTATAATTTTCCTTATATTCCATTGGAGTAAAATAGAAAGACCAGACAAGTGTGCGTTCGTACCATTCCTGAAGCTCGTATTGCCCATCAAGTCCGACAAATGTACATATTGAAGCTCCTTCTTTAGTGCTTTTAAAAACATCTTCAGTAGCCTTAGGATGACGTACATAAGTATATGCTTTATCAGCCCCCATGCCGTCGCACAAGTCCTTGATAACTGCCACGGCATCTTGTTTGACTGGATTTATTGTATAATCAGTACCCAATTCACGTGCTTTCTGTAAGCGTTCTTCAATTGTATCCAGGCCAATTACTGTTTTTACTCCTTGTGCTTTCAGGAACATTACTTGCAACATGCCCAAAGGACCAAGTCCCCAAACGCAAACCTTATCATTTTGTTCTGGTTTTAAACGACGCAACCCACGGAGCGGCACCCCGATTGCATCAGAAAGCAATGACGCGGTAATAAAGTCTACATCTTCAGGACATGGGAAAAGTAATGCTTCAGTGAATACAGAATACTCTTGAAAACCGCCTTCAATAAAGGCTTTTGACTGACAGTTTGTCGGAACCCCAGCTTTACAATAAGCGCACTCGCCACAGCCCAAAATAGCGTAAGCGACGACTCTATCGCCAATTTTAAATTTTTCAGCGCCTTCACCGCAAGCCTCAATAATGCCAGCAGATTCGTGACCATGTACAGGTTCGCCATCTACAGCACTATTGTTCCACCACGTATCAGAGCCACAGATCGCACAGGCTTTTATTTTTACCAGATATTCTCCTTTGCAAGGCTTGGGGATTTCAGTTTCTCTTACTTCTATCTTTTTTTTGTCAGTATGAAATGCAGTTTTCATAATAATTAAATTCCTTTCTCTAATTTATAAATTTTTTCAATTATTTCGATATCTTTTTCAGCATCATTTAAATCACAGGAGTTATCGCCTGTTAAGACTTTTTCAATAAATGCCTCAGTTTGAAGACGAAATGCCCATTGACGATTGTCTTCCAATTGTATATTACGGTGCAATGCTCCGTCCTCGCTATAGATTTCTACGACAGCCGATGATTGCATATCAAGCGGCGGCGGAGTAAAAATTTTGACACTGGCTTTTTCAAAATAAAGCTCAGTAACTTCATCCCATTTGTGCATGTTAAAATTAAGACAGAATTCCATCCCCCCCGGAGTACCATTAAAGTCGAAGTCGATGAGTTTTACGCCAGACATGTTTCGTAATGACTGGACTTTTGGAGTTTTTCCTGTCAGATGGCGAAGTAGATTGACCGAATGACATCCGGTATCAAGCAAGCCGTAATAGGGATTATCGAAGGAGTAAAAGGTTTGATCCCGGTCGTCTTTGAGCCATGCTGGAGCCGGATCAAGGGGAGACGCATCGAAAGTAGGAGCTTCACCAGATGAAACGACATCTACTAAATCATTAATGGCGGCATTCCAATGCCCCCCTATAAATGAATGCGTACGAATGAAAAGCATTTTACCCCAATCGCTTCCAGCTTGAATTTTCTTTAGTTCGACGATATTGGCTTCATGCCTTTTCATATAACCAACCGTAACGCCGTTACCATTTGCCATGGATATCTTTTTTAACTCTCTTGCTGAAGCCGCGGACATTGCTGCTGGCTTTTCTGTAAAAACCTTTTTTCCCGCTTTAAGAACTGCTTCTATGTTATTCAAATGCCATTGCACTGGAGTAAGTACAAAAACAGCATCAATATCCATTGCCAGGAGTTCATCCACTGAATCCGTTTGCTGTGGAATATTCCAGCGACGACAAAGTTCAGCAGTTACACTTTTTCTAAAATCACATAGAGCTACTACTTCTACATTTTCGATTGACTTTAAACAAGGTATATGCGCCATTTGCGCCATATATCCACATCCAAGAATGCCTACTTTTACTTTATTAATCATAATAAAATGGCCTTTTTGTTTGTTAAATTACCGTTTGCATAACTAGTTTAGCTGGCAAAATATAAAAAGTCAAGCACGGAAAAACTTTTTTATCATTTTCTTGCATTTATCTATTGATAAAAAAGCTTGCGCGTGCTAAACTAGTTGTCATGGAAACAAAAATTAAAAAAAAATATTCATTAGCAACAATTGCAGCAGAACTGGGAACCAGCAAGAGTGCGGTTTCTTTTGTTCTAAATGGCGCGGCCCGCAGTAGGAGGATAAGTCCCAAGCTGGAAAAACGCATAAAAGACTTTTGCCAAAAAGTTGGTTATCGCCCTAATATTCATGCGCAAAGAATGAATAGTCCATATGTTAAAAATATCGGGATACTTATAGATAAAGCAATCGCCAAAGATGAAGTTTCACCATTTAGTGAATACAACACATCTAGGATTATTGGAGGTATTGCAGAGGCGGCAGATGCTGCAGGATATCGCTTTAGTTTCCAGTTTCATTCAGAAACAATGAAAAAAGAAGATATTTTTGAATGGTTTAAAAACAAAGAAATAGATGGACTCATCTATTACGGTTTTAGAATACCTGAGGACTGGAGACGCTTATTTAAAGAGGAAAAATGCAATATTGTTGGAATTTCCATAGATCCAACCCACGGAACACCATGCGTTAATGTAACCAATTATGACGCATCTTTCAAGCTTACTGAACATCTCATAGAAAGGGGACATAAAAAGTTTTTCTATCTTGCGGGCTCTCCTGTTGCCTATCCTGGAAACGAGCGTTACAGGGGATTCAGAGATGCGTTACAGAAGGGAAATATTGAGTTTTCTACGGATAATTTTTTCCAAGCTAATTTCAATCGTGAAAAGGCAGAGGATTTCATTAAGGAACGTTGGATGCATGGCAAGCTGGAAGAAGATGTTATTGTCTGTGCTAATGACAACATGGCAGTAGGAGTCATAAGTGCTTTAAGTGAAGCTGGGCTTAAAATCCCTGAGCAGATAGCTGTTGTCGGCGCTGATAATATTAACTTATGCCGCTTTATCACTCCGTCATTAACGACTTTTGACTATTTGCCTTTTGAACAGGGTAAAGCAGCCTTTTCCCTTCTTCATGATATTATAATCGGTTGTCAGAACCCTAAAAATGTAGTCTTGAAAACAACACTATGTTTGCGTAACTCTGGATAAAAAAGAGCAATAAGAATTTTAAAAATATAAATTAATCAATATTTGATTAATTTCATAAAACTACATAGCAGGAGAAAAAAAATGGAAAAGCATCGCAGCAAACAGAGAATTTTTACGCTCATCGAGCTCCTCATTGTGATCGCTATCATCGCAATCCTCGCAGCCATGCTACTACCAGCATTGAATAAAGCAAGACAGGCAGCACGTAAAACGTATTGCCTAAACAATCATAAACAAATAGGGCTGGCTTTTGCCAATTACAGTGATGATTATGATGAATGGTGGGTCTGGGAATATAGCGGACACTCTCCAATGTTGAGGTGGGTGCATTTGATGATCGAGGGAAAATATCTTAAACAAGGTAGAAATAGTGGTGATTTTGCGTTACACTGTCCGTCGTTAGCTAGAGATCATACAACTCGTTCTCCAAATAATGATTATATTATCAATGCAGGTGGCATTGGTTGGGATGATGGAGGCGGTTTGCGAGTGGCTAGGAAAAATCAAGACGGCTGTAAAAATTCACAAATTAGAAAAACATCTCAATTTTGTGTGTTAATAGATCGCTGGGATCGTGGTCCTCTTTACCATGATTCACGATTAACAGGTCCAAGAGATTTTATTCAATTTGGAACTTGGACATCACCAATTGGTTCTACTTATTTTACATCCAACTTCTATAGTCATATGAATGGAGGGAATTATCTTTTTGCCGATGGACATGCTGAATGGAAAACCTGGCAATCAATTCGTTTTGGTATGTTTGAACTGAGAGAGTCCGGCTATTCAAATAAAACATTACATCCATAACAGCGATACTTAATAAATTAATAAAACACACTCAAACTATATCTATTTAATTACATTAAATCAGGATTTCTAATAATGATGAGAAAAAAAATCACCCGGCTTACTATCTTTGTGTTTTTTTGCTTAACAATAATGCAATTGACACCTCATTTGCATGGAAGTGAAAAAAATTATTTCAAAAACTCTGGATTTGAAGAAGTTGACGCCAAGACCGCCAAGCCTGTCCACTGGCAAAATTCATCAATGAAGACAATTGCCTCAGCGTCAATAGCCTATTCCGGCGAAAAAAGCTTAGAGGTAAGTATGCCTGCAAAACCAAAATGGGGACCTAAGTTTCTTCGCGGAATGTTTCGTCAGCCAATAACAAGTCTGGATCAGGGCACGTATGTTTTTTCTACCATGATTAAAGGTGAAAATATCATGATAGTGAAAATATGTGTTACCGCGCTGGATGAACAAGGCAAACAAAAATATATTCGTAAATATTTGCTGTCTGGCGCAAGCAGATCATTTGACTGGAAAAACTTCATGCTCAAATTTACTATTCCTAAAGGCTTTAAAAGTAAATTTTTTACAATTGAGTTTCTCGGCGAACGAGGGAAAAAGTGTATAGCTTATGTTGATGACGTAAAAATTGTAAAAAAAACAGGCACAGATAATGTAATGTTTAATTCGGGATTTGAGATATGTTCCAGCCCCGGATGTCCTGATCGTTGGATTAGTTCAGCCTCAGACTTATTGAATCAAAAGCATTATAATTCAGAACTTGTTGCAGAAACCGCGTTTTCCGGCAAAAACAGCCTCAAAATAAGTTATCATGGTTTATATGATCAAAACATAGCTTATTTCAGCGGAATCATGTCTGGATATTGTCCCGATGTTGAAGAAGGCCAGAAATATACAGTATCGCTTTACATGAAAACAGATAACCCTCCGGCAAAAATTAATCTATGGATGAATTACGTTAATCGCAAAACATTTACGGTAGATTCAAAGGAATGGAAAAGATACTCATTTACTTCGGTTTGGCGAAAAAAATACCGAAAAACCCGGTTTGCTTTTATCCTTTTATTTCCTGCAGGCAGGAAAGGGAACAAGGTTGATGCTAACATCTGGGTAGATGATATAATGGCTGAACCCGGTATAACCGCATCAGCTTATAAGCCATCCTTTATGGATAAATTGTGGATTGATAGCGGCAAAAAACACAAGCGCGGCAAAAAAAGTATAATTTCTAATAAACACCCACATTTAAAAAGTTCTAAATGTGTTATTGACGGCAAAATTGACGGAAAACTTAATGAATCATTTTGGAATAAAGCCAAGTTTGCAAATTGCCAAATACCATACAGAAAAAAAGCAGTATCAAGTAAGACATCTTTTTCAGTAGTTCAAGGGAAAGACGCTTTTTATATTGGTATAAAAGCCAAACATAAGGCAGGAAGAGAACGGAAAACGGGAAAGAAAAATAATGTATTTATTGGAGATTGGATCGAGTTTTTTCTTGATCCAAATGCCAATGATAATAGCTATTATCAATTTGTAATAAATGAAAACGGCAATTTATTCACAGCAAAAAGTATTTTCGATCCATTGTCATTTGAAGTTGCCGGTGCCTCTGGGTTTTTGCTTGATTATTCATGGCGTCCAAAACTTGATTATGCGGTTGATACGACGACCAATGGATGGAGCGCAGAAATCCGCATCCCTCTGGAATTGTTTCGCAAGGAACTAGTCAAAAAAGCTCCTTTCAGACTGAATTTATATCGGGTTAATACTTATACAGGAGAAGCGAATTGCTGGACTAAGCCATCAAAGAATTTTCACAGCATTCCTGATTATGGTTACCTTGATGACGTAAATATACGTTTCAAAAAATCGGCAATTGAAGTTTCTCCTATTGTTTTCACTCCCTCGGGAGATGCAAAAGGAGTCATTGGCAGATTCAACATAAAAAACAAAGCAAATATCAAGAAGATCAAAGCTGAGATTTTTATGAAAGATGGAGATGTAACAAAACTTGTCCTGAAAAGAACGGGCAAAAGTTGTCAGTTTCTTATTCCTTTCCCAGTCAAACAAGTTGTAGATAAAACAGTTCGGCTTAAGATATGGCGTAACGATAGCGCAAAGGCTGATATTCAGGAATTCAGTAAAGTCAAAATTATTTCCTTGTTATCCTTTAGCTCGAATTCCCTGGTATTCAAAAGCGAAAAATCATTTCCTTGCCTGGTTACCGTCAGGCTGCCGCATGAAGATTTAGATGACTGCAGCGTTATGGTTAATGTTACAAATTACGATAGTGGAAAAACAGTTCTGGACGAAAAATTTAAAATTACCGGGCGAAAAAAGACTTATAAAATTCCTTTTGGGAATTTACCGCTTGGTTTTTATAAATTTAAGGCGAAATTGTTTTCAAAAGGCAAACAACTTGCCATTCGCGAAGCCTGGACTCATCTGGGGAAAAAGAAAAAATATTTTGTTAGAACCAATGTTCATAATTCGTGCATTGAGAAAAACGGCAAACCATTTCTTATGACCCGGGCATGGGGAGCATCTGGCGGAAATGCAAATCTCAACAACTGTTATAAATTCAAAGATGCCGGTTTTAATACTGTCGCGATTTCTCCGGCAACCTATCGAATTCCCTTTGAAAAAATGAATCATGCCAAGCTTTTCGAACAAGCCAAAAAGAATGATTTTTACATTATAATTGACTTTGGTCAACTAATGTGGAGGGGAGCGCAAAGACATAAATACAACAGGTAAAGGATCATTGAGATAATAAAAACAATGGTTCGACGTTACCGCAATCATCCTAACCTATTGCTTTATCACGGCATGGATGAGTGGTGGTCCGGTCGCAGCCAGGGACGTCCTTTCTGTTCAGATGCCGATATAAAAGAAATCTACTGGATGGTGCGTAAGCTCGACCCATATCATGCATTTTTCTTTAATTTAGGACCAAGACCACAAGCATGGTATGACTTACGTTTTACGGACATATTCAGTTATGACTGTTATGTACGGGCAACATCACCGGTGGAATTTGACCTTGAGCGTTATATGTATTATCTGCGGCATGGACAAAAATATGCTGCCGATGAAAATAAACCAATGATTAATGTCATCCAGTTTAATGGGGGAACGGAGGTAATGCAAAGCAGACCTTTGCGTTTCGTCGAACAAAGATGCCTGACATACATTACATTACTTTACGATTCAAAAGGCATAATGTATTTTACCGGACTTAGCTGGTGCAAATCAAAAAATAAAGAGCTGCGCAAAATAAATCTGGAGCTAGAAAAACTGTCGCCAATATTGTTGTCATATGAAAAAGCGGGAAAAATAACATCCGCCAATAAAAATCTGGAAGCAAAATGGTTTAAGTATAAGGGAGAATATTATATAATAGCCGTTAACATGAAAAATGAAAAAATATCTAACGCGGCTTTACCAGTACAGACTGTGCTGCCCGGTTCTTATTCCGTAAATTCAGTATTTGGTTCGCAAAACACGAAAATCACTAACGGAACACTTAAAATATCTCTTGAACCTTATGGGGTCCGAGTATTAAAAATATCGGACACTAGTACATTATAAAATTTTAATATTCGTAATTTCAGGTCTGCATGAAAGTAATTTATTATTTAATTTTAAACTGACATCAGCAAGCACGGCTGGGACAGCCGTGCTTGCCTTAGCCGCCTCTGTCTCAGAGGCGCAAAGATGATGCGAATCTTTAAGCTGTATAATGTACTAGCTAATGATACAGAATAATTTGCCCCGAGTGGAGCTGGAAACATTCAGGCAATGCTTGGCTGGAATGCATCGCTACAAAATAATCAAAAGAACCACTTATACGACTTGACAATATCCCACACGCACTGTAGATTGTATACAATATACAAAAAAAGGAAAATATCATGTCAGATGTAATAAAAAATTTAATTGACGGTTTCACAGCAGGCAAAAGAAGCAGAATTTTAGCTTTTGGTTCTTCCAATACTGAACGTTATCTCCCCGATTCACATTGGTTTGATTGTTTTGAACTAGCTATCAGGCAAGAATACGGCAGAATTCATACCTGCATCAATACCGGGATCAGTGGAGATACTTCACGCGGTCTGCTGGAACGCTTCGAGGATGATGCAACTCTTTACAAACCGCAATTGGTTTTTATTACCATTGGCGGCAACGACGGAAATCCGGAAAAGAATATTGACGCTGTTGAATTCAGAGCAAATCTTAAAGAGCTTCACCGCCGTTTTGCCGCAATGGACTGCGGAGTCGTATTTCAAACTTATTACGCTCCCAATCCTGATGACTGCGAATCGGAACGTTTGAAAAACATTTACGAATATATGGATATCGTACGGGAAACAGCCGCGGAAACTGATTCAATGCTCATAGATCATATGGTTCGATGGGAAAGACTCCGCTTAAAACATCATGATATTTATATAAATTTGATGCGGGACGGTCTTCACGTTAATCAAGATGGTAATAAAGTCATGGGCGTTGATATTGCCCGGCATTTCGGTATCGACCTGGGAAAATCTGAAATCAGCAACTGGGATAAATCACTTGAGATACAAAAAATAATGGACGACTTGGAAGACAGAATATAAAAGAGGAAAGAACATGTCATCTATAATTAAAAATTTTATTGAAAGGCTTTCTACTGAGAAAAGAACTAGAATTTTAGCTTTCGGCTCTTCTAATACTGAACGCCGCATATCAGGCATGAACTGGTTTGATTGTTTCGAATTGGCTGTCAAAGAAAAGTACGGCAGATTCCATACTTGTATTAACACCGGCATTGGAGGAGATACTTCTCGCGGTTTGCTGGAACGTTTTGAAACTGATGCCGCGCTTTACAAACCACATTTGGCGTTTATTACTATAGGCGGCAACGACTCTAGCCCGGATAGAGATATTGATGCAACTGAGTTCAGGGCAAATCTCAAGGAGCTTCACCGCCGTTTTGCCGCGATAAACTGTAATGTTATATTTCAGACCTATTATTCCCCTAACCCGGATATATGCAGTGCTGAACATTTAAAAATATTTTATCATTATACAGATATTGTGCGGGAAACAGCCACTGAAACTAATTCGGAACTCATAGATCATCTGCTTCGTTGGGAAAGGCTTCGTAAAAACTATCATGATGTTTATATCAATTTGATGCGGGACGGCTTCCATGTCGAAGCAAATGGCAACAAAGTAATGGGGCTTGATATTGCCCGGCGTTTCGGTATTAATTTAAATAAAACTGACCCCGACAGCTGGACTGAAGCGCTTGCGATACAAAATCTTATGGATGAATTGGAGAACAAAGCCTAATGGGTGAAAAAATAGAACATCTTTCACTGGCGGAACAGGTATATCACCGGCTTCTTGACCGAATTATCAACGGCAAACTAGCAGAGGGTGCTAAGTTGTCTGAAGAAGATATTTGCCGGGATCTTGGAGTAAGCCGTACTCCGGCCCGCGAAGCCTTGATGATGCTTTATCGCGATAAACTGGTGGATCGCATTCCCCGACGCGGATGTTTTGTCAGAAAATTCGACCACGAAGAAATCATAGAACTTTTCGAGTGCCGTCGGTTGCTGGAATGCCTGGTGCTCGAAGAGGGATTCGACAATATCCCTGAAAAAGAAATATTAAAATTAAAAGCAATACTTGAAACATCCGGTGCCGACAATAGAAAAAAATCTCTTGATGTTGACGAAAAAATGCATGAATTGATTATTAATTCATGTCCAAACCATCATTTACAAGAGATTGTCCGGCAATTAATTAAACGAATTCAGCCATTGCGTTCATGGCGAACTTTCGGTTCTGATGACATTAAAATAATTAATGCTGAACGCCTCGGTATAATCAACGCTTTGCTGGCGAGAGAAAAGAAAAAAACCATCCGGCTGCTCGGTGAACATATTTCTCAGGGCTCCATGACAATAGAGAAACAAAAAAATGAATTTTAAAAAATTATTTCTTCCGATTGGCCTGGTGTTGGCAATCGCCTGCGCATTAACTGTTCCTCAGCCAGGAATATGGATGAAACATCAAGGCTTCGTTCCGATTTTTGTTGTGATAATATTTCTCATCAGCGGCTGGCAGTTAAATATTCGTGACGCTAAGCTGAATCACAAATTCATATATGCCATGCTCCTGTCGCTTATTATTTCGCTGCTGTGCGGCCCGTTCCTCGGAATAGGCGCGGTAGAATTATTCGACTTCGGCACATTAACCGGGATCGGACTTATTGTCATGTGTTGTGTGCCGGTCACACTATCCTCTGCAACTGTAATTACAGAACTAGCGCGCGGCAATACCATATGGTCTTTACTTATAACTGTCGTAATGAACCTTACCGGGATATTTACTATACCGCTAATGCTGAAATTCAGCCTGAAAGAAGTTGATGGCGTTGATATTTCAGCATGGAATCTTCTTTTTAAATTGGTTCTGCTCGTACTTTTGCCATTTCTTGCCGGGTTTACCGCAAAAAAAATAATAAAGTTAAAAACCGGAGTTATTGTCACTTATATACCGTCAATATGTGTTATACTTACAGTTTATACGGCTTCAGCGGCTTCCCGAAAACTGCTTTATGAAAGCTCTTTGTTTGAAATTCTATTGCTGATTGTGGCTGCATTTTCAATACATATTATTCTTATGCTTGTCGCGTGGCTGGGTGGAAAAACTATCAAGCTTGAAGCTCCCGAGCTCAAAGCGTTGATATTCGTAACTTCGCAGAAGACCCTGCCAGTGGCGATAAGTGTACTTGCGGTATTATGTGATAATCCAGGCGCGGCAATAATTCCATGCCTGATTTTTCACTTTACACAACTCTTTTCGGATTCAGCCCTTGCTTCTCGCCTGGGACATATAAAAACAAAAATATAATTTTTATTTTTTCTTTAACTTATAGACAGTACATATCCTGTGCCCCAGGTCGCCTTTGGCTACTTCCTGAAGACGCTTTCCAACTTCCGGCTTGATGGATTTTGTTTTATTGGATTTAAAAATAATTAAAGTACCAGGTTTTAAATTCAATATTTCTTCATTTTTGTCCAAGGCTATAAAGGCTGGAATATAAAATTTACTGCGTTTAAGGTTAATACAATACTTTAAATCTTCACCGTCAGGTCCAATTCCGCAAAAAACTAACTTGCTGTCAACTGGTCGTAAACCTTCTATTTTCTTGACTAATTTGTATGACGACTCGCTATATGTTTCAATCGGTTCAATAATCATTATTTTTATAACAAAAAACAGCATTGCGGTCAATGCAACTGTTAACATGATTCTGTCCGTATCCTTTATTTTACGAGTTCCACCAATTAATGCAAAGCCCAAAATCAGAAACATTATCGCTGGTAAAAACATAGGCACAGGAAGATCAATCTTTAATACTTTGAGAACAATAGCTCCAATAATGACGCCAGCCAAAGCGACAAATGGTGCAATCTTGCAAATCTTTAGAAAAATGTCACGTACTTTTTTGAATATTTTTAATTTATCAGGATTCACAAGCACAAATGCCGCCAGCAAAGCCGCCGCCGGTATGGCTGAAACAACATAACGCAAATGTTTAGTACCGGGAATGCTCATCCCCAAAATAATAACAAAAAACCAGGCGGTAAGACCTTGACGTAAAGCGGCATAACTGTCCGAAGGCACTTTGGCAAAATACTTTTTCCGCTCAATCCAGACGTAAGTTCCCATCACTAAAAAAGCCAGCGGATAAGCTAAAGAATAAGACCCCATCGCATTGGTAAAATAAAACCAGAATGGTTTACCGCTGGACATACGATTACCGACTTGTGCGCCCTGGAAAGCTTTTACCATCTCTCTGCCGCCTTCATCGTATATGATTATGATAAGGAGCATTATGCAGCACGCCATCACTAAGGTTCCAAGAATTCCGGCGGCAACCACGGTTTTCCAACGGCGCATTGAAAGGTAGTACGCACAAACCACGCCTATCGGAATCACTGCTCCAATCGGCCCGCGTACCGCAAAACCTAAAATAAATAACAGCGGCAGGATTAATAAACGTATAGCCTTTTTATCACGCTCAGCCGTATACATCAGGTAAAATGACAATATCGTCGCAAAAGCAACAAACATATCCGGCGATGGAGCACGGGCAATACATAAAAACTCATAACTTGCAACCAGCAGAATAACCGCGAACAAACCGAATTTGTTAGACATGCGCGCACCGATCAGGTAAGTCAAACTCATAACCCCACCAGCCGCCAAGGCACTGGGTAAGGTCGCGGTCAACATATTTACGCCGCCCAAAAACGATGCCACATACATTAAATAAGTATGAATAGACAAATAATCATAGTAGGGTTCGCCATATAAGAAGGGAAATGGTCCAATAGTTCCTTCCGCCATTTCATGCACAAACAAACCGAAGCGACAGTTTATCCTGACAAATTCCGTAGTATGTAAACCAGCTAAAAATAACGCTGTACTGGCTAAAAATATATAAATCGCGATTGTTCGTTTACTCATTCATTCTTCCTCATTTTTTACTTTCTAATTTGTCCGGTTCCGTAAACAATATACTTATAACTGGTTAACTCTACCAGTCCCATCGGTCCGCGCGCATGCAGTTTATCTGTACTGATACCAATTTCCGCTCCCATGCCGAACTCAAATCCGTCGGTGAAACGTGTTGAAGCATTATGGTAAACCGTTGATGAATCAACTCCCCTGAGAAAAGTTTCCGCATTTTTCGGGTTATCAGTAATTATCGCGTCACTATGGTGTGAACCATAATGATTGATATGTTTAATTGCCGCCGCCAGATCAGGAACGATTTTAATTGAAAAAATCAGATCAATATATTCCGTATAAAAGTCATCCTCACTAGCGAATTTCGCTGTCGGCACTAATTTGCAGAATGCTTCATCTCCACGTAGTTCAACGTTATTTTTGAGCATGCTATCAACAAATGGAGGAATGAATTTTTCAGCGATGTTTTCATCAATGAGCAATGTTTCAAGCGCGTTGCAAACTCCCGGACGCTGGCATTTGCCGTTTTCTGTAATTGCCAAAGCCATGTCAATATCAGCGTCAGCGTCAACATAAAGATGACATACGCCTTTATAATGTTTAATCACCGGAATCGTTGATTGTTCAACCACCGCGCGAATCAGGCCTTCGCCGCCACGTGGAATAATCAAGTCAATATAATTATCCATCTTCACCATCGTGCTTACAGCTCGACGATCAGTTATCGGAATCAACTGTACCGCGCCGTCCGGCAAACCGGCAATAACTCCAGCACGATTCAGGCAATGCGCCAAAACCAGATTAGAATTAATCGCTTCCGAACCGCCGCGCAGGATAACCGCGTTACCCGCTTTCAGACAAAGTCCGGCCGCGTCAACAGTTACATTCGGACGGGATTCAAAAATAATACCGATAACCCCGATTGGAACTGAAATTTTATCAATTTTAATTCCATTCGGACGAACCGTGGAAGAAAGTTTTTTGCCGACCGGGTCATCAAGGGACGCAACTGTCTGCAAACCATCAGCCATAGCTTCAATACGTGCGTCAGTTAATTCCAAACGGTCAAGCATCGCGCTGGAAAGCCCTTTGGCTTTACCTGCTTTTAAATCTTTATTGTTGGCAATTTTAATTTCTTTCGCGGAGTCCTTAATCGCGTCCGCCATTCGCAGCAGGCATTTATTTTTGTCATCAGGACTCAAAAGCGCAAGCGCGCGTGAAGCCGTCAAGGCTTTTTCGCCCATTTGCTGCAAAATATTCTGAATTTCTTCAGCAGTCATTTCTTTAGCCATAAGTTTCTCCTAGAGATTGAAAAATTTCTTTGGTCCGGCATAGGACATTTCAATTGCTAATTTAATTAATAAGTCAAGCGGAGCTTGTTCCATTTCAGCCATCTCGCCCAAAACGTCAGCCAGGACACGACGGAACATTTCAAAGCGTGAACCGTATGACAGCAATTTACGTGAATCCGAAACCATCCCCGCGAAGCTGGATAAAACATCGACAGAGCCGATATATTCCAGTTGACGGCGCATGCCGATAGGATTATCACACAACCACCAGGCCGAGCCCAAACGGACTTTTTCGCCGAAGGCACGCGACAAAGTCGCCAGCATCGGCTGGTGCGTCGGGTCAAGACAGTATAATATAACTTTCAACTTGCCTTCAAAACGGTTTAAAAAGCCCTTAAGGGGAGTTAAATGATCCTGATAATAATTACAAATATCGCCGCCGGTATCCGGTCCTAAATTCGCAAATAAATAGTCACGAACATCACGAACCGCGCCCATGTGAATCTGGAACACCCAATCTTTTTCAGAATTCATTTCAGCCGCTTTGCCGAAAATATAACTCATAAACGAGCTCACTTCCGTTTCATTCAACACTTTGCCGTCCATAGCTTTACAAAATGCCGTATCCGCGTCAGCCGGATCAGCGTCACCGCTGAACGGTACTTCAACACCGTGATCGCTCGCCACGCAACCGTGTTCAGCGAAGTAATCATGTGAAAGTTTCAGGGCTTTTACCAAATCATGTACTGAATCCAGTTTAATTTCGAAACGTTCAGCCACCTTATCCATATATTCGCGCCAGCCCGCAGCCGCAATTTTCATTGCTTTATCAGGGCGCCATGTCGGACGGATAAGTTTATTGCCAACAACTTTTTCGATATGCCGGTGGTGTTCCAGCGAATCGATTGGATCGTCAGTTGAACACATTGTTTCAACGCCAATATCAGCGAGTAACTGCTGAGGCTTTTTCGCATCCTGCGCCAGAACCGCGTTAGCTTTTTCCCAGATTTCTTCGCCAGTTTCAGGAGCGATCAAAGTATCGATACCTAAATAACGTTTTAAATCCAGATGAACCCATTCGTAGACTGGATTACCAACCAGTTCAGGAAAAACGGAAGCTAATTTCAACCACTTTTCTTTCGGAGTCCGTTCGCCAGTGAGATATTCCTCCGGAACACCGCGTTTACGCAAAACTTCCCAGACATAATGATCTGTCGCGGCAAACAGCTGCCATACATTGGAATAATTATCATTCAACGCCACTTCTTCGACGTTCGCGTGATTATGCGGATCAATAATCGGCAAGTCTTTTATCGCGTCATAAATTTTCAATCCGGCATCTGTTTTTATCAAGTAATTCTTACCTAAAAAATTCATATTTTTATCTCTTTTATTGTATTAAATGCGCCATCGTTGGCAAATTAGTTATAATATAGCTTTAAAATTATTCTTTTTCAATCATATTTTGAGTTTCCGCCACCACATAAGTGCAAACATTATCACCAGCAACATTATTAGCTGTTTCAAACATATCCAATAGTGGATTAATTCCCATCGCCAGAGCAACGATAACCGCGCTTTGACCAGGTTCAAGATTCATTGTCTGCAGTACAATAAACAGTAACATCAAACTCCCGCCCGGAACTCCACCTGCCCCGATAGAAGCCAGTACTACCGTTACAATCATCAAAAAGACTTCGCCGGCACCAAGATCAAGACCAAATAAATTTGCCGCCAAAACAGCAAAGACCGGCAGATGAACACAAGCTCCATCCATGTTGATAGTCGCACCCAGCGGCAAAGAAAAAGCCGCCAGTTCATTTTTGATTTTTAAATCTTCTTCCGCTATGCGCATTGATACTGGTAAAGTCGCCGCGCTGCTACGTGTGGCAAATGCAGTTACAATCGCTTCCTGAATTACGCCCAGTACTTTATAAGGATTTTTACGAGTAAATATATACATAAGCAAAGGGTACACAGCAAAAATCATTAATGCAACAGCAATAATTACACCGCCGGCAATACGCAAGTACGGTCCAAACAGTTTGGGGCCGTATAAAGAAAAATTAACCGTAGCCAATGCAAATACACCAATCGGAAAATATTCCATTATCCATTCGACTATTTTAAAAATAGCTTCCTGAGCTGAATGAAAAAGCTTCACCAGGCGCTCTACACCTTTCAAGTCTTCTTTGTCTGTAACCGTGTCCAGTAAAACACGAAGAGCTAAACCAAACAGTATTGAAAAAATAATTATTGATAAAAAATTTCCCTGCGCCAAAGCTTCAAAAGGATTGCGGAATAAACCATTCAGCAAGGTGGCAAAACGGTTTGTCGATTTCGCTGCGACATTGCCCAAAGCCGCCGCTTCCGGCACTAGAGTTCTGGCGAGTTTTTCAACTCCAGCCATGCCGGCACTTTTACCGGGATCAACAACAAAAGCAACCACCGTACCCAGTACTGCCGCAAAAAACGAAGTGGCAAGATACCAGCCTAAAACCAGCACCCCAAGCGTTCCAAATTTTTTCAACGGTAATTTCGCGGTACCAGTAACCAAGGAGAAGAAAATTATAGGAATAACAATCATTTTTAACATATTAACCAGAACAGTTCCGAAAGGAGCAATCCATTCCAGTATATTCTGCAGCCATTCGTCATCACCTGCGGAAACTTTCCATAAAATCAATCCGGTAGCAATTCCTAATACGAAACCCGTTAATATTCTGCTGAACAACGGTGCTCTAAAATACATTTTCATGATTTTTTTAAACATAAGACTCTCCTCTAAAATTAATTATCAGTTTAGCTTATAAGCTCGTTAGTCAGTTGGGATTTTGTCCGCCCCCGCGTACATAGCCTTGCAAGTCAAGCAAAACGTCGCGGAAACCAATTTTGTGTAATTTTTCGACTATTAATTCAGCGTTTTCCGCTGCGGAAACATAATCAGTTGCTTGTAATTCAATTTTAGCCGCGTCATCCAAACAGCGCACCCGGCAACCATGATACCCCAGTTGACGCAAAAATTCTTCGCCCCTGTCCACCATTCTTAGACGTTCAGAAGTTAATTTCATTCCATAGGGAAGACGTGAAGCCAGACAAGCTGACGCCGGAGTATTCCAGTTCGGCAGATTCCAGTGGTCGGCTAAAATTCTGATTTCCGCTTTGTTCAAGCCTGCCTCGAGTAAAGGATGACGCACGCCTCTTTCGTCGGCAGCCTTCATACCGGGGCGGTAATCACCAAGATCATCACAGTTCGTACCGTCCAAAACATATTTTAAACCATTTTTTTCAGATTCCGCGAAAACTACTTCCATTATGGCTTTTTTGCAATAATAACAACGATTCAAATCATTACGGACAACATCTTTGTTCGCCAGCGGATCTACTTCGACAATCTTCAAAGGAAAATTATTTTCGGCGGTCCATTCATTGACAAAAACAGTCTCAACCCGTGGTATCATTTCTGATGAGACGTGTATCAGTAGATATTTATCGGGGCTTAAAACTTTGCTGGCCGCCATAGATAAAAACGTGCTGTCAGTTCCGCCAGAAAAACAAATCGCTACGCTTCCCATTTCCCGCAAAAGAGTCAATAATTTTTCTAATTTTTGTTCAAGCATCTTAAACTCTATTTTAAATGTTCCAGATATTCTTCTTCCAGAATATCAGCCATTCTATGCCAGTTAAATTTTTCGGCAACCATTTTTTTGCCGTTCTCACCCATTTGTTTAGCTAATTCCGGGGTGCTGAGGATGTGTATCGTACTTGCTATTATGGTTTTCATGTCCTTAGCCGGCGCGCAGTATCCGGTTTCTCCATCAATAATAACTTCCGGCGTACCGTCTAATTTAAATCCGAGCGCCGGCTTGCCTGATGCTAAAGCTTGAACAACACAACGCGGCAGACCTTCACGCAAAGATAAATGTATCAATATATCCATCAAGGCTATATAACGATAAACTTCATCAGGAGGCACCAAGCCCGCAAAATGAAATTTATCAGTCAACCCCATTTGGGTGATTTGTTCATCCATCCATTCCCGCATAGAACCATCACCGACTATCAGGAAATGAACGTCAGGACAAACGTTCGCGATTGAA
>Ga0255410_1048_pt1 | contig 18459 bp, 12 predicted proteins | sample CelNoTSeSYBR01J2_FD_182126 | JGI IMG/M metagenome (GOLD analysis project Ga0255410, IMG submission 182126) | Sediment cell enrichment communities from methane seep in Santa Monica Basin, California, United States - CellEnrichment... | ecosystem: Environmental > Aquatic > Marine > Cold seeps >... | reverse complement strand
CTGAGGGAATATAGAAACATTTGGCAGAAAACTTTGGACAGCGGAATTAAGACTGTAATGCTTAATGATTTCTGGTATGGCGGCGGCCCTTTTACTTGTGTCAGAACTCACGAAGAACGTGGTCATGAGATGGTATTTAATCATTTGTTGTCACTGGGACATCGACGTATTCTGCTTCTTGATGAAACACGTAATCAACCGCGTTTATACGCGGAACAGGCTTTAAGACAAATTTTAAGGTATCGTTCGTTTGCATTTGATGAAAATATGGTGAAATATGTTTCAGATACCAGACCTGACTCCCGGAAATTTTTCAGTGATGACTTGATAAAAGATATTATAGATAATTATACTGCCGTGTATTGTACTTATGATGTTTATGCTTTGCGCTTGAGCGAAATTTTGACGGAAGCAGGCATTAAAGTTGGCAAGGATATAAGTGTCGTTGGTTTTGATAATATCCCTATGGCAAAATCACATGGCATTACTACTGTGGCGCATCCAATTAACAGATTAGTAACCAAAACTTTTGAGCAACTGTTTGTGGAGGAACGGGAAGCTATGTGCATTGGTTTACCGCCGGAGCTTATAATCAGAAATAGTACAGGACCATGTACTGCAAAGTAATATTTATCGGATAATATAGCAACACATAAAAAGGGAGGAACATTAATTAATAAATCGAGTTGAATTTAAACATCCGTAATTAACAAATAAAAAATCTAAAAAGGAAACCAGTATTATGAAAACTAAGAAAGTTTTTACGCTCATTGAGCTCCTCGTCGTGATCGCTATCATAGCAATCCTCGCCAGCATGTTACTCCCGGCATTAAATAAAGCAAGGGATAAAGCCAAAAGTATATCGTGTTTAAGTAATTTAAAGCAGTTAGGCGTGATGGTTAAAGTCTATCAATCTGATTTTGACGGCTCATTTCCAAATACTTCTGGTTCTGGTACATTGCGCGACTTTTCTCCAATACGCACGTTGTTTCTTACGCAAGGGACTCCAACTTTGAAAATGCTTTCATGTCCTTCAGATGTAAATCCTGAGTCTCGTAAATATTTAGCCGGACCTGATACAAATCAATGGACTTTGCAGCTTGCCGGTCAATACGGACTGCCTGATGTTACTAGAGTCCGGGTTAGTTATGGCTTTAATGCTGATGTAAGTATAGTCGGACAATGGTGGATGGGACCAAATCCAACTAGATATTCAAATCCATCAAATACTATTCTAATGGCAGATTGCAGTTATCTTGCATTTTCCCATGAGCAATGTCGTAGAATAATAGCAGCTTCAGGCATCAATTATCCTGTCAGTGGTGATGAATATGTGCCTGCTTATGCTCGACATAACAGTAATAGTTCTAATTTACTTTTTATGGACGGACATGGCAAAAACTCTAATGTAAAAGAAATTATGGATTATGTGATATACCCCGGAAAAAGTAATAGTCTGTAAACATATTTGAAGGTTAGTAACAACAAAACATAGGAAGATGTAATGCTGAAAATTAAAAGAATTATTTTTGTAACCGGAGTGCTTGCGCTGGCTGCTTTGGGTGTGAATGCTGAAAATAAATCACTCTCTGTAACCGACTTTGGGGCTGTGCCTAATGATGGAAAAGACGATTTAGCCGCGATTCAGAAATGCGTGAATGCTGCAGGAAAAACGGGGAAAACGTGTTTTATCCCCAAGGGTAACTATAACTTAAGCAAGAGTTTGTGGCTAGGAACAAACGCTACTCTTTTCGGGGAAGGCAAAAAAAGTATTTTAACTTTCTCGAAGGGAGCAATCCGGGCTTTGAAGAACGGTAATAAGGGATTTTATTTTACCGGTAATTATAACAATGAAATAATTGGCGGTAAACGTAAACGTGGTACTTTGGAAAAAGCTGTCAGCAAGGGAAGTAAAACTTTTTCTATAAAAACTAAAGATGCGTTCAAGAAAGGTGATTGGATTTTTATAAATAATAACCGCAAAGATACCTGGGTTATTTTGGAAAAAAAATCAAAAGGTCAGGATACTCACGCCTATTTGAACGGTAGTGAGGATGTTCTGGTAAAAGGCCAAGTTGCGAAAATTACCGCTGTAAAAGCTAATCAAATAACAATTGACCGCGAATTAGATTCCGGCTATGCCCCTGGAGCGATAGTTGGCAATCATGTCGGAGCTCGCAATATTTATATTCATGATTTAAGTATTATTAATAATTCTGGTGGCAAAAGAGCGTACGCCGTTACATTTGAACAGCCTTTTAATGCACGATTTGAAAATCTGACAATAAAAGCTACAAAAGGAGCAGGCGGAATTCGTTTGGCACACTACGCTTTTCGTTGTCTGATAAAAAATTGTAATATCACGAGTTCCGGTAATTATGCGATTAGTATATTAAATTTTGGTTCAGAAAATAAAGTATTGAATAATGATGTTACCTTTATTACCGGCGGAGATTGTGCGATATTGATTATGATGTATTCCAAACAGAATTTGATCGCGAATAACAAAGTGAATTGTTTGAGTAAGCTTCGCAGTCATGAGGGTGGTATTTATATTCACACGACATCTTTTGAGAATAAAGTGCTGAATAACAAGATTGAAAGCGCAAGTGCGGCAATAGGAGCTTATTACGGTGCGAACAACAATTTATTTAAAGGCAATGTAGTAACGAATCCTAATACCGGGATTACAATATGGTATGCAGGTGCGGGGAATGTTTTTAGCAACAATAAATTTTTCTTCGGAAAAACTATTCGCCCGGGAAATCATACTGGAATATATAGTTTTTGTTCACAAAATTCGACGATTGACAACAATAAATTTTCCGGCGATTTGAATTTTGGTTGTAATGTTGGGCCGAAGAAAAATTGTTCTTTTAAGAAGATAAAATTCCAGAAATACTTTATTTCCTGGACCGGGCTTGGTTTTAAATGTGATATCAGCCTGAATAAAAACAGTTTCAGATCGACAAAATCAGGTTTTAAAGAATTTAATTATTAGCTGAGCTGAAAAATTAGGACATCATAGATCATGTCTAAGGCTTGGGTAAGTGCATATTTTTTAAATAAATGAGCACTAATTAACAATAACATAGTATTCATAAATTGCATAGTTTTTAATCCTCCTTAAGGGGGTAATTGTTTGTAAGGTGAAATTTACAATATATTACAACCAGGAGGATTCTAACTGTAAAGAAGCGTAAAGAGTTAAAATATAAAGGAGTACGATGAGATATTTATTTTCTAAGCAACTTTGTTGTATGCTTATTGCTTTGATGGTAGCAAGTAATGCGTTCGGAGGAAAAAACAAAAAACTTTCTGAACTTTCCACAAAAAATTATTTTAATATTTTAGGTGAAAAGGCTTCGACTGCTAGTGGCTTGAAAATCAATGTCAAAGACTTGAATAATGACGGTAATAAAGAGATTATTCTGGAAAATAATCAAATGATTTATGTTCTGGAACCAGCTTGCGGCGGAGTGGTTAACTATGCTTTTGACAAGCATTCAAAGACCAATCTGGTAAAATTACGAACTAAAGTAACTTGGGGCGGAGTTTTTTCAGATTGCGTGCTGCCAGGACGGTCCCGCAGTGATTGGGCATATTCTAAATATAATTACAAAATACTATCAAAAGGTCCAGATAAACTTGTCTTAAAATTATTTTTGCAGGGTAAATCTGGTTCCCTGCAATGGGTTACTTTTGAAAAAACGTTTACCTTAAGTAAAGATAATGCAGCGCTTCGTGTGGATTATCGTTTTATTAATGACAAACGTAATGTCGTGCCGATAAAATATGGATTATGGTTTCACAATGGATTGGGTACAAAACTGGAATCATCCAGTATTTTCTACACAACCTCTATGGGCGTAATGAGTCAGCCTACGGGTAAAGAAATGCGTAATTATGGTACCGTTCGCGGTTGGAATGGACTTATTACAAAGTCAGGAAAAGGTTGTGCTGTTCTTGTAGATTACAGAATTTTGAAGCAGCATTATTTCTGGTCAAGATCAAAAGACTATTCTACTGTTGAGTCGCATTTCGGGATTTATCCGGTTAAGGCCGGTGAAAGTTTGGACACTACAGCATGGCTGGTGCCTTTTTATGGTGTGGGAATCCCGGAGGGTGTATCGCAAAATATGACCGGACGATTTGACTTGAAAGAAAAGTACACAAAATTCCCTGCGGAATTCAATCTGAAATTCAAGGCGTCTGTCGCCGGTAAATACTCTGTTAATGTTCAAGTAAAACGTTTGCCATCAGAAAAATGGGAGGACGTTGCCGCATTTAGTAAAGATTTTGCAGTATCGCCAACGACCATTCCGATAAAATTTACCCCTTCCGCAACTGGTAGTTATGTTTTTCGTGCTTCAGCCAAAGAATTCGGCAAACAAGTATTTGAAATGGAAACTTGTGTCGTTATCGGCAGTAAATCCGGCGTTTATGAAATGAAGCCATTGGTGCGCAAGTTGTTGGAGCCGGGAGTAAAAAAAGCGGAAAAAGATGATCTCGAATTTAATTCGCTCAAATATGTAACTAAACATGTCAAGTGGGCAAAACCTTTTGCCAGTGGAAATCCTAAAGTATTGTTTTTAGGTCGCAAACGTGCGGCAATTCGCGACAGCGTCGAAGTCGCGGAACGTTTCGGAATGCGTTTTGATAATTCTTATCTTGCTTGTTTTGTGACGCGGGGAATTTATGATCTTGGTGCATATTATGGTGTACTGGATAAGAATAAGGTATTGTTGGAAATCGTCAAATTATTAAATAAAAATAAATATGATTGTTTTGTAATTTCCAGTCAACTTTGGAAATTTTTCAATAAGAAATTGAAAGACCGAATTTTACAGGAAGTCAAAAGTGGAGCCGGTTTGGTTTTGACCGCACCTGAAGCTCTTGACGGTTCTCTGAGTAAACAGTTTACTCTTACCGAAAAGCCCAAACGTATCAAAGGTTTTTGGAAATCAATAAAAGATCACGCAATTACTGCTGGCGTGCCGTTTGAGGCATTGCCTGCTACTTTTGCCCTGCCCTATTCAACGACCGGCAAAGTTCTCGCCATGATCGGCAGTAAGCCATTGCTTAGCGTATTTAAATACGGCAAAGGAAGAGTTGCCGCAAGTAGTTGGTCAGTAAACGGGAAATATCGTACCGGCTATTACTATAAATATACAGGACGGACTTTCTTGCCGAACCAGCTTTATATCGGAGTAGGGGATATTAAATATGATTATTGGGAGTATCAGCTTTCATTATTGGCACGTATGATTTACTGGAGTGCCAAGTGTGATTTTCGCTTGACCGGCGAAGCGATGCGGGTTGCTGATGGTAATAAACTGAACTTGATTTTTAATAATCTGAAAGCCCCTGAAAAACTTAGTGTTGAACTGACAATACGTGATAAATTTTATAATACTGAACAACAACAAAAGTTTAATGTCACACTCAAGCCTGGTTCTCAAAAACAAAGCTTTACTTTTACAAAACCAATACTGAACGGCATTCATTTTGCAGATGTCATTGTGAAAAGTTCAAAAGGAACGGAATGGTGGGGCAGTGCTTCGTTTAAGATTGATAATGACGTAAAAATTACCCAAATAGTCAGTAAACGTAAAGTTTGGAAGAGGCCGGAAGACTTTATCTGTGCCGTTAACACAGAGGTCAAAAATTATAAAAATAAAACTCTTGAAGTGTCATTAGTTGACTCTTTTGAGCGGATTTTTGCAAGACAGACTAAAGCCTTGGATTCTACAGTTAAATTTACTTTGCCGTTGAAGTATAGCCGCGGTCTAATCTTTACGGTTCGCGCTAAAATAAAGCAAAATGCTAAAGTAATTTCAGAAAGCACTAAGCAATTTATTCTTCATGGCGTGCCGGATGCGCGTAAAATGCAGGTTTCTTTTGGATGGCCGAATATTACTCTGTCCGGGTATCACCGCTTTTTGATTAAAGACTATTTTTCGCTCCTGAAAACTCTTGGTGCAACTTCGATTCGAATATTTCAACATGAGATCAGGCTTGAAGCGGAAAAAGCTCGTGAGGTAAATTTGCCTATCCTTAAAAGTTCATCATCGTGTGGTACCGGTGGTAAATTTCCATTTACCAGAAGAGCTGTAAAAGATAAATTCGGGTTGATTAGAAAACTATGCTTGAGTGATCCTAAAGTACATAAACGAATGGAAAATTTAAGTTCCAGAGTTAGTTGGCAGGATAAATACGGAGCACTTTATCGCGGCGGCGAAGATGAATCCAACTATATAACTAAATGGGAAGGATGTTATTCTAAATTCTGTCAAAAAGAATTCAGGATCTGGCTGAAAAAAGAATATGGCAGCCTCAAAGCTCTTAATAAAGAATGGGATACTGATTACTCTGAATGGAATCAGGTTTTCGCTATGATTGCCGAGGAAGTTAAAGGGCGTAAGTCTTATGCTCCATGGTTAGATCATCGCAGTTTTAATGAGCGGAATTTTGCGCGAGCATTAAGTAGTATAAAGCGTGGTGCGAATCGACACATGCCGAATACTCGTATTTCACTTTCCGGTACTCCTGGAACCAATGCGTTTAACGCATGGAACTGGTATCGCATTATGCAAGTGTTGGAAGCTATTGAAAGTTACGGTGGTGAACAAACTACTATGCAGCGTTGTTTTAAACAAGGATTTCTTATCTGGTTACCGTGGATTGGTTATAACAGCGAGAAAGAGATGTTGGATTGGAACATTATCGATTCACTGTTTCAAGGCGCTACCGGCTTTTCCGTTTTTAGCGGCAACTTTAATATTAATCCTGACTTTACGCTTCCGCGTGCCGGTCGTGATTTAAAAGCATCGCTTGATGTATTCAAGAAGGGAAAAGCTGAAGTTATCATGAATTCTGAATATAGAGCTTATCCGATAACGTTTCTTTATTCACCAGCTTCGATAAAAGTTAATTGGATGGAAAAAAACTTTGAGCTTTATAAATCTGAAGTAAATGGCATGAAAATGTTGCTGGCAGACGCTAATAGTGATTATGACTATGTCGCTTATCAGCAACTTGAAGACAGTAATTTACTGCAGAACAAATACAAAATGTTTTATCTGCCGCTTTCTACTGCTTTATCTGATAAAGAGGTCGCGCAAATCGAAGCATTTGTGAAAAACGGGGGAGTTCTTATAACAGATATGGCTTCTGGACGTTTTTCTGGACATGGGCGAAAGCGTTCAATATCCGCGTTGGATAAAGTATTCGGTATTGATTCCAGTAAAAGTAAGATTATTGCTGCGGATGCAACGGTTATTGGTGTCGGCAAAGATGGTTTATTTAACTTAAATGGACTTAATATGCTGGTGAGAAATATTGAAGCCGGTATCGAATGCACCAGTGGCAAAGCTCTCGCTGAAATTCAATACAGGGACAGCAAATATCCAGCTTGTATTGTTAATAAGTACGGCAAAGGTTATACACTTTATTTGGGCAGCAGTATGTTGAAAACTTTTGGTGCTTGGGATGAGCGACGTTATTTTAAGAAAAACCGCCCGCAGGTGAAAATACTGACCGGTATGATAAAAGCCTTGTTTAAAAATGCGGGAATAAAGACATTTGTTCAACCGCTTACGGATGATGGTGAAAAACTCGCGGCAACTAAATGTTATCTCCGTCAAAATGGATCATCATATATCGTTGGTCTGGTACGAGATTACACCATAACACCAAGTATTGATCCTAAACCGCGTAAGGTAACTGTTAAATTGTTCAATAAATTTCATTGTTATGATTTGCTGAAAAATAAATACCTTGGTTTTGGGAACAGCTTCAAAACTGAAGTTGGACCATTAACGCAAAGCGCGTTTGTGCTGCTGCCGTATAAGCTTGAAGCCGTTAATATCTCCGGTTCTGCAGTTGTTGAACGCGGCAAAGAATATAGCTTTGCTATCAGCTTGAAAGCCAATACTGACAAGTTGGTCAAACATACTCTGAATATCGCAGTTCTCGGACCGGATGACAAGGAAAAGGAAGCGTATTCAGGAGTGCAGTTTACTGATAACGGCAAGTACGTATTGACTATTCCGGTACCGCTTAACGCGGAATCGGGCACGTGGAAAATAATTGCGACTGATGTTGCGACGAGAGTCAAAGGTATTACAAGTTTTCAGTTAAAATAGAATTTATGGAGATTAATATGATTTCAGAGAAAAGGATTCCGCTTGAAATTCCGACTGGAGCAATAGCGGATAAAGGCTATATTCTTAACCCCGGAGAGGAAGTTAATATTGCTTTTAAGACAAAACATTCAGGAAATCCTGTTTCCCGCCGGCTTCGCGTAAACGGCGAAGTTGATTTCTTTTAGCGCTGGAGACAGGAATCTGGAATTCCTCAATACTGTTATCCATCAATCGAAGACGCTTTGGATACAAATGACGCGTATGCCGAAAAATATTGTTTAAAAATAAACGGGACAGGCGAAGCATATCCCCGGAACGCTTATCTGAAAGTATTCAAAGCTGATTTATTTCCCGGCGAAAATTATAAGTTTGAAGCATTTGCCAAAGCCGAAAATCTGGAATTGGATCCGGCGTTTCTCCACGGTAAACAGCTTCAATTCGTTCTTTATGAGTCATAACAAGCTCCTGCATTAATTTAAATTTCACTTTTAAATAATCTTTATATGTAATTATACAGTAATTTATTTGATTTTAAAATGAACTTTGTATATAATTATTTATTAAATGAATGTAATTTTATGGGGTTTTAGTAATGTCGTTAAAGTTAAAATGTGATTACATAAAGCTTGTTGAAATTTTGCACATGCCGGCCAGTCATGAAAGTATTGAGCAGATGATTAACGCTTTACTGAGCGTGTTGACTAATTCAATTAATATTGCGCTTGAGTTAATTCAAAAAAATAATTCCACCATAGAATCTCTTTCTGAAAAAGCCCGGAAGTATATTGAACATTATTATTATCATAATGATTTGACTGTTTTGCAGGTGGCTAAACAACTTGGAGTTTCAGCAGGACATCTGGCCCATATTTTTAAAGATGAAAATATGGGAACGACAAAAAGCTTATTTTTTCAAAGAAAGAGTCAGAAAGACTTGCAATAGAGTTATTGGTATAGTATAATAGATATTAAAGATACAATGTTCTTGTTTTTTATTTGGACATTATAAAAGCGGTTTTTCACAAATTAAAATTACTTTTAGCAACAGGGAAGGTGCTGGTGAACAATATAAAATTCAATTCTCAAAACACAGGAATAAGGTCAGCCGGCGATGCACTAAAGCAATATATCATCTCCAGCATAAAATCAGGAGAGCTACAGCCAGGAATGCCGTTACTTTCTACCAGAGAGTTGAGTAAAAAGTTCACAATCTCAGTCAACACTGCTCAAAGAGTACTCAAAGAGTTAAGTGAAGAAAACTATTTAATTCGTCAACACGGCAAGCAAACAATTGTTGCCAACTCAAAAGAAATGTCAGAAGATGTTACTGTAGGCGCATTGTTTTTTGGACTTGGAGTAAATCCGTTTCATGCAACAATGACTTCTGCTGTTTCTAATTATGCCTTAAAAAACGGCATAAGAATAGTTTCCGGCAGTGGGGAGTATCATAACCCGATAGATGAAACGAAGAATTTTCTGGACAAACTGAAAGATAACGATATAAAATATTGTATAATGACTCTTCAATCTACTTTCCGCCGTAAAGAGATTTGGGATTATATTGAAAAAACCGAAATCAAAGTGGTAATAATGAATGACTTCTGGCACAACGGCGGTCCGTTCTCCAGCATTAGGACAAACGAAGAATACGGCTGTCAGTTGATGTTTGAACATTTACTGAATTTGGGACATAAACGCATTTTACTACTTGACGAACAATCCAACACTCCCCGGTATTATGCGTTGAATGCATTCAGGCAAATATTGAGCGAGAGGTCTGTTGAATTCACTAACGACATGCTACATTATATAGAAGGGCCGGAAGGTCCTTATATATGGGAACTTAGTGATAAACTAGTGAAAAATATCATCAATAATTTTACCGCTGTATACTGCACGTATGACATTTACGCTTTAAGATTGATGCAGCGCCTGCGTGATGCCGGAGTAAAGATTGGCAAAGATATAAGCGTGGCTGGATTTGATAATATTACTCAATCTCAAAATGCAGAACTTACAACTGTAGCTCAACCAATTAATGAATTAGTCAAAAATGCTTTTAAACTACTCTTTTCTAAAGATAAAGAAAAGAAATGTATATGTTTAGCCCCTGAGCTCATAATCAGAAACAGTACGGGACCATGTTCAAAATAATATTTTAAAAAATTTAATCAACAAAGGAGGAATTGAAAATTGCAATCAGTAACTGCCCGCAAATAACAAAACAAACAATAAAAAGAGGAAAATAAAATGAAAAGCAAAATTTTTACACTCATCGAATTGCTGGTCGTTATCGCTATCATCGCAATCCTTGCAAGCATGTTGCTTCCAGCACTCAATAAAGCCAGGGATAGAGCTAAAACAATTTCATGCGCCAGTAATATCAAACAAATAGGACTTGCTGAACTCCTTTATTCAGAAGACTATGACGGTTATCTAACTAAGTCTTGGACAGGGGGATATCCAAATTACTGGTGGCATAGATTGTCTGTAAATAAATATCTTTACGCAGGAAGAATTGCGAATGTAAATGCTAGGCCGTATGTAACAAAAAATCGAGTTTACGTCTGCCCTGGAAGCACTAATGTAATAGGTTCGCTGGGCGGAGGCGGATGGTATGGAACTGCACGAAACCCTAGAGTATGTTATTCAATGAGTGATTTACTGGCAAATGGTCCTTACACCACCACAAACTCTCGAATTGGTAATTCCGCATACTACCGTACATTCAATAAAATATCAAGAATCAAAAAACCTAGTGAAGCCGGTATGATTTTTGAAAAGACCAAATACAGCAGTGATACCAGTACTGGCTGGGATACTGTTGGTTATTCGTGGCCCAGCGAGGCATTTGGCATAAGGTACTGGCATGCTGGCAAAGGAAACATCGCCTTTGTAGATGGACATATGGCTGGCAATACATATGCGGAAGTTAACAAAAGGCGCTACATGTATCCGGCGGATGCACAATAATTTAACATATGTATAAAAAAACGTGAAAATAGTTTTCATATAAAATATTAACTAAAAATTAAGGAAATCAACGCCATGCAGTTAAAAATAACACTTGCTTTGTTTTTATTAACAGGACTTTTCTCAATGTCCGTTAAAGCAAACACGTTTGAATTAAAATCAGATTGTTACGGTACTTTGTTTTGGAGAAGTACGCCAGGCTTTGTTCAAAAACAATTGACAAGCATGGGAAAGGGCAAAGACGCATCAAGAATTTTAATAAAATTTGATCTTAAAAAAATTCCCGTTAATAAATTCGACACGATAAAAAAAGCCGTAATAAGGTTAAATACCGCTTCGGTCAGGAATTCCGGCAAATTGTCGACTAAGATCGTTATTATAAATTCTGACTGGAACGAAGCGGATGTTGCGTGGAATCACGCTTGCTGGCCAAAAGTTACCAAGAGTAGTACAAAAGGCTATTTTGAATGTGCCTGGGACCCAAAATCAGGTGCCGGAACCGTTATTAAAAAAACTGGTGAAATTGAATTTGATGTAACTTCCATAATAAGACAATGTCTGTTTATGGGAAACAAAAATTACGGTTTCGCGCTGGTAACAGGCAAACAGTGTTTTGGAAGCAAAACAAAGGATAAATGGGATATTAAGTTTAAAGGAGTCCCTGAACTGATTCTTGAAACAACCGGCTCCGGTCCTGTTGCTACAGAAGAAGATATCGCAAGAAGGACATTGAGATTTTATCCGTCCGCAACTCTGCCGCCGGTTTCAGATCCTTATATTTTCCTCTGGTGTTCTTTTGCGGGAAGAGAAAGGCAAAAGCTTTTCTGGAATAAATTTAAAACGATGAATGTTGACGGCGTATATCCGTCTGAAGCCCGCACTCAACGCGGTATTCTGGGACTTAAGCAAAAACAAGGGCCTGCCAAGTGGTATGCAGCCAAATCCGCGAAGAAAATAGAAAAATACTATCATTCCCCACGGAAAAATAATATCCATGGTATTGCGATTGATGAATGGCAGCCGAGAACTAAGGTTTTCAGATCAGATCCTCCTTCTACAAGAAAGCGATTTTTCACCAAGGGGGTTGATTACGCGATAGAAGGCATAAAAGAAATAAAAAAGAAAGATCCATCATTTTATACAGCAGTTTACTGGCGCGGAGAAGAATCCTTGAAGCCGCTGGCTAAATACGGCTGTCCCGATCTTGTTCTGCCTGAAGTTTACACATGGTATCCCGGTCATAACGAATGGGCTATGGATAAAGAAGGCGTAATAAGAATGATGAAATGGGCGAAGAAAGATGGTTTTACAGGTCGTGTAGTTCCTCTCTTTGGTTGCCTGTATACCAAAAGGGCTTTCCCGAAAGAGAAAAAAGAACCCACGGCCGAGCAAGTGGAAAAACTGATTGTTTATACAAGAACAAACTGGCCTCAGGCCGCTGGCGCGGGATTTTATATCTGGTATAATACCAGAGGCAAAAGCAAAGACGAAAAACTCGCAAGAGTCAAAGATATTATGCCGCTGGCTTTTAAACTGGATAAATTATTATATAAACATTATGTAAAACCAGCCCCGGAAGTAGTAATCGTCAATCCCAAATACGATGCGAAGCTTACCAGCGCAAAAGTTCTTGTGAAAGCTGAAGCTAAAGGTAAGGGATCGCGTAAAATTATTCAATACCGCTGGTTTATTGATAATCGTTTAATGGCTGAAACCAAAAAGAATCAATGGCTTATGGACACACGTGGAGAAGAAACAGGAAATCATCTCATTACGGTTCACGCGATAGATTCAAACTGGAACAGAGCCGCCACGCAAATCCCTGTAAAAATAGTTAGATAAAGTAATTGGTAATGTCCGTAACATCCGTTACGGACATCTCGTTAAAATAAAAAAGGGAAATAAAATGATTAAAATAAAAATGTTTGTATTGTTTGTATTCGCTCTGTCAATTGCTAATGTTTTTGCTGCAGTGAAAAAAATGCCAGCTGAAGAATTTAACAAACTCAAAGAAGACGGCAAACTTGAAAGCGTAGCTAAGAATCCAAGTTTTGAAAAAGGCCGTAAAGGTTATAAATCCTGGAAAAGTAAGGGGTCAAAAGCAATTTTTGAAATAGTAGGCGGAGAATTTGCTTCAGACGGACGTCAATCCCTTAAAATTAGAAATTCTGATAAAGGAATAAGCGTATTTCAAACCATCATGGTTGAGCCCGGCGAAAAATATATCATAACGGTTAACTCTATTAAGCAGGGAGAAGGCCAGGCGAAGCTTAGTGTTCGTTTTCAAAATGCCAAGGGAAAATGGTTTTATAATGGACATTCATCCGCAAAATCATTTTTGTTTGAGAAAAAAGGCAGTGACTGGGACAGAATAATCCAAGTTATTACAGTTCCGAAAAAAGCAGGCAGGATGGTAGTTATGCTTGGAGCCAAAGCACAAAAAGAAAATGCTTTTGTATGTTTTGATGAATTTGGTATTTTCAAGATTAAATAAGCTTGCTAGATGTCGAACTGATGGATTATGGAGATTAATATGATTTCAGAGAAAAGGATTCCTCTTGAAGTTCCGGCTGGATTAATAGCAGATAAAGGCTATACTCTTAATCCCGGAGAGGAAGTTAATATCGCTTTTGAAACAAAACATTCAGAAAATCCTGTTTCCCGCCGACTTCGCGTAAACGGCGAAGTTGATTTTTTCTGGCAATGGAGACAGGAATCTGGAATTCCTCAATACTGTTATCCATCAATCGAAGACGCTTTGGATACAAATGACGCGTATGGCGAAAAATATTGTTTAAAAATAAGCGGGACAGGCGAAGCATATCCCCGGAACGCTTATCTAAAAGTATTCAAAGCTGATTTATTTCCCGGCGAAAATTATAAGTTTGAAGTATTTGCCAAAGCCGAAAATCTGGAATTAGATCCGGCGGGGGAAGTAACTGTTGAAGTCGGAATTTATTTGAGCAAAGACGGACGGCATATAAATGACGCGTTTGATCAACCGGATATCATAGAAGCAATTAATCTCCCGGCGGGAACTTATAACTGGAAGAGTTTTTGCGCCGATTTTTCCATGCCGGATAATGCTGTTTTATTGTTGATAAGAATCGGAGCCAAAGCTTTTAATGGAAACATAAAATTTGGCACTCCGATATTACATTCGCAGGGACAACCCAACTGCGTTCCGCATCTTTGCGCGAACAATTCCTTGCGTCCGCAGTACAACTGGGTCGGAGAAAACCTGTCTCGAAAGGAACGTCCGGAATTTGAAATCAAAATTGACAGAAAGGAAGTTTTTAAAGGTGAAAAATTCAACGCTATTTATCGCTGGCCGGATTTTGAAGTGGATTTACCGGAATTATCAGACGGAAAACATAATCTTGCTATAAAATTTCTTGCGGATTATGATTCGGCATTGCCTTTTGTCTTGAAAAGTGCTGAATTACTGGAATTCAGCGCAAGGGAATTTGAAATAATTTCTTTTCCTGAATACGTCCCTGCTGAAACAGATTTTGCCGTGTTTGTTAAAACCTGCGAGGCTGATATTGAGCTGAATATTTCCTGTGCAGAAAATATAACAACGCAACATTCGCAAGTAACTTTGTCGAATACGGGTTATCATATACTTACATTCAGCGCAAAAGAATCAGGTATAGACTCATGGATACAGTTGAATTCAGAACGTATTGTTATTCGTCAGATATTACTGAAACAAGACGACGGCGTAATGTTGTCAACGGGCGACGCGGTTTTTATCCCTCAGGATGCTGATGAATTTATGCGTTACCTTGAATGGTATTCAGCCAACAGAATAGGAAATTCTATATGCTTCCGCTCAGTTTACCGCTGGAGCGGTTCTCGAGAGTTAAATCCTGATGCCTGGAAAACAGTAATCCCGTATTTAGAAAAACTACAATTACCTTACCTGGTGATGGTTGACGGGCGGGAATTACCCGGTAAAAATGCAAATCCGCCGGACAGTCTGCTTGACGGACCGTATTATATGGGACGGCAGGCGCATGAAAATGATGGAAGTTTTTGTTACTGGGGCAATGAGCTCTGGTCTAAGGATGTGCCGGAAACTTACTCGGATGTCCTAGCCAGATCTATTGACAAAGGCGGTATTCAACCAGGCGTAAGACCAGTCAGAAAAGCTGACAAAACTTCTTGGTTTTTCGATCAGGAAAACGCGGATGATGTTAAAACTGCAAGCGAAATATTTGTCGCTAACCTGAAAAAAGCCAAAGCTGACTCAACCCGTCATACAGGTCCATCAACTTTATTCCGTTATTTTTACCAAGCAGGATATGAAATTCTCGGAGCGGAACAGATGTACGGTCCTGAGGAAATTATTTTAGCTGCACTTCGAGGAGCAAGCAATGCTTACGGAAAAGATATAACCGGAGCCCATCTGGCGTTACAGTGGGGTTCTACTCCACATGATACTGCCGAACACGCAAAGCGTTATTTTTTGTCGTTAGCGACTTGTTATCTGCAGGGCGTCAAACAAATAAACCTGGAAGAAGGGCTGTGGCGAATGGAAAAGGGCTACGTTGATAGTGATCGCTTCAGCCGTTCATGCCAGCGCCATTTGACTGAGCATACAAAGTTCCGGCAATTCATGGAATCCCACGAGCGCCGGGGTAAGCAACGGGTTCCAATTGCCGTACTTCAAGGTCGCTATGACGGCTGGCGCTGTTTTGGCAGAGGCAATGTCTGGATGCGGGAAGGCGAACAATGGGAATTTGGTTTGCCAGAAGAAAGTTTTGATCTTCTGAATGTTTTTTATCCACGCAGTATTTTGACTGATATTTACAAAGATAATTGTCCAATTGCTCCGCATGGCTGGTATACTGGCACACCTTACGGAGTAGTGGATTTAGTACCAATAGAAGCTCCGGCAAAACTATTAAATAATTATAAAGTGATTGCGTTTTTAGGCTGGAATACGTTCAATCCTGATGATTTCAAAAAGCTTTTTGAATTCGTAAAAAACGGCGGCAGTCTTATCCTGTCAAAACCGCATTTGTCGATCAATACAAAACGTAATTTACCTTCAAAGATAAGTCCTGATCAAACTTTATATGAGTTATTAGGAAAAGATTTTGAAAACGCTACAGGAATTATCAAAAGAAAAGTCGGCAAAGGCAAGCTTACGTACTTTGCAGACGATTCGTATCCGGCAGACTCCCAAATTCGCGAAGCCTATGAAAAAGAGTTAAAAACAGCGGCGATTGAGGCTGAACAAGTCGAACGCGTAAACGGCTGGATGCATGGAAACGATGATGTTAATTTCACAATTTACGAATGGGCTGACAGAGAAACCAGAACTCTGTACGCTTTAAATATTGACTGGTGGAGCGGTAAATCTGCCGCTTCCGCAAAATTACTGCTTGGCGACAAAGAATTCGATATAAGCGCGCGAGCCGGTTGTATTGAAACAATTACTGTTTCCAATAGCATTGCGGTGATGCCGCTTGCGGCGGATATGGATATTGTGGAAATCTCAGCAGACGAAATATCTCTGCAATCCGCATCAGGTGGAGAAATTAAAATTTTCGAAGAACTTAACGGTAAAGTTTCTACGTTAAAAGTACCACCGGGATTCCACACGGTCAAGTTGGCAGCCAATAAATGAGTTTGAGTAAATAATTACTAAATCATAATATTTTATATTTTTCTAAAGCTGTTGATAGAATTTCACCTTCAACAGAATGCTCTCGTTGAGTGTCTTTCAAAAAAGCGAGGTAATGCTTGATTTTAGCAGTTAATTTTCCTGCTTCGATATTCTCGTTTAAACAGCGGAGACAATGCATGCGGTAAATAAGATTGCTCCAATATCGTAAATCAATTCTATCCCATGGAGCTTCCCGCAAGACGTTTTTGAGAGGGAAAAAATCAATATCAAGAAAATCACCTTTTTCCGCGCCTTGCTTGAAACATTTAACAGCAGCGGTATCTTTTCCTGCCTCATTATAAGCAAGTCCGGCCTTGAAAAACCATTCCGCCTCTTTATTGCCGGAAGGTTTGCCGACTCCAATATTTTCAGGATATTCGGTCGCCCGTAAAAACACTTTTGCCGCTAGAATAAAGTCTTTTTTAAGCAAAGCTTTTTCTGCTAAAGCCTGGCAGGTTTGTTCGTAAAGAGAACGAGAAAGCATTTTCCCTTCACAGAGCGAGAAATTACCGTTTTTCAGTAGTTCCCAGGCTTGTTCCGGGCATTCATTAGCCAGATGTGCTTTTACACAGGCAAGTTTCAGGCGACTATCGTTTTCAATCATCTGTTTGTTTTTGGAAAACATCTGCAATCGTTCTATATTTTTGCCGCATTCCTCAAAAAGCATTTCTGCTTCTAATAAAGTTTTTTCTCCGGCATTCGCATTTTTTAATGCTTGTTCATAGAATTTAACCGCAGTTTCTTTATCATTTTTATGTTTCCAGTAGTAAAGACCGCAGTTTCTCAAAGCATTGGTTTGGTTTACGCCTTGAACTTTCTGCCATAACAGCAAAGCTTCTTCTACACGGTTTTTATATGCCAGCAAGCAACCGAGATGGTAAAGAGCATTTGAATCTTCCGGATTTTTCAACAGAGCATAATTCAAAATATTTTCTGATTCATTCCTGAAGACAAAATTTGTCTGCCAGTCGTTTTCAGCCGCAGAATTAAGCAATGCGGCAGCTTCCTTGTGATTGCCAAGCTGTTCGTTCAGCCAGGCTGAATAATATATGCCCAACGGCAGATTAATTTCATTCATTTTCAAAATAGACAAAGCATCATCAAACAAATTCAACTGTATATAATTACAAACTATTTCAAGGATGATTTGCGAGTTGTCTTTTAGCTCAACAGAACTCTTTCCATTCAAAATAAGTTCACCAATCACAAGTGGAGCAAAGGTGAACGTTTTTTCTGCTTTAACAAGATTTTCCGTCAAACTTTTTCCGAGCTTCCTCAGGCACAGAATATAAAGAGCCAAATGCTGGGCTTCCACGCTATCACCTACTACCTCCTGTAACACGGAAAGCGCGCGACGGTAATTTTGCTGCATAACTGCACATACCGCGATTTCGTATAATGCATGAGTTCTAAATTCTGTCCCGGCGGCTTTAGAAAAGGCGTTTTCAGCATCTTGATAAAGCTTTTCATTTCGCTTTAAGCGCCCAAAATAAAGTAATGCTTCGGGATTATTACAGTCAGTTTTCAAAAGTTTTTCTAAATTTGTCATCGCGGTTTCATTTTTACCGCAATCTATTGCAAGTCTTGCTTCTGCAAGCTTGGATTGAGTATCAGTTGCAGACGCGTAAACGGCCGCGGCTTCATCGCGATACCCCTGCTCTT
>Ga0255410_1047_pt1 | contig 18679 bp, 11 predicted proteins | sample CelNoTSeSYBR01J2_FD_182126 | JGI IMG/M metagenome (GOLD analysis project Ga0255410, IMG submission 182126) | Sediment cell enrichment communities from methane seep in Santa Monica Basin, California, United States - CellEnrichment... | ecosystem: Environmental > Aquatic > Marine > Cold seeps >... | reverse complement strand
TTATTATTTTACTTGATGTATCGCCTTATTTGAACTGGAGTAATGAATATCCGAAGCATGTTGCAACGCATGTAGGCGGCAAACCGGCAACCGGACGGCATGGTCGAAAAGCTCCTCCTTCATATTGGTCTGAGCTTTACCGCAAACAGTCATTTGAGTTTGTAAAAGCTGTTATATCTTACCTGAAAACGCGTCCTTATTATAATTGTATCGCAGGTTTCTTCCTTAGCGGCAATGAAGATGGACAGTTTTATTATAATTCAACTGGTAAAACTCTACACAACGGGCAATCGCCAGCAGCTGTTGCCGCATTTCGTAAATGGTTAAAAAATCGCTATATTAATGTTGCTAATTTAAGAAAAGCATGGCGACAAACAAATATTACATTTGAAAAAGTCACCGCACCAGTTAAAGCTAAGCGTATTGGTTCAGTATTTCTCAATCCGGCTACTCAAAATAATTATATTGACTTTATCAGGTTTCTCAATGAATCAATGGCAAGTTTTGCAAATAAGCTTTGCCGTACTGCCAAAGATGCCGCTGGCAAAGAGGTCGTGACAGTTATGTGGTGGGGGCGCGGCGCGGCTCAATTAGTTTATCCGCATTTTGGACAAAGCAAAGTAGTTTTTCCTGCGGCGGACATGGATGTCATGGGGTCTCAGGCTGGTTATTATGGCGAACGAGAAAATGCCTGTACTTGTTTTATGCCATGGGTTTATGATTCAGCCCGGCTACACAATAAAATTACCATGCTGGAAGCTGATTTTCGCACCTGGCTTTCGCCATATAAAAGCATGCAGCATGATTATCATGTGGCTCGTTATTGGAATTTGTATGACTTGAAAGGAGCGTTGCTGCGGGACTTCGGCAAACAAGTTGCGGTAGGCGGCGGGTTGTGGTGGTATGATATGAGTGCTGGATGGTTTAAAGATCCGACAATTATGCAACTAGCCAAGCAGATATCTGATGTTGCAAAAAAACTCTATACCAAACCGGTTAAGGTTACTCCTGCGCAAATTGCTTTAGTTGTTGATGAACAGAATTTCTACCGAAGCACTGAACAACTGGATATTTGGAATGGTCCCAATTATCATGCATTGCGATTAGGACAACGGGCGCTTCTGCGTTCTGGTTTGAAATATGATTTTATTTATTTTAATGATATTATTGCGGGTAATCGCGATAATTATAAAGTCTATATCTTTATGAACTCTTGGTTGGTTTCTCCTGAACAGCGGCGTTTCATTGAGAAAAAGTTAAAACGCAAAGGAAAAACTTTGCTTTGGCTTTATGCTTCTGGTTATCTGACCACAAATGGATTTTCATTACAAAATATGCACACGCTCACCGGTATCAAATTAGTTCAAAACGGTAATGTTGTTAATAGAGCTAGTTTTGTAAAAGGCTCTCAGCAATTGCTCAAAGGGCTTGGTGGTAAAACTGCTGGTTTAGGTATCGGCATGCCTGGGCCACGCTTTATTGTTAAGGATAAAACTGCTCAATCCCTTGCATGTTATCCCGATGGCAACATCGCGACGGCACTAAAAAAGATGTCCACTTGGAACAGTATTTATATTGGTAATCCGTCAGGACTTACACCTCAATTTTTTCAAAATATTGCTCGTTTTGCAGGAGTACATGTTTATAATACCCCGGGCGATATGTTTGTATATCATCGCGATGATTTGATTTGCCTGCATGGGGTTGAGGGAAATACGAATCAGCTTACGTTCCCGGCTAAAGTTAATATCAGTGATTTATTTAGCGATAAACCTTTACTGAAAAACAGCAACATTCTAAAAATCAAGCTCCAGCCAGGGGAAACACGTTTACTTAAGGTAATAAAGCAATAATATGAAAAAAATACTTCTTCAAAGTCTGTTAATATTAGTTTTCTGCATTAGCCTTAACGCACAAAATATTTATGTTGACAATATAAAAGGTCATGATTCTAACAATGGTAGCAAGCAAGCTCCATTTAAAACTATCAAAAGAGGAATCAAAGAACTGCATCCAGGCAAAATATTATTTCTTACTCCCAATTTAAAACCATACTCTGAAGCTGTAAAAATTAAAAATATAAAGGGGACTTCCAGTAAGCCAATAATTATAGATGGATGCATGTCAGTTCTTTCAGGAGCCCAGTCGCTAAATCATAACTCGTGGCAGCCTCTCAAAGATTCGATTTACAAAAAAAAAATAAAAAAGAGATTTAAAAGCAAAAGATACTTTATCATTATCGACAAAAAACCACAACGCATGGGGATTCATTACAAATTAAGACGTCTGCCATTTAAAAAACTGGAAGAACTTAAAGCCGGCGAATGGACTTTTAATAAAAAAAAGAATAATTTATATGTAAAACTACCTGTTAACAAAAAACTTAGCGATATATCTGAGCCTAAAGATAATCCTCATAGCGGCGTTATGATTAGTGGAAACAGCAGCCATATAATCATTCGCAATATGATAGTTGAAAACTTTATCAATGATGGCTATAACATTCATGGCACATGTAAAAATATTTTATTTCAAAATATAGTAGCACGTAATTGCGGCGATGACGGCATCAGTGCTCATGGAACTTGCGACATTAAGGTAAAGAATTTTATTTCCGTTGGTAATCCTTCCGCAATATGTCATGTTGATAAAGCAATAGCTAAACACGAAAATATTTTAATCACCAATACCGCAGGAGTAAATTTATTGCTACTTAATTCTAAAAATTCATTCACAAACTTGATAATTAAATCATCTGGCGATCTAGATTTTATAAATGGTGAAATCATTTTAAAAAATGCACTTTTTGAACATCCCGGCAAAGAAAAGCCATTATTGAAATTTAAAACCCGCAATGTTTCATTTCAAAATGTTTTCGCAAAATCTTATTGTATTAAAAATAAACCGTCGTCGTTGATACTATTTTCAGAACAAAACGTAAAGAAGTTTAATAACAGATTTGTATCACGAACTCTTAATGCCGTTTCTTTTTTATCTAAACAATCAAAATAACTTTCACCGTATGATTAAAAGTTTATTTTTTCCCCGAGGGTGACTTTTTGTCCGAAATATAACAGTCCGTTAATTTTGGAACAAATTATTTTCATTCCAGGTTTAAGGTTTTTGCCAATAATTTCCGCAGTTTTATTGAACTTGTTATAAACGAATACCTCTATAGGTGAGACTTTGTTGTCTGTGCCGATAACAAAAATAAAAGTGCGTCCCTTAAAAACCTGCAGGGCCTCCCGCGAAACAGTGTACATGTATTCAGACAACTGGGGAATTGATACCCAGACATTTTCGGATGGCTGGAAGAGCCAGGAAGAATCACACATAATAGCTTTGCCGCCATCAACTAAGGTACCCCCGATTTTGCCAAGGATAACTTGTGAATCTTTTAAGCCACCAGCATTCTCAAGGGCTTGATATTGCGCGGAATGCTTTTGTATAAACATATTTTTTGGTTTAACTCGAACTTTTTGAACAGTAAAGGTATGAGCTTTTTGGGATCCATTTTTCGGCAAACTTTTAGTTAAAATAGTCCAAACATAAGGACCTTCATCGTCTTTTTTCAACGATCGGGATGGAATCCACAGAGGTATATCTGGATTTTCAGAAGTTTTAATTGCGCGCATCCGGGTATATATTTTGGGCATTTTTTGTTGTTCTGGAGTTAATTTTCGCTTTGGAACTAAAAAGTTTTTAACAGATAGTTCAATATAGTCAGTAAATATTTCCTGGGTTTTAAGCCATGCGGAATAAGGCTTGGTAAATCCTGTTGGATAAACCAGAAAATCATTGTTAACACAAAGCAAATCTGTTAACACATCATGAAGCTTTACTTTTATACGAGCCGGATTAAATGCTGATAAAACGATAATTGATTTATCATCGCATAATGAACTTCCTTCTTCCGCAAGAACTTTTTCAACAATTCCAGAAAACGGTGCGCGCAAAACCTTGTTGTCTAAATTTGATTTAGCGTCAAGCAGTTCCAGGCGGCAGACGTCATAGTCACCGGCTGCCTGCAAATAATCATTTTCAGCCTCTTCATGTTGACGTTCACTGAAGACGTGGCGTTTATATAGTTTTTCGATTCGCTTGAGGTTTAAGCGAGCGTCTTTTAATGACTGTTTCGTCTTTTTAACCTTTTGCACACAAATATTAACTATAATTTTTTCTTTAATATCCTTGGCTCTAGCGAGAATATCCCCATGGCGTATAACTTTGCCATCAGCATCTATAACTTTGCCACGCACAACTTCGTTTACCGGAGCGACATAGGTAATCTGAACGTCGCTTAAAAAAGAAAGATTTGCCGAACGTGACAGCCCAACCGATCCCATGAAAATTGCATTTTTACGAGGTGAACGCCGCAGGAGAATATATGGAACAGCTTGGTCTAAAGCCGGAAGAGTGCTTGACAAGAGTGCTAAAAACCCCAAACAGACACATTTAAATATTTTTTTTTTCATAAAAAAGTCCTTTATTATTGTTTAAAAACTAATTGCATTATTGTCTCCCATGCGCTGAAGATCTTCTTGAGAAATTTCCTGATAACCAAAAGGCTCCATACTGAAAGATGCCCGTCCGCCGGATAACTTGGGCAGTGCGGTGCTGAACCCGAACATCTCCGCCAGGGGAACTTCACAGCGCAGTACTTTGGAGCTTGCCACATTATCAATACCGGTAATTATACAGCGACGCATTTGCAGGTAGCCGGTAATTTCTCCGACAACCTCCTCGGGTGCTGTTATATCCAGTTTCATTATGGGTTCCATCAATTTTGTGCCTTGAGCAATTGCTTTATTGACGGCATCGATCACGGCTCCCGCAACAGCACCGTCGGTGGTTTTGTCAATACTACCGCTAAGCGATGTGACAGTGGCTTTTATGTAGATTAATGAATATCCCTGGTTTCCGCCGGTTTTGAGAGATGCGGAGAGCGTATCCTGGGCGGTTTTAATCCAGGATTTCGGCAGATTTGCGTCATGTACTGTTGATTCGACGATAATCCCCTGAGCCAGCCTTGCCGGTTCCAGGTTAATCTTTACTTCAGAGTATAATTCTTTGTCGCCTACCAGTTTATCAAAAACACCCGTTATGGAACAAGAATTCAGCAAAGTTTCACGAAATGCGACTCGCGGCTTGCCGTAGCGAATGTTGACATTGAATTCATTTTGCAGGCGATGTGTACAAATTTCCAAATGAAGTTCACCCATTCCAGAAAGGATCAATTGTCCGGTGTTTTCGCTTTGTTCCACCTCAAGAGTGGGGTCTTCACGGCACATCAACTCTAAACTGGAATGCAAACGGTCTTTATCGTTTGCAGATTTTGGTTCCAGAGCCATTGAGATTACCGGTTCCGGAAAATCTATTTTATTCAGCAGAACCTGGCGCGCATTATCACACAAGGTATCTCCGGTAAAAACATCGTCGGGTCCAATTATTCCAACAATATCACCCGGGCCAACTTCATCCATAGCGTCAATGTTTTTGGAATAAAGGCGCAAAATGCGTTTCACTCTTACTTTTTTACCATTTCTGGCGTTGACGAGGGTATCGTTCATTCTTAGTTTGCCGGAATAGCTCCGCAAGTACAATAAATCAGCGCTGCCGCTCGCGATTAATTTGAAAACCAGACCGCAAAAATGAGAATCATTAATATCAACCTGAACTTTTTCCTGGTTTTTCGCATTAAATGCGGGATATGCGGGGCGATCAGCCGGACTTGGCAAATAATCAATAACCGCGTCAAGCAAAGGCTGTACACCGATATTTTTTTTAGCGGAACCGACAAAAAGTGGACAAAGTTTATTTTCAACAACCAGGCGTCTAATTTCAGATTTTAGCAAATCAGGTGGAATTTCCCGTTCGTCGAGGTAGAGATCGGCGATATCCTCAGATAATTCGGCGACATCTGAAAGAAACTGATCGCGGGCGGCTTCGCTTTCCGCTAAAAGCTCTCCGGGGATATCTTTCACAAATACTTCTGAGCACTCATCTCCACCAAAATGTAAATATTTCATGTGGAACAAATCAATAATCCCGCTTAGATCAGATTCTATACCGACGGGGATTTGAAAAGGACTTATTTTTATTAAAGGGAATTTTTCCTTAATATCTTTAACAGTACGCTCAAATGACGCGCCAAGACGGTCAAGTTTGTTAATGAAAGCAATTTTGGAAACGTTGTAGGAGGTGGACTGATTCCAAACCTTTTCGCTTTGAGCCTCGACTCCTTCAACGCCGCTGAAAATAACCACCGCGCCGTCACAAACCCGAATAGAGCGTTCCACTTCAGCGGTAAAATCAATGTGCCCCGGCGTGTCGATTAAATGAATCATCGCGGTACGGTCAGAATTGGTCCATTTAAAAGTGGCAGCAGCGGAAACGATAGTAATTCCACGGCTCCGTTCTTCATCAAGGTAATCCATTACGGTATTACCCGAATCAATATTACCAATGCGATGGGTTTTGCCGGAATAAAAAAGAAAACGTTCCGTGAGGGTTGTTTTTCCGGCATCAATATGAGCAATAATGCCGATATTCCTGATAGATTCTAAACCAAGCTGATCTGCCATTTCGCCATTCCTGTTTTAGATTATAAAGCTGCCGTCCGAGGGACCGACACTTTTGCAATTACCTCTTATTTCTTTTTGTTTCCCCAAGGCCACCATTTTGAAGTGGTTTTAGGAGTCTTTTTGACAGATTTAGTTTGTGACTTTGTGAAATCATCCAAAGTCTTTTCAGGCGAGCTGTGCTCTTTTTTGTGATATAGAGGGTTGTGCGCTTGCACAGCACCAAATTTATCATCTACCTCGGGAAGCATTCCTTGACGAGCTTTAGGCAACCTGATGGTTTTAGTAGAGAGCTTGGTTGTATTAGTATTAGATTCAAGCAAATCACTTTCTATTCCCATTCTAGTTTTAAGGTTGGGGTCTTCTGCTTCAAGGGGGGCTTGTTCTTCTGGAGATGCTTGTTCTTCATCTTTGACATCAACATTTGTCTCAGCGGTTTTAACTTTGTATTTTTCGTCAAGCTCTGGAACTTCGAAAGTAGTATCGCAAACCGCACATTCAACGAATTGTCCTCTTAAGTTATAGTCCAATTCGTAAACTGTTTTACATTTGTAACATTGTACATGTATTTTTTCTGACACTTTTTACCTCGCAAAAATTAATTACTCAGCATTTAATGCAACTTCTTCTCTACCTTTTGAGAAGAAGATAGCATAAATCCTGCTAAAAATCAAGCAAATGATGCGGAAAACTATTTGCTCTTATTTCGTTTTCGCTCAAGTGCACCCAGGTGCATTTTCCGTAAACGAATACTTTCAGGAGTCAGCTCAACCAATTCATCGTCTTCAATATACTCCAAAGCCTGTTCAAGACTCATCTCGATATGAGGAGCGATTTTCAGATTACGGTCGGTTCCAGACGATCTTACATTAGTTAGATTTTTGGTTTTCTGTAAATTAACCATCAACTCGCCGTCACGACTGTGCTCCCCGACAACCATTCCTTCGTAAGTTTCGGTATTAGGTGGAATAAAGAAAACGCCGCGCTGTTGTAAAGCGTCAATGGCGTAAGCTGCGGCGGGACCTTGTCCCATGCTCACCAGCGAACCTACCAAACGATGCGGAATTAGACCTTTAAAAGGGGTGTATTTTAAGAAACGATGAGAGACAATGGCTTCTCCGGCGCTAAGAGTTAAAGCTTTGCTACGCAATCCAATAAGGCCGCGCGTAGGAATTTCAAATTCTATTAACTGACGCTCGCCACGTGATTCCATGTTGGTCATTTCACCTTTGCGGACGCCTACGAGTTCAATAATTTTACCGGCAAAGCCGCTTGGAACATCGACTGATAGCGCTTCAAGTGGTTCTTGTTTGACATCGTCAATAGTTTTATAAATTACTTGCGGCTTACCCACGGCAAGTTCGTAACCCTCACGACGCATGTTTTCCATCAAAATAGCTAAATGCAGAACACCGCGACCGCTGACTTTAAACGAGTCGCCAGTGGTTTCTTCAACATGTAAAGCTACATCTTTTTCTATTTCTTTGAATAGGCGTTCGCGCAGATGACGACTGCTTACATATTTGCCCTCGCGTCCATAAAATGGTGAATCATTAACTTTGAAAAGCATAGAAATAGTCGGTTCGTCAATAGCTATAAGCGGAAGCTTATCCTGATGCTCAGGGTCTGTGATCGTATCGCTGATGTCAATACCCTCAATGCCGACAATCGCACATAAGTCGCCGCACGTAACGCAATTCGTTTCTTTTCTGCCAAGTCCTTCAAAAACAAATAACTGTTTAATTTGAATAGCCTTAATGGAACCGTCACGCTTAATAATACTCAAAGGGGTAGTGATGCGAAGTTCTCCGCGATAGACGCGACCGACGCCGATACGACCAACATAATCTGAATAATCAAGTGAAGCTACCTGGGCTTGCACCGGACCGTCAACAATTTTTGGAGCCGGGATATATTCTAGAATCGCGTCCATCAAGGGCAAAATAGAATCTCTCGGGTCGGAATCCAAGTCTTTGACTACCCAGCCGTCGCGCCCACTGCCGTAAAGAAGTGGAAATTCGAGCTGTTCGTCATTTGCATCCAGCTCGCAGAACAAATCAAACACTTTATCATGAATAACATCCGGACGGGCATCTGGTTTGTCAATTTTGTTAATAACAACAACAGGTTTTAAGCCGAGCTTTAAAGCTTTGTCTAAAACAAAACGGGTTTGCGGCATTGGACCTTCGGCGGCGTCCACAAGCAGCAGTACGCCGTCGGCGAGCTTAAGAACGCGCTCGACCTGTCCCCCGAAATCGCTATGTCCGGGAGTGTCAATGATATTTATTTTAGTGTCTTTATAAGTAACGCTGATATTTTTTGAAAGAATTGTTATTCCGCGTTCACGCTCGATGTCATTACTGTCCAGAACACAATCCTGAACGTCTTGATTCGCGCGAAAAATATTCGCCTGTTTAAGAATTTCATCTACTAAAGTTGTTTTGCCATGGTCAACATGGGCAATTATTGCCACATTTCTAATTTCTGTCATATTATTCCTTGTATATAATATATTTATAGCCACAATGTGAAAGTGTACACCCGTTGCGTGCTATGTTATTTCTAAAGCAAAACGTATAATATACAGCCAAACTGGATAAATAACATTAAAAAGGCTCAAAAAAACATTTTTTTTCATTTTTTCCATTTTTTCATTTGACATTAAAAGAAAAGAGCGTATAATAACTGCTCTTTCAGACGTCCCCATCGTCTAGAGGCCTAGGACACCGGGTTTTCATCCCGGCAACAGGGGTTCGAAACCCCTTGGGGATGCCATTTTTTTATTTTCAGTAGTTTCTTTTTCCATAAAAATCCAAAATATCGCAAAGAATCGTTGTTTCTGAAACTTCTGCGAGGCTTTTAAAATCTTCTAATCACCGCAGGCAGCTTGTAAGAAAAACAACTGACCGATCTTATTGCATATTACGAAAAAATCTAAAAAAATAATAATGCTCTCTTGACTTTTTCACTAATTCACTCTATAATGAACTGTATTCATTAATGATGAAACAAAAAGAGATAGCAGATATGGCTGAAGCATTAGTTAAATCAATAAAAAAAGCATTTGACGCATTGGATTATGTAATGCAGTCAAGCCGTTCCGGTGTTGGAGCGACTCTCAGTGATATCGCGGAGAGTCTTGATGAAAAGCAGACCACCATGCGTAATATTTTGAAAACAATGGAAGCATGCGGCTATCTGGCACGTAAGGATAAACTATATGTACCGGGCGCAAAAACCGGTGATCTGGCAAGAACTAATAGCCGGGAAGCCTTAATCAAGGCAGCGGCTCCCCTGCTGGCTCAGGCGGCTCAGAAAAGTGGAGAATCATTTGTCCTGACATCGGTTTATAATGGCAAACGTGAAGTAATCAGCCGTTATAACGGTTCTAATGAAGTCGGCGTAAATACTGGTGTGGCAGAAAATAAAAAGGTTTATTCATTGGTAACCACCAGAATTTTCCTGGCATTTGCAAGTAACATTGAAAGAGAGCAGTTTTATAAAACAAATGGATTGCCCGGGAATGAATGGCTCGAAACAAGTGACGGTAAACTGGAACAAGCTCTTGACAAACTCAAAAAAGCTGGATTCGCGGCCGAACGCAATAAATCATTGTGCGCCTATGCATTCCCGCTTATGGACGGCAGCGGAAACGTACTCGGTTCCATCGGGGTATATGCTCCAGCTTTCAGAATCAATAAAAAAACTGAATCAGAATTGTTAATTATCCTGTCTAAAATAGCAGATAAGGTAAATAAACAATTTTAATTTAATAAAAAATAAACAACCAGAGTTCAATATATTTAAACTAATTGAATTACTGGTAATACTAACTAAAAAGGAGATTTAAGCAATGAATTTAAAAGAGTCTATCAAAAACTTTGCCTATGAACTTGGAGCTGACTTAGTTGGTTTCGGAGACATTGGGCGTTGTAAGCACGCTCCGACAATGATGAGTCCACAGGGAGTGTTCCCCGGCTCCAAAACCGTTATTGTAATGGGAATCCACCATCCTGATGCCTGTGTTGAACTGGGCGGAGAAAATCACCCGCAGGAAATCGGTCCTTACTCTGTACAATACCTGATGAACTCCCGTCTCGATGAGCTTTCGTACAAAATGGCCAGCTTCATGGAAAAACAGGGTTACGGCGCAATCCCTATCTGTTCGAGCAATATTTGGCGTTACAACCAATACAAAGATCTTAATGCGATATTTGCCCCTGATGTGAGCAATATCTATATGCCGGTAGTCGCTGGTTTGGCGGATATGGGCTACAGCGGTCTTGCCCTTACTCCTGAATACGGCGCAAGAAACCGTTTTGTAACGATTATTACTGACGCTGAAGTTGAACCGGATCCATTGATTGAGCCCGGTACTATTTGTGACAAATGCATGCTTTGCCGCAAACACTGCCCAAGTCAGGCGCTTTCTAAAGAGATCAGCGGCGATAAAGTTTTAAAAATAGCGGATAAAGAATACCGCTTTGCTGATAAAAACCTGTGGCGTTGTGCCTGGGGCGAACACTTTGACCTAGACCTAGATCTGGAACTACCGGAAAAAGTTACTGAAGAAGTCATCGTTAACTACGTGGAAAAATATGGCGTACGCGGTGGCGAAATGGGACAATGTCTTAAGTTTTGTACTCCTAAAAAAATCAGGACATTTGACAAAACATACTCAAAAACCCCAATGCGCAAATATTGTATAAGTTGGGATGAAGACTTGGAGTCAAGAGCAGTAAATGATAAATTCATCAGCGACTGCTATGCGAAAGACATTGAGCATGTTGTGGTCCAGTCTGCTGAAAGCTTGAAAGCTAAAGGTATTGATATTGACACTATGCTGCCGGGAGCGTTAACTGCTATTTCACTGATTCGCACGCGTTCTAAAGATGAAAATAACAAACGTAAAGAGTATACTTCAGCATCATTTTGCCGCGCTGCAGATTATCATATTGATTCTGTATGTTATGACCTGACCAGAGATATTGAAGCTTATGGGTTCAGATCACTCATGACAATCGCTTCAAGCGGTTCACACTGTACCGCGATGGGCACAGTAACAGTAAACCGTCAGATTGCGAAAGAATTATTCAAAGATACTGACTGCGAGTACTCCATCAATACTGTGTTTACCCGCAAAACCCTGCCCGAAAGAACATTAAATCTTGCTGTAGACAAGGATCTGGTTGCACAGAAATTCAACTCTGCTGTCAATTTAACCGGGGTTATCAAAGATTACGCCAAAGAAGTCGGAGCGGATCTTTGCGGAGTTGCATCCGTTGAAAGGATAGGCGCGGTGGCAAAACAGTTGAAACCGCATTTTGACGGGGAGAAATATCTAAACGCAACAGATAAATCACACTACTTTAAGTTGTATGATCCTGTAGTTACAGAAGAGCACAGAAAAGTATTTACGGCTGAAGACTATCTGCCTGAAGCAAAGTCGGTAATTGTAATCGGATTGCGCTATCACCAGAAAGTATTGGAATTCGCCACTAAACCACCAGCAGAAGCTGTCGGACCATATGCCTTCCAGACTTATGTTACAGCCTGGCAGGGAGACGTAATGGCATCCAAAATCGTCCAGAAGCTCAAGCATATGGGCCATAAAGCGGTAATGTCTAACGACCTGATGGGTTTAGGATCGGCAATTGCAAGCCCGCGCGGTTTTATCGAAGATATCTTCTCTAATCGTTTTGCAGCGACAGCTGCCGGACTTGGTTCGCTGGCTGAATCGGGACGGGTAGTTACTGATGAATTTGGAACCAGACAGCGCTTTATCGCAATCGTTACGGATGCCGAATTGAAAATAGATGACTTAGTTAAACAGGCTCCGGAATTATGCAAAAACTGTGATGAACTCTGTATTAAATCATGCCCGACAGCAGCGATGACAGCAAAGAAAATCACATTTGAGTGCGAGGGTGTGTCTTTCAGCTTTAATAAGCGCGACATTAATCGTTGTGATTGGAGCAAACGCTACGCTATCGCCGGAGAAAGTGGATTCAAATACCTGGGTTCTCCGCTAGATGAAATCCCGGACGGCGAAGTCACCGCCGAAGCTTTGGCGACTGCCTTGAAAAAACATGACCCGATAAAAAAATATCGTCCGGTAGCCTGCGAACCGTGTATGATTGCGTGCCCATATTCATAAACAATATACCTGGGTAATTATTGAAATAATTACCCAGGCTTTTATCTTTTAAATGCGGAGACCGCCGTCGATTTCCAGTATTTTGCCGTTTATGAAGTCGTTCTCGATTATGAAACTAACGGTGCGGGAAATTTCATGCATTTCACCGAGACGCTTTAGCGGGACTTGAGATGTTATTCTGTCTAAAGCTTCGGGTTTTATTGCCGCGACCATTTCAGTATTGATGTAGCCGGGGGCGATTGCGGCGCAGCGTATTTTGTATTTTGCCAGTTCTTTACTCCAGGTTACGGTCATGGCATCAACTCCCGCCTTGGCGGCGGAATAGTTTGTCTGTCCGAAATTGCCGGCACGGGATACTGATGAAATATTAATAATAACTCCGCCGTCACCTTCTGCCATTTTTGTCGCGGCTTCTCTGGCGCAGATGAACACACCGGCAAGATTGACGTTTAAAACGCTTTGAAAATCCTCCAGGGACATGGTCGTCGTTGTGCCGTCTTTGACCTTGACAAACAGGCCGTCACGGGTTATCCCGGCGTTGTTTACCAATACATCAATCTTTGCCAGTCCGGCAAACATGGTTTTGACGCTGTCTTCGTCAGTAACATTACACACATGAAATGTCATTGACGAATTACTGTTGTCATCTTTCAAATTCTGCATAGCCTCATCACTAATATCACAAGCATGAACTACAGCGCCTTGTTTTGCCAAATCAATCGCAATTTGTTTTCCGAGTCCACGTCCTGCCCCGGTTACGACACAATGTTTGTTTTTAATATGCATGAAATCCTTCTCCTGTTTTTCTGCCGAGTTTTCCTGCCTTAACTAAATCAACAATCGATTTTGCCGGTTTGTAGTTCGGCTGATTCAATGATTCCGCCAATTTCTCAAGAATATCCTTGCAGATATCCAAACCGATTAAATCCGCCACTTGCAGCGGACCAGCAGGATGCAGAGTGCCAAGGCGCATTGCGGTATCAATATCCTCCGCTTTCGCGACTCCCGAATCAAGCAGTTTGGCAGCTTCGTTAATGAATGGCAGGAGCAATCGGTTAACGATAAATCCTGGTGAATCATTAACGTTTACCGCGCTTTTTCCGCATCTAGTCAATATATCACTGACTTTTTGAGTCACTTCCTGACTCAAAGTAGGGGTGGCGATGACTTCAACAAGTTCAAGTTTGGTTGGAGGATTGAAAAAATGAATTCCCAAAAACCGTTCCGGCGAAGCTAAGTTGCTTGATAAATCAGTAACGCTCAAAGAACTTGTGTTGGTTCCGATAATAGTTTCAGCTCCAACAATTTTTTCAAGTTTTTTGTAGAGTTCAGCTTTTATATCATAATTCTCAATAATTGCCTCAATTATCAGATTTGCTGAGGAAAATTTACTCAGATCATCCGCTTTGTTGATTCGGCTCAGAATATCTTTTGCCCTTTCCGCTGTCAATTTCCCTTTGTCAACGCTTTTATTCAAACGCTTTTGGATATTCTCAATCCCTTTATTTACAAAAGAATCATTTACATCCCATAATAAAGTTTGGAAACCGTTTTCCGCAAACATCTGAGCGATTCCGCCGCCCATAGTTCCGGCTCCGATTACACCGATTATTTCTTTATTCATTGTTTTGTTCCTATTAAATGTTTTCAAGTAAAATTGCCAGTCCCATACCGCCGCCGATGCATAAAGAAGCTACTCCGAACGCGGCATTCTGCCGTTTCATTTGATGAATCAATGTAACGGTAATGCGTGTGCCGCTGGCTCCGATAGGATGCCCCAGTGCAATAGCTCCGCCGTTAACGTTGACTTTGGCGGGATCAAGTTTTAATTCATCAAGAACCGCCAGAGATTGAACCGCAAAGGCCTCGTTCAGCTCCCAAAGATCAATGTCATTGCTGTTCATGCCCTGCCGTTTCAACAGTTTGTTGACGGCTCCGACTGGTCCCATTCCCATAAGTTCAGGAGCACAGCCAACGCAAACAATATCTTTAATTCGTACACATTGTGTTTTGTTCGTGAATTTGTCGGCATCAGCGACTATTAACGAAGCGGCGCCGTCGTTTATGCCCGAGGCGTTGCCCGCGGTAACAGTGCCGTCCGCTTTGAAAGCGGGGCGCAATTTTGACAAAATCTCAAAAGTTGAGCCCGGCTTTGGGTGCTCGTCCTGATCGATAATAATTTCTTTTCTGCGCTGTTTAACTGTAACCGGAACAATTTCATCCTTAAAAATGCCATTTTCAAGGGCGACAGCGCAGCGGGCTTGACTTTCCGCGGCAAAGCGATCTTGATTTTCGCGGGAAATGTTGAATTTTTCAGCGATATTTTCAGCGGTTATCCCCATGTGGTATTGGCCGAACACATCGGTCAAACCATCACTTTCGACAATATCTAAAGCCGCGCTTTGTCCAAATCTGGCACCTTGTCTCAAGGTCGGAAGAATGTAAGGCGCTCCGCTCATGCTTTCAATTCCTCCGGCAATGACTGCCGAGGCTTCGCCGAGCAATACTGAGCGCAAAGCCAGATCAATTGCTTTCAAGCCGGAGCCGCAGACCTGATTTACCGTAAATGATGGAACTTCTATCGGCACGCCGCACCCGATGGCAATTTGCCTGGCGGGATTTTGTCCCAAACCAGCCTGCAGGACATTACCAATGATTACTTCATCAATATTTTCCGCTTCTATGCCGGAACGTTTAAGTGATTCCTGTGCCACGATTTTTCCTAATTCGACCGCGGAAACTTTTGAAAGCGCTCCGCCCAGTCCGCCGATTGGCGTTCTCACCGCACCTGAAATTAATATTTCTTTCATGACTGCTCCTTATTTAAATATTGTTGATGACATTATTTTTAGATTATCGCTTATTTTCGGCTTGAAAGCCATGTGATCGAGTATATCTCTATTTAGATCAATTCCGGGAGCTATTTCTATTAATTCCAAACCGGAATCAATCAACCTGAAAACCGCCCTTTCGGTGATATACATAACCGTCTGATTCTTTTCGCGCGCATAGTCTCCGCTGAAAGTAATATGTTCAACGTTGTTAACAAATTTATCGAATCGCCCCTCCTGTTCTATTTGGAGTTTTCCATCTTTAAAATCAATCTGCAGCCCGCCGGCGGTAAAGGTGCCGGTAAAGATGACTTTTTCAGCGTTCTGGGTGATATTCATAAAACCGCCAATGCCGGCAATTCGACCCGAAAATTTGCTGACATTCACATTTCCATACTGATCCGATTCGGCCATCCCGAGAAAGGCGATATCCAGCCCGCCGCCGTCATAAAAATCAAACATGTAGGGCTGGTCAATAATTGCCTGCGGGAAAGTTGACGCGCCGAAACTTAAGCCGGAAGCCGGAATGCCGCCAATCGGACCGGATTCGACGGTCAAGGTCATATCTTCGATCTTGCCTTGTTCCATTGCTATTTGCGCTATCCCTTCGGGTAAACCAATCCCCAGGTTAACGATTGCGCCCGGGCAAATTTCCTGAAAGGCCCGTTTGGCAATATAACGTCTGGGGCCGTCTTTCATACGGGGAAGATCAAGCGACGCGATATCGCCCTGCCGCACATAGTTAGGATTAAATTGTTCGCCATAAGTCTGCATGTGTCCGGCAGGTTTTGAAATAATTACCGCGTCTACATAGAGACCGGGAATTTGGATATTTTTGGGATTTCTTGAATAATCATCGACCATCCGCTCCACTTGTACTATTACTTTACCGCCGCAATTTTTTACTGCAGTAGCAATCGCGAGAGCCTCCGCTGAGATGACTTCATTCTCAAAGGAAATGTTGCCTAATGAATCACTGGATGTACCACGGAGCAGACCTATATTAATCGGAAAAGCTTTGTAAAAAAGCCATTCCCGACCATTCAACTCGATGAGTTCAACTAAGTCCTCGGTGGTTTTTTCGTTAAGTTTTCCGCCATCGTTCCTTGGATCGACAAAGGTCTTCAGGCCGACGTGGGTGATTCTTCCCGGATTGCCGCCGGCAATCTCACGAAACAATTGACTGATAACACCCTGCGGAAAATTATATGCTTCAATTTTATTTTCCAATGCCAGACGCCCCATTGCCGGCGCCAGATTCCAATGTCCACCAACGACCCGCTTCAGCATTCCGTCGTGTCCAAAGTGATTCAATCCCCGTGTTTTGCCGTCCCCTTGTCCCGCCGCATAGACTAATGTCAGGTCGGAGGGAACGCCTTTTGCCAGAAAATGTTTTTCCAACGCGGCGGTGAGCTCTTCCGGATGAGTACAGCCCACAAACCCGCCGGTTGCGATAGTTGAGCCGCTTTCTATCATTGCCGCAGCTTCGCCTGCGTTAATAACCTTAACTTTTCCCATGTGAATTTCCTTTTTAGTTTATAGAAATTCACATAGCAACAACTATGCCAAATAGATTAATTCACCTCAAAAAGGGGAGAATGAATGCACTGGACAGTGATTTATAGTATTTAAGTGAGTAAAAATGCCGACATTTTGCAAAATATGTATTGTAATTAAGACATGTTTTTGTCAAAGCGCTTAAAAAGTGTATTCATTACAATACACCAATGTATTTTTATGCTATTTTGTGTCGCTATATGACTACATGTTTAATTTTGAACGCCGTTCATATAGCTTTGAACGACTAATATTCAGTAGCCGGGCGGCTTTTGCTTTGTTGCCTTTGGCGATGGTCATGGCTTTTTCTATCGCGGCTCTCTCGCTTTGTTCGAGGGATTCTTTGAGACTGGCGATTTTATTATCAACGATTTGTCCACTGATTTTTTCCGGCAAGTGCTTAGTTTCGATAATACCCTCTTTACCGATGATATTTACCGCGCGTTCGAGGACGTTTTCCAGTTCCCGGATGTTGCCCGGCCAGGGGTATTTATTAAGCTTTCTGACTGCTTCAGGGGAAATGTTTTCAACATATTTTCCCATCCGATTGCAAATCTTGTCGAGCAGATACGGAGTTAAGACATCAATATCCTCGGGGCGTTCACGGAGTGATGGAATCTTTATACCGAAGACATTGAGGCGGTAAAAAAGATCCGTTCTGAAAGTTCCCTGCGCCGCGAGATCTTCAAGATTTTTATTTGTTGCGGCGATAATCCTAACATCGACGTTCAAGGGATACCGCGCGCCTATTTTTTCGATTTCTTTTTCCTGTAAAACTCGCAGCAGTTTAGACTGCATACTCATGGGCATATCGCCAATTTCGTCTAGAAAAAGAGTTCCGCCATCGGCGATTTCAAATTTTCCAGGCTTGCCGCCCTTCAAGGCTCCGGTAAAGGCGCCTTCTTCGTAGCCGAATAATTCTGATTCAAGTAACTCATGGGGAATAGCGGCGCAATTTACTTTGATAAAAGGTTTCGCGGCGCGAACACTCTCCAGGTGGATGGCGTGAGCAAAAAGCTCTTTGCCGGTGCCGCTTTCGCCAAGAAGCAAAATGCTTGAATCGGTTAGCGCACCTTTTTCCGCCATGGTTTTGGCGAGCAGGATTTTAACGCTTTCACCAATGATATTTTGAAAAGAGTATTTTGCCTGACCGGGAGTATCGGCTTTAGTCTTGAAATTTTCCAGTTGATTTTGAAGTGAATTGATACGCTTATGCAATACATTCAATTCGTTTATATTTCTGAACAGGACTTTGCCGATTGCGCCTACAACTTGTCCATCTTTTATCAAGGGATAGCGTGATGCGACCATATAAGTGCCGTTGATTAATTGCAACTGGGCCTTTTCTGTTTTCCCGGTTTTAAGAGTAATGGGGAGTCTAGTATTTTCAATTACATCACTAACATGTTTGCCGATAGCGTCTTTTTCGGAGATTCCGAGAAAATCAGCATATGCTTTACTTATAAGGGTGATTATCCCCGCGGCGTCAACTACGACAATACCATCATATGCTAATTCAAGCATTTTTTTCAGAATATAATCATATTCATATG
>Ga0255410_1044_pt3 | contig 18901 bp, 13 predicted proteins | sample CelNoTSeSYBR01J2_FD_182126 | JGI IMG/M metagenome (GOLD analysis project Ga0255410, IMG submission 182126) | Sediment cell enrichment communities from methane seep in Santa Monica Basin, California, United States - CellEnrichment... | ecosystem: Environmental > Aquatic > Marine > Cold seeps >... | reverse complement strand
TCCGATAATGCCAAGCTTAATTGTATTCATGAATATCAAATCCTTATTATTATTTTGACTTTAACGTTGATAATTTATAATTATCAGTCCTGAATGGTACCGCCGGTAAATTTTCCTTGTTGTACAAATTACAGCCAATCGGCATAGTTGCCCAAGCATATCTGACGGAAACCGGTTCTGGTACTTTAGCGGAACTTACAGTCACTTTATCATTTTCTATTTTAGCAGTGCCCCAATAGTAACGCTTGTTTTTGCCAGCAATCACAAAGCCTTTTAACTCTCCGCCTTTGGCAATGAGCCCGCCAGCAACATGGGTAAATGAAATTATTGCTTTGTTCGCGTTTATTTCAATTGATTTATACATCGGACCTGAATATGGTCTTTTTTTGCCATATACCTCACTCATGGCATAAAGTGAAAGACGTTTTCCGACATCCAACTTATTGCGGGGATGAATGGAATTTTCTCCAATATCAATTGTAACTGCCATACCAGTCTTGGGAAGGCTTAATGCCATTGTCTGGGCTTCTCGCAATTCCGCCCAGGCACTTCCCCAATGTGGCTGGGTAATCTTGCGACCTACACCAGAAATCTGGGCAAAAATAAATGGTAATTCATTATCATTGAATTGTATGCGCCAGTCTTTGATTAAAGCAGTAAATATTTTTCGGTATTGGAAGGCTCTGCCTGTATTACTTTCCCCTTGATACCAGATTATTCCTTTTAATACAAAACCGCGCAGTGGGGCAAGCAAATTATAAAAAAGAGCTGACGGGCTGTTTCTGGAGAAATAGTCGTCCATTGAAGGATTTAATGCGAGCTCAAAACCTTTCTTACATTTCCAGTTGTTGCTCAAAAGTATTTTGAAATTATCCCCCCCAATCTGTCGCGGTTTACTGTTGCCAATAATTCCACCGGAATATGCTTTACTGGCAACCGCAATTAGAATAATATTTTTGCCAGTTTTAACCAGCTTACCAGGTATATTATAAAGCCTTAATTTCCTTTTTGACTTATTGCTGAAAGAAATCAGAGAAGCGCTGCGTCCAACTTCAACTCCATTAAAAAAACATACTTCAGTGTCATATATCTTTCCCATATTCAATGTCAGATTTTTACCTGCTATATTTTTAGGAATATTAATTTCTTTTCTATAGTATACAAAGCCGTGAAAATCCTTATATGTTGACTGTATCCATGATGGAACCGAAATAGTGTCCCAGTTACTAGCGTCATATGTCAATTTACTATATTCTGCGGCTTTATCGAGTTTGGAAAATTCTTTGATTAAGTTTTTCCATGACGCTTTAAAGTCAACTCGCTGTTTTTGCAGTTGTTCAGGTGTAACCCCGAGAAGCTTATCACCTTTTTTTACACGTTCGTTTAAGCTGTCAATTGTCGCTGTCGCCTCTGGACTCATCCAGGTTTCTGCGGTAGATGCACCCCAATTGCAGCTAATTAAACCGATTGGAACATTTAATTCTTGATATAATTCTCTGCCAAAATAAAAACCTACAGCAGAAAAATGTGTCAAATTTCGACGACTGCAAACCTTCCAATTGCCGACAGAAATTCTACTATTAGCTTTCAATGTGCGTTTAAATTTTCGAGTAACATCAAACAATCGTATTTTATTATATTTATCAGCAGTGCTTAAAGCTTCCTTACCATTATTGGAATGTACAACTTTCCATTCCATATTAGATTGTCCGCCGCAAAGCCAGACATCTCCTACTAGAATATCGTTTCGTGTAATTGTTTGTTCTCCACAAACACTTAATGTATATGGACCTCCGGCTGGTAAGGCTTTGAAAACAGCAAGCCATTTGCCGTTTTTATTTGCTTTAACCGTAGCTTGTTGACCAGCAAATTTGATAGTAAGCGCGGCTTCTGGTTCACTCCATCCCCAGATCCTGATTGGCTTATTACGTTGCAGTACTGCGTGATTTGAAAATAATTTACTTAGGATAATTTTTTTAGCCGGCTTGGCTGCGTTTACAATACATATAATGCTTATGAGTATCGCAATTGAAAAAAATGTTTTTGTCATGTTTGAGCTCCTGTTTATTTTATGTTAATTAATGGTAAATGCGGCGATTCGCATCGTGTGTCCGCGGCTTTTTTCATGTTTGCTGTTATCAACCCTTACCCGCAGAATGTGTTGTCCACGCGCAAGTTCAGAACTTAAAATCAAGGTATATGGATAATGTAAAAACGTACTGTAGCGGGTAAAGAGTTCAGCTTCCTGCCAGACAGAATTGTCGATCCGGTAACGAATACGTCCAGCATCCGGTCCGGCAGTAAGCAGTAAACCGATAGCGTGACCACTAAACTTCAATGTAAACTCTGCCCCCGGGGTATTGCTGAAAAGTACTGGCTTTTTATCAAAATGCCTGCGCTTTGCTCCCGGGATTGTTTTCCATTCTGGCAGCATTACTGACCAATATTTTCCGCACTGAGCTTCGTCGACATTTATCAGGCGACCGAATTCAAATGCGAATTTGTCGCATTTTTTTTCCGTCAATGAATATAAGCTAATCTTTTTCGGAATGTGTTGCTGTTCAAACAATTTTAAAATAGTCTTTGCATATAATTCATTGCCGAAAGAAGCCGGATGTACACCGCCAAAGGTTTTCCAATCAAAAAAATGTTTTTTTAGACCTGTCGCAACGAGACGAGCCAGATTAACAAAAGGAATTTTGTAGTGTTCAGCTACAGTTTCATGAGCAGCAATCTCAAGCGGTATCTTGCCTGCCGTATAATTCCGGATATGTGATTTATTAGCGGTATAGAGAAATACTATGTTTATTGCCGGATTGCTTTTGCGAGCTTGCCGGACTATTCCCTCCATACAGCATATTGCATGCTGACGCGTAAAATGACCATCCTGATTGTCATTAACGGCAAACTCAACCATGAGCAAATCAATGCGTTTAGCTTTGCTTAATACATCACGCCTGAGCCGGAAAGCTCCTGTATCGGAACAGGTAGAACTAATTCCGGCATTGATAATCGAAAAATCGCATTCCGGATATTTCCGACGCAGCAACTTTTCCACCAGCGATACGTATCCGCTTTTCATTTCGGTAATCGAACCGCCTATAAATGCCAATGTCGCCTTTTTCTCCACAGTAATTCGATACAAGGTGTTACCGATCCCTTCACGTTGTTCGATAACTGAATTTTTATTTGCCATTTGATTTTGAATACGTTTTTCGCCCGCAGCCAACCCCAAACCGACTAATCCGAAAAGCAAAACAAAAAATATTTTATTATTGTCAATTATTTCCATATATCAGTCCTCGCGTAATCAATGAATATTGCTCCGGAATGAAGCTTTTCGCCGCGGTCGGTTAAATCCAGTAGCGCATGCTGCAAACGGTTTTTGGGCTTAATTCCGGCAATATTATAGGTCCCGAACACCCGTTTCAACGCTTCATTGCTTTCGTTTGGATACGGATAAAGTAATCCAAGCTGCTGGAATTTGACAATATTGGAAGAAGTTCCCAAGTATTCCTGCAATCGAAAATCAAGTAGCCATGACAGGCAAATAAAACCTTTGATATCTAATTCCGGGTTATGCGCCTGATAAAATGCCTTTACCTGGCGCATTGAATCGCGGCAGGCGTCAATATCCAGTTTTTGTCCTCCAGGAATATGAATATTTATCACATCCGAAGAATTATCTAGAAAATTTTCATATAGCCTGGTTGACAGAGAAATTCGTTCCCTTGAGGTCTGCCCGTTGCTTATTGGGAAACCGTTAATCTCTTCGCTCTTAATTTGCAGCCCTTCATTTGATAAAAATACTATCTTACCGTTCTCCCGCTCACGGAATCCCTGAACAGGACCGAAAAATTTAAATTTTTGAAATTGCAGACGACCAAGCTGTATAGTGTAAGCGCTTAGAATATCAAAACTCCACCAGACAGAACTGTCATGCAGTAAACATTTATCATTGACCATACGCAGATGCAAACGCAAATCAGGCATAATATCTTTCCACATTTGAAGAGGATAGTCCAATTTTTCGTAATGCTCTTTTGAACGTTGGATACCAGCCAGAATAATTATTATATACAAAGCATGAGTTTTAGTTTTTCCTAGTTTCTCAATTGAATCAGGAAAAATGTCATCAAAATCATTGGGTTTATCAGGCCAGTTTTGATAAAAAAGAGCATGATATTGAGGAAAATATTTTTCAACTTGTGGAAAATATTTATTCAGGATATCAGTATAAGCTGTTGGCAGATGACAAATTCTTGCATTGGTAACTAACTGGTTTTCGCTAAATTTACACATTAAATAAACTCTTTTATAAAATTATGCGCATTATTGAACAGGTAATCGTCGGCATGCTGTCCCCAGCGGTAAGTCATGCCAGCGTTCTGGAAAAACATTTTTAGAAAGCGTGCATTATCTTCAATAAATTCAAGATTACCTTTAACTCCATAACGAGAATCTACCGCAAACATCATTTTTTTGACAAATGGAACTCCTGTCTCTGTACTGCGATCAAGATTTTCCATTAACCATTTATAGTCTACCAGCCCGGAAACGCTTGCATTGATATTGGGATAATACCACAAGGATTCAAATAATTCATTGCACCATGGAATCCCCATATGCCCCTGCAACAGCTTGAGATCAGGAAATGCTGCCGCGATATTATCAAGCATAGAGGGTCTCATTCTGGTCGGACCGGTACTGAAATTCGGATTGGTCAAATCTTTTTGTGGCTTGCGCGATATTATTCCTACGTGAAACAGTATCGGCATTTTTAATTCCTGAGCACGTTCGTAGATGGGAAAATATTTTAAGCTGTCATAATTTTCAAGCGGACGAATCGCTTTCAAACCGACAAACCCGGCATCTTTTAAGCGATCAACCTGCTCAGCTCCTTGAGTGAAATCAATAAAACCAAAAGGAATAAAAAAACCTTTATAGCGTTTCGCAACTTCCAAAACCTGTTTGTTACCGGCAAAGCCGTAACTGGCGTCATAGCATTCTATTGCCAGCAGCCAGGCTTGCGACAGACAACTTGATTCAACCGCTTTATCCAGTTCCCTGCTGTCATAATCCGCATGCAAATGAGCATGTGAATCAATGAATTTAAAATTTCTCATTTTATTGTTCATTCAAGACACTTGCAAAACAGTTCCACAAGTGTCTTGTCCTTTATTTTAGTAGAATATTTTATATGCGTGAGTACTATATTTCCCAAAATCATCAGTAAAGCCATTGTCGGTTTTATTAACCGGAACTGAACGCGTTTTGCCGAGTTCAAGTTCGCCATTGGCATTTTCATCTAATGCTTCTATTTTAGCAATTTTAATATTTCCAAGGGAAAATTTAACTTTACCAAGCGCAATTGGAATTGGTTTTTTGCGAGGAATTTTATTACTAAAATTCTCTTTGCCGTTAACCGCTATCAGAAGATAATATTTTTTACCTTTGACTTGATGCATTATATATTTTATATCCTGATTCTGGCTCAAACCGCTAACAATAAATTTCTCAGAAGCCAGCACATCCGGCAATATGGTATGCATGCTGTTGACTGCGTTACTAATCTGCTCCCACTGTTCCGGGCGGTTTTGCGGATAATTCTTGTAGGTATAAAATGCCATTCCTTTAAGATTGCTGGCAAGAGCTAGGAAGCATTGAGTGCGAATCTGGTTTTCTGTAGGCAACTGCTGTTGTAATTCAGGTTTCCACTGGCACATCTGAACTATCTGCCAAACAATCGGCCAGCCGTTTTTCTGAGCCTTTTTGTAGTGCGGTAGATTAATGGTATCATTTGTTATCGGTTTATTGAATGCCAGCGGATAGCTGTCAGGAGCGACTATGTCGACCGCGCTGAAATATTCCTGATCATTGCGTGGATCTGCTGCCGCCATGTAGAATGGATGATCCTGATCAAGTTTTTTTGCGTACTGGTAAGTTTGAATGAGATCTTTGGGTGGAGTGTTCATGCTTGATGGCTCATCAAACATATACCACATTAAAAGCGCTGGGTGATTTTTGAATTTCTTTATTGTCCGTGCAATGCGGGCTTTGTGTTTTTTCCAACGTCCTTTGCGGTCTTGCGGCGGTAAGGGGAGCGGAAGAGTATAGGTGCTGTTTGCTCCGATCATAGCCATCAAACCGGTGTCTTTGCAATAATCCAGAAACCTTTGCGACGCCTCGTGGTAGAGTTTCTCGGTAGTTTCTCCCGCATAGCCAGGGAATTTAGCACGTTCATTCCCGCGCCATCCTGGACCGGAGACCTTCTGTCCATAAAGATTGAGAGTATAGCTCATCATGGCATTGAAGCCAGCATCTTTAATAATTTTAAAGCGTTTACGATTGGTGGTGTCGTCAGTGGGCCCCTTGTAACGGCAAATAAAATAAGTCCCGGAAGCAGTATCAAATCCGAAAGAACTGTAAAGCATCAGCGGAAAAAAGGGCTTACCATTTACGAACATGGTGCCGTCTTTACTCATATTGTTATTTTCCCACTGCAATGGAAAATTATCCACTACTTCGTATTGAAAATATCCAGTAGCAAATTTATTAATGAAGCTGATGTTTTGTATACTAGCAGTATAATTAATACCTCGGTTAGATTTAGCTACGCCGAAAAATGGATAAAGTTCAACTATTTTGCCGATCTTTTTATAGCGCGTGTCATCATATTTATAGGTAAGCTGGCTACGGTGAAATGAGTCTTTTTCAAAACTTACATATCCATTTTGGGTAGGCATTCCTTTTTTTGAAAAACACTCCCACCAGACACCGCGGTCATCAAGCATGCACATGGCAACCATAGTTACCGGATGAGAAATACTATAATTATAGCTAATTCCGGCAAAATCCTTCCAGGCAATCGCTTTGTCTAATTTTATTCTCACTCCTTTATGAAACCAACTAGGAGATTTATCATTGAAATTTAAGTCTATTTTATCTTTGCCAATGTTCATTTTGACAGTTTTAGAAATCGGCTTTTTTATATCTCCATAAGTTGCAAAAACAATGGTATTTTCAGTTGTCGGCTTTACCTGCATTCCAATTTTATTTTTTAGAGTATCAAAAACGATACTTTTGATGCTAAATTTATAATCTGTTCCGCTATTAACTTTTTTGGTGCCAATATAAAGCATTATTGAGATAATTTTGCCCTTTTTTACGGTTAATTTGGGAGCGTTTTTAACTTTTATATTATAACTGTGACGGAAAGAATTTTTCTCAAACGTCAGTGTTCCTCTGAGAGATGTCCGCAAAAAAGCATACCAACTGTTTCCAGCTTCGTCAAGAAGATTACAGGCAACTATTTTCGCAACTCCGGTATTATGGCCGTTAATTTTTACAAAGTCAAAACTATTCCAATCAATGGCTTTCGGCAAACGAATATTGAAGCCTTTATTGCACCAAACAATATTACTTTTATCATTAAAACTGCTTACAATTGCCTTGCCCGGATTCATTGATAATTTTACCGCCGACCCATATGGTTTTACAAAGTCGGGAACACTTTGAGTTTTAAAGTCTAACCGCTCCGCCCCCGCAGCAAATACTGTTGTCCCAAGTGCAGTTAAGCACAGTATTTTTTTGATTTTATGAATCATCCCATACTCCTTTAAATTTAACTGGTTTAAGTTTTTATTAAAATTTATTACTTTACTTTTTTTATGGTGTCATTATTTCGGTAAGCACCCCTTTTACTTTCTTTTCTTTTCCGGTATGTCCGTCCGCAAACAGGATATTTCCGAAATTATTATGCCGCGCGTCATAAGCCGAGATACCACGAACATCCCAACCAGAAGCGAATATAGAAAAAGAATTGTGATAAGTTTGAATCACACTTGGGTACATTTCACTCAGCATTCCCAGTGAAGACGAATTTTTGAGCGAAGATATTTTCCGCCAGGGAACATGTCCAGCAGGGGCGTAATTCGGCTGGTAAGCGACTTTCCCGTTGAGTGCGTAATCTCCATAAACATTGTATCCGTTTGTGCCATTGAGTGCTGATTGTTGCACAGACGGGCAATGAAGTACGCCCATATTAGGATTTTTCCCAGTGCTTCTCATATTGGCATAATCAACAATCCAACCGCATTTGTATTTGAGTAAATAAGTATATCCTCCTGTTGTAATATAGTTCCAAGCCCGATTAGTTGCGCCTGCATTGCCGTCAGAAACACCGTCTGCGACATAATGCCCGCGTGCATGAGAAACCGCCGGAGGGATAAAACCGTCACAGTCGTCACTGTAATTGGCAAACGCTAATCCCAACTGTTTGAGATTACTAGTACAACTTATTGCCTTGGCTTTTTCTCTCGCTTTATTCAGGGCGGGCAGCAACATTGATGCGAGGATTGCTATGATAGCAATCACAACGAGGAGTTCGATGAGCGTAAATGTTTTTTGCGTTTTCATTTGCGTCTCTCCTTTTTTAACTTGTTTTTATTTAATTTCTCGACTACCTGGTTTACATACCACCAACTTTAACTCTTCTATTTTTATTATGTCTATCTTCTTAGTTCCTTTTGAGTTATTTTTATTTCGTTTTTAACGGTTCTTGTATGAAAAATATCATTACTTTCAACTATTTTCTGGTAAACTTTACCAATACACTCGCCATGTCCAGAAGTTTTCTCATCAGCTTCTATGCGTTTAACTAAATCAGCAGCGGCTAATTCCGCCAATTCATCACAATCATGAATAAAAGTTGGTATCGGCGGAGAAAACATATGACAAAAATCACAATCTCCCCCACTGAGTATTACCATATCATCTGGCACCTTTATTCCGAATTTACTGAAAACTTCATAGATTCCAAAAGTAATCTCATCGTAAACCGAATAAATGCCATCATATTTAGCGTTATTATTAATAATACTGTAGGCGATTGCCTGTCCAAATGCCTGATAGTCAAATTGATCAAGTTTTCCCGCGCTTAACAGCGTAACCTTCAATCCTTTTTTACTGATTTGTTGAACCCATTTATTGCTGATTTCTAATTGACATGGTGGAACACATACAGCAATATTCGAACAAGCTTTTTTTTGAAAATAGTCAGCTATAACTTCTTTTTCTTCGCCCCAGCTTATTTTTGTGTAGTTCATATTACTTCCAGGGATTTTTCCCATAAGTGAAATTGAAGGAGGAGAAATGTTAAGCAGTTCTTCAAGGCGTTTACCGTATTTATTCTTATCGTCGACTTCTAAAGTCAAAACAACCAATCCAGCCCCCCAGCCTTGAATTTTGCTGAAGAAATCAAGCCGATCTTTATCAGTCATGTCAATAAGGAATTGAACCGCAAACTTATATCCGCGTTTATACAATGCCTGCTTTATCGCAATTAGCAACTTCAAATCAGACTGTCGGCAAACATAGGATACTATTCCAAAAATTATTTTATTATTATTTAGCCTGAAACCTGAAGCAATTACATTTTTTCTATAACCAAGTTTCACTGCAGTATTCAAAACTTTAGTTTTTGTAGCTTCTTTAAATTTATATTTAGTATTTCCATTAAGAATATAATTTACTGTGCTGACCGAAAGATTACATGCTTTAGCAACATCTTTTACTGTTGTACCGTTTTTTCCCATCGAACGCCCCTTGCTATTGTAACGTTACAGTTTTTCTAAATAGTACTGTTTTTTTATTTTATTGTAACGTTACAGTATTATATATTCCAGAATTAAAAATGTCAATAGTAAAACACCAAAAAACCTAAAATAATTATTCCTTTCCACAAGTTATCTATACCTTTTATCAAAATCACGCACAGAGTTCCACTAGGCGTTGTGCTCCCGTTATCTTTTCGATTATGAAAGATAAATTAACAGGTCAACTTCGGAGAAATCATGTTTATAATGTAATCATTGAATGACGAGCATTACGCGGTTATTCGTCTTCTGATTGTCAAAGGCATTACAATAAGGGAAGCAATCCGGCAAAATATTAAAAAAAATGGTTCAAATTAATTTAATGAGTTTATACAAAATTGTGTGATATTCAAATAAGATTTAATGTATTAAATATCCAACTGTAGTTTATTCACGTTTATATTCTGGCGATTTCGCCTCAAAAAAAAGAGCTTTCAGCCCGATTTTAAAATTTGAGGGGCAGGCATATGCTGCTAAATGCGAATAAGGTCTCTTATCGAGAGCTAATTGGAAAAATAGGCGCATGCAAAATAGGAACATTATTATTAAGGGGATTGATGCAATTGTGTAACCCCCCATTAATTTTCCCCAGTTTTTGGTGTATTCGCCTTCGAGATGAAGGAGTGCTACCGCGATTACTTGAAGTTTGCTGTCGCGTAAGTACAGTAGTGGTCCGACGAAATTATTCCATACCGCGATGATTCTCAGGATTGCCCGTATTCCGATAATTGACATTGAGAGGGGAAGTACTATATGCCAGATTTGATGCATTTGTTAAAAAATTACAGTAAGGGTAACCAACTCAATACATCTTGTATATTTACATCCCAAAAATCCCAGCTATGAGTAGCAGGAGATTCTTGGTAATGCAGGTCGTAATTGAGTTTTCGCAAATGATCACGAAAGCGGATGTTATCTTTATACAGAAAATCTCCTGTTACGCAGCATTGGAATAATGCTGGAATATTTATGCCGGATTTTTTAAGATCACGACTTAGTTTAAAAAGATCTTCTTCGCTATTGATAAATTCTTTCTGGTTGCCGAAAATATTATGCAGGTCTTTTTTAAATCTAGCATTTTCAGTCCATAAGGAGTGAATGTCTGTTGCGCCGAAAAGACTAGCCGCTGCCACAATCCGTATGGATTAACTGGGGTGAAGTGCCACCGTCAATGGTCAAGCATATGCCGTTTGTTTTTGAAGAATCTTCTGATGACTTCAACCTTTTTTATAAAACTTTTGACACTAGCGTTATTTGTTTAAGTTGAATAATTCTTCGACTGTTGCATTAACTATTTTCAATGCGGCTAATGGGGCAAGTTGTGATGCATCTGCCTCATAAGCTCCACCGACAAAAGCATTGGCATGGCAAATGTAATCCATATAAGCCGTTGAGTTATAAAGAATAAAAGTTTTTTTGAACGGGGAATGCCATTTTATCTCTAGGCCAGGTTCCGCTAATAACTCTCCCGGAACTCCGACAAAACATATGTCCCCTATAGCGAGAAATTGCAACTCTAAAGATATTTCCTCAGCTTTATCATTATCTTTTATGCAAGATTTTTTTCTTAATTCTAAATTGACTGTTATTGAACTAGTTTTTATTTGAGTATTCTCAAGCTTGTATTCTCTACTGGCATTAAAAGAATTAATAATATTTTTAGCAATTGCATTTCCCATCTCCTGAGTTCGATTGAAACCAGTTTCAAAATCACGGGGATGAATATCGCCACAAGCACCACTTGTAAAAATACAAGGAATTCCCATAGATTCCATAACTGAATCTCTCACGACTCCTGGATAATCCGAACTTATCAAACGAGCTGCAAGTCCAGCCGTATGACAAGTTAAAGGGTGGGCGGCAAAATTAGCGATTACGGCAGTAGGACCACTATCTGCAACAAAACACAAAACTCCAAGTTCATCATCTACTAAACCGGTAGCAATTGGCTCTAAATATCTGTGTTTAAAAAGACTAAGGCATTTCCCGTCAGGAAATTTAACGCGACGATTTATGCCCTCTTTACAAGAACTAGAATAATGGCGTACATCAACTTCTGTTGACTTACTAGCAATTAATTCACATGCAGCTTCAACACTTTTCTTTTGCAGATATTCTAGATATTCAACATTGAGCGTAATCCCTGCTTTGCTTCTTGTATGGGGACCTGAATGCGTATGAGTGCAAGTTAGAATGATGTTTACAGCTGGTATTCCAGTAGCTTTGGAACATGCTTGTCTTATTTGACGAATATATTTTTCGTCTATGCCAATAAGGTCATAGTTAAACAGAATTGCTTTAGTTTTTTCGTCATCAAAGAGGATTCCTGTGATAAATAAATCGTCGTGCACTCCAAGTGATAAAACACTAGGAACATAACCAGCAAGATGAACATTATCTTCAGGGCTTATTTTTCTACTGACTGTTGCAATTTTCATAAATTTTAGATCCTTTATTAATTTTATAATCACTCGGGACGGTCATCGCAACTTTTCGAGGCCTAATTGGACAAGTCGAGCATCCTGACACCCCAATAATTTTTCCTTGCAATAGCTGCTCATAGATTATTCTGAAATCACTTGCAGAAAAACACATAACGTGAGCACCGCCAATTGTGGTTTCATTTATAAGATTTTTTTCACGCATCAATTTAAAATCTTTCAGGGATTTTACAACGGGGCATTCTCCATCTCGCCACCCCCAGGTTCGGTGTTTTACAAGCTTGCCACTTAAAAGTTTTACATTGTATTCTTCTGTTCTCTTACCAAGGCACGGGGAATTATTTGTCATTTCAACTACATGCATAAATGTATTGGCTGCTGGACAGTCAATAAGAACAATTTTACCGCCATCTCGTTCCAGTAATTCCAATGGAGAACCTTTTCCCATAGTTGATACGTGATGATGATTTTTCACATAATCAAAAGCATTTTTGCCCCATGTGGCAAAGGCATGAGAGGGGTCCAAAGAACGGAATACTCCTTTCATTCTCCAAAAAAAGTCAGGCACAGCTCCATTTGTTGACGGAGTAAGTAAGGGATCGAAAAAGCCTTTTCCATCTTCTCCGACAGCTTCGTAATGATTAAATGAAGGCATCATGAGAAGTCCATCTTCGCTCAACAACTCCATGCAGGCTTTGCAAACAGTTTCTGCCCCACCAACAACTGTTCCCAAAGAGGAAAGGGAAGAATGAACGATGATCTTATCGCCTTTCTTAATACCAATATTTTCTAAGCCCTTCTTTATACCATCTTTTGTTAATAAATATTTAGGGTTAATTCCGATATAAGAATATTCTTCTAAATGCTGAAAATATTCTATCAATTTAATAATTTCATCGCTAGTATATACTTTTCCATGCTTAAGCTCAATAAAACTTAAAATTTTGCAAAGACTTTTTTCCCCATCAATACAAGCCAATATATCATCAATAAATAAATCTGATGGACTCTCCAGAGTTTTATTACAAGTTGCTTTTAGCGATTCAAAAAGTATTTTTTCATCTATTTTTCGAAGGACAATATTTGCTGCCTTTCGTTTAATTTTTGAAAGTTGTTTATTCATTATTTTGCTCCTAAAAATAATTCACAAGAAAATATTTTAATTAAAATTGTTTAAAAACTCTGCCGATAAATGTTTCTGCCTTGTCTAGCATAAAAGACACTTTTTTATCTTGAGAATTAAATTCTTCTCCACTCCATAGATTTTTAAGTTTAAACTCGGATGGGAAACTAAGTGTTTTTTTGCCTTTTTGGCTTGAACTAATTCCTATTATATCTCCATTGCTATAAAAGGAATCAGAACTATCAAGATTAGGACTAACTCCTCCCCATAGTAGTAAACTTCTCATAAGCTCATGCGGAATCATGGGAGCAGCAATATAAACGCTTTTCCAATCTCGGAAATCACGTACAGCAAAGCTTGTCCTGTTGTTTTTTGAGTTTCTTCCGAGAGCAGTCGCTTTTGTGTCATCTACATATATTTCAGGTGAAATACGATCGATATTACTATTTTTAGGTGCATCCTTAAAGTCAGTAAGAAAGCCTTTAACTTTTTTGCCCTTAAGAGCACTTAAGGCTGGATGACTTAAGTTTTCAAGTTCAATGTCTTCAAGTTGCGAATCTAAATCCCAAGCTAGATTTATACCAGTAAGCTCGGAAGCATAGTTTAAATTAATCTTGCCATCGCGATAAATTCCCGGCGCATAAAGCCAGATTAATATATTATTATCACATTTTAAATTATTATTAATCCAATCGCATTCTTCTTTGGACATATTAAATGTATTTAGAAAAAACCATGCTTTTGCCTGGGGGGCTTTTTTAATATCTTTCTTGAGAAATGCTTCCCACTGTGTACCGTTTCTATTAAAATGTTTTTGAATTTGTTCATGAGTATTAAGCAGGCTAAACTTTGAACAAGCACAGTGGTATTTATAAGCATCTGTAGCAAAAATAACATTTAAACGATTATCCGAATCCGCAAAAGATGCAGCGTTAGGAGTATCTATTGCTTTTTTGTATATTGTAAATGTTTTTTCAATTGTCTTCATCATCTCTGGATGATCAAACCAGCCGTGTCCAAATAAATCATACCACCACATGCCCACATTTTTCGATAATCTAGCGACAAAGTTACGCTTACACATTTCGATGTTTTCTGTAATGGTATCATTGACAGTTCCGCCATTAATCATATAATTTTTGCGTCTACTAAAAATTGTGCGTTGATCATTTTCATCTAAGAAAATTTTATTAGATAATCTTATTGAACCAGTAGGAGTTTTTACATTTGCGTCACCGCTCAAAAGTTCGCGGCGAGTATAATAATGTGGCGCGACATATAGATCAGGGGAGTCAGATGATTCCAAAGCCAATGGGAAACCTAAGGCGTCTGCGCTATCATTTAAATCTACAAAATATTCCTGCATTAAATAGCCATAAAAAGTTCCTACGATTATTTTATTTGAAAATGCAGCACGAATTCCTATAGAAATTTCATTAAGTAAATCTGGTAGACTTTCCTGAAGCCAGGAAAAATATTCAATTGAATCAGCACTTTGCAACGGATCTTTTAAAAAACCATAACGGCTGACATGACGGCGTGCAAAATTAGGAGGCAAGGCTTTGTCTATTTCCCCGGGAGCTATATTTTTAGCATCATTTAACATTTTATTAGGATCACTTAGAAAACCATGAACAAAATCAGTAGCAACGAGATGTGGAGATTCTGGTAATTTAACATCTTCTTTTGTAAAAGATTTTAAATATTCCCATTTTTCTAAACGTTTATTTGGATTTGGATATTTTTTGCTGAGCCACACGCGGAAGGCTGTAGATGCTACTTCACTCATATCTTCCCAATCAAAATTGGCATTTTCAGTAAAATGTCCCCATTCTCCACAGGTCCCTGCACCAAAGAATATACCTAAAAAGTTATTTCTCCAAATTTGAGCTTCCACATGTTTAGCCAAACTTTTCATTACTTTTGCAATATCCTTACGCCATTTTTTAGAATAATACGACGCTTGTTTTATGCGTGGAGAAAGTCCCCCTTGATTGAATTTGCTATAAATTGGCAATTGGTGTATACGGCGAACTCCATCTTTAGCTACTTCTTTATTCTCTACATAATTACGACCACTACGATAAACTTTTAATTCATCAGGATTCGCTTCGTCCCACCAAGGTGGAGTTTGCAACAAGATTCGAGGGAAAAGTAATGCATTGGGAGCGCGTCGCAAAATTCGCTCTATCATATAATCAAGACTAGTCCAATCATACTCATCCTCGCCTTTCCAGCTTAGCATGATTGGATATAAAAAATTAACTATTTTTATTTTGCGAGATGAAAAATCTGGGATTATGCCATCCAAATGGCGGTCAACTGGATCACAGGCATAAAGCTCGGCTGGAATTGCATATCCATCTTTTTCAATAATAGGATAACCATTTTTTTTCGCAACTTTGAAATCAGGCAGTTTCCCAGAATTGGCTGGTAATATTGAAAATGGGTATTTAATTTCTTCATCATTTTTATTTTTTATTAATAAAGTAAAGACGCCAGAGTCCAGATCAACAACGGGTAATTTTACTTTACCAGGAGAGTTTATTGAAATCGTTTTCAAGCTATTAGTTTGAGCATCGATAAGTTCTAATTCAATTGTGTCCTGAAACTTAGCCTGGCGACTCCATAAATCAAGATAAAGCTCGCCACCGTGAGGAATTGTTGTTTGAGAAAGTTTCATTCCTAATGATGACCTTGAAGAATTATCCAATTTGAGCGCCTCAAGCATAGAATTTAGAAATGAATGATGATTATCTATATCCCAATTTTTATCTGCCTCAAATCCAACGCATAAGATTCTGCCTTTTATATCACGAGAATGTAGGGGTTCTACAATTGTTACAAAATCTATAATTGATGGCGCTGTAGACTGTTCAGAAGTCGTTGACATTATATTTACTGTTCGCCCAACGTCTAATGGTACTAGTTTCCCAAGATATGCTTCGCAATCACAGTTTTTTTTAGAGTCCAAGAAGGCTTTATGAAATTTCTTATTGACATCTAAACTGAATTCATCATAGCTCCATTGACTTTCTCTAACCACATTATGAAAAGACAAGCCCAAACCATTACGCCATTCTGAATTAAAAAATTCTTTCCATAAACCAATTTGTAATGGGTCATTTATTTTCCATTCATTATTATCAAAAACACAAGCTTTTTCAAAAGGAGCGCCGCCTAAAACAATAATATCACCGCCATCAGCAAGTAATTTTTTTAGCTTCTCGTAGATTTCTAAAGGAAATCTTTGTCCATATGGAAGAATTATGCTTTTTACAGTAAGTAGGTCAAAATCTAGTAAAGTTTTAAAATCCATAAGCAGGTAAGGACTGCATATTTGTTCAACATCCAGACTTTCTCCCCAAAAATTATGTTCTGGGAAAAAATCTTGATCATAAAATATTATGATTGTATTTTGCGATGTATTTTTCATTTTTTTGTGATTATTCCTTTACTATTTCAAAGAACACAGTTGGTCCATGTTTTAATTTAGAGGTATCAATCTTAATATTGAGTATTCCATCTTTAATTATTAATGGAAGTTTTTCTTTGCGTGAACCGTTAATGCTTAATGCGTAAAGCGACATTTTTGCAGCATTTATATTTTTAAGTTTTGCTCTTAGTTTTCCGCAGCGCATTAGGAGCGGCAAACTTCCAGTTTTATATAGAGTGACTCGATCACCTGAAAATACCATGCCACTATTTGCTATTTCAGTTGAATAAATAAAAACAATACGTGAGCTAAGACTAATTTTTCTGCCATCAATTGAGCAGGCGGTAATACATGCATTTACGCTAGATCTTTCTACAGTTAAAGCTCCAATTTTTTCACTTTTATTAGCCTCTAAAGAAACGCCTTCGGTTTTGTCAGTATGTACTTTTATGAAATTTTCTTTACTCCGCATAGTTATCTGACCTGTCTCATTCTGAAAAAGCCCTTTTGTTGAATCACTTATATTATTAGCGGCTAAAATTCCATTTACTTTTAATTTATTTATAAAATCAGACAAAGAAAATGATTTATCTTTTGAATCTACAATCTCGACGAACCAGTCCGATTTTTTAATTATAGCGCCTTTGTTGGGGAATAAATCGATATTTGCTTTTGTAGTTTTAGCTACTTGGAGAGGAATTGGCAATTGAGGAAATGTAACAGCAAAACCAGTTAGTAATGCTATTTTGCTTTGTTCAGTATTGATAGCGCTTGATAAATTTTTTCTGTTTTCTAAAAACTTATTTGTTATTTGTATATCAACACGCTTTTGCGCCTGCTTGACGTCCCCCCGAGTAAAAAGACATGAACTGATAAATTCATTGGCTCGCGAAATTGGTGAACGTGCGACACTAAAATCAATATTATGTCTTTTCATTTCCCAATCAACCGCATCTTGATGGATAAAGAGAGCTGAAAAACCTTGAAATGCTGAATATGCTGAAAAAACTAAACCACCTTCATGTTGATATTTATTCCAAAATGAATGATTGAATTCGCTAACAAACAATGGTCGATTAGCAAAACGACTTGCGCAAATACTGCGCCAATAACGAGCAAGAGTACTGATTGAACTCATTTGTCCACATCTAGAACCTGGTTTAGTCTGTTTTGATGGATGACAAAAATACCCATTACTGCATATGATTTGTGATTTTTCCCAACGTGCAACAGCTCCAAACATGCTTCTCAAAATATTGTACTGAGTTATCAAACCTTTATAACCTGTTTTCCTAACAACATCTTCATACCAAGATATTTGTTTTAACACGAGCTCTTTTTTGAAAGAACAAAAATCATAATGATTAGAATTAGCTCCATATAACTCGGTTCCGCTAACTTTTAAATGACTAAAGTTTTTATATTTAGCTAAAGATGGTTCACTCCATGCTTTTGCTAATGCGGTTGTATTTTTGTACTTACTTTGCAACCATTCCTGCCATCTTTGATTGAGTAAATTGCGAGTCTTTGAGCTTATTCTGTTAATATGAAAAAGGCCCATGCTCTGTTCGTTGTAAAACTCGACACATACTATTGCTGGATCATTTTTCCACGCAATACCAGTATAAGGATTAACATGATTTAACATTTTCTCAGCAGTTATTTTCCAGTATTTACGATACTTTTCATCGCCAAGAAGCATTCTTAATTTCATATCATTTCTGCCGCGAAATGCCTTGCCAACATTTTTATGACCAACACAATATGCAGCAATAGTTAAAAAAGTATAAACACCATTTTTCTTCATTTCAGAAATGAGCCTATCCATATTGTCTAATTTTACTTTATTAAATTCGCAATCTTTTTGAGCTCCTTCCATAAGGTAACGGTCAGAAACATGTGGACGGATAGCATTATATCCTTGACGTCTAGTTAATTTTGCATATTCGACGATTAATTTCTTAGAAACTTTAGGATCAGAATTATTAAATCTACGAATTATCGAGAAAAAGCCACTAAACCCTTGCAAGCGTACTGCTTTTGACGGCCTTTTTTCAAAAGCTAAAGCTCCTTGTTTATTGATAATTGCACGCCCGTATTTACCTGCTGGTCCAGCTTCTAATGAATTGCTAAGATCAAGAGCACTATCTGCTTTGATTTTGATATTTGACATATCCACTTTTTTCCATTCAGCATTCGCTTTTATAGTAATTCTTACATCATCAATTTTTACATCAGAAGATGA
>Ga0255410_1043_pt1 | contig 19970 bp, 14 predicted proteins | sample CelNoTSeSYBR01J2_FD_182126 | JGI IMG/M metagenome (GOLD analysis project Ga0255410, IMG submission 182126) | Sediment cell enrichment communities from methane seep in Santa Monica Basin, California, United States - CellEnrichment... | ecosystem: Environmental > Aquatic > Marine > Cold seeps >... | reverse complement strand
CATACAGGCGCGCTTTTGTAAAATATACTCCCACCTGGCCCCGCAGCTTTATGCCGCAAAACCAGAAAAAACGTAATTTAGTAGCGCGCATGAAATTAATTCCGGTTCAAGAACTAATTGAAGACAAAAGTTTATTGTTTTGTGACGACTCAATTGTCCGCGGTACGCAGTTGCAGGATACTGTCATTCGTTTATTAGAGCGCGGAGCCAAAGAAGTACACATGCGTTCAGCCTGCCCGCCACTGGTTTTCGGCTGTAAATTCCTGAATTTCTCACGTTCCCGTTCAGTTCTGGATCTGGTTGCGCGACGTGCAATCGAAGAAATCGAAGGCGGAAGCGTAAGTGACAAAGTATGCAAAGAATACACTGTTACTGACTCAGAAAAATATAACAAAATGCTCGAGGTCATCCGTAAAAAACTAAAACTCGGCACTTTAAGATATCAAAAACTTGAAAAGCTGGTAGATGCAATTGGACTTCCAAAAGAAAAACTTTGCACCTACTGCTGGGATGGACAAGAATAAAGAATGGATTTCAGTTATTATTTAGCGCCACTGGTTGGATTTAGCGCAATGCTTGCCGGCGGTTTCTGGGGACTTGGAGGCGGCTGGTTCGTCGTCCCTGTCCTGCTGACTTTGGGAATAAGCAGTCCCGTAGCGGTGGGCGCAAGCCTGCTGCAAATGCTCCCGAGCACTTTCCTGACCGTCTTACGCCAATTCAAAAGTATTGGCTGGGGGAAAAAATCCTGGGGCATGAATATTGCATTACCTATCTGCGGAATGGCCTTTATCGGTGGTTTTTTTGGTCGTCCGCTCGGGGTTCTTATGGAAGATTTCTTTAACAGCCGCAAACCACATCAATGCATTTATCTCATTTTACTGGGCTTTATTTTATATAAAACTTTCACTCATAAACCTCTCAAAAAATCTTCTGAAGAAAATCTAATTCCTCAATCAAGTCCCGTCAAGACTGGAATTATTGGCTTTATAGTCGGGGTTTTGTCATCACTTTTGGGTATTGGAGGCGGAACCATCACCCGGCCTGTAATGAAAAGTTATTTGCATGTACCGGAAGTATTCACCAGCAAAATTTCTCGTCTGGCGGTATTTACAACCGCGCTTGCGGGAACGACTTCATATCTCATGCAGATTGAAACCCTCAAATCCGGTGATCCGGGAACGGATTCATTAATTCTTGGTTTATTAATGGCATCAGGCGGCTTTATCGGTTTCCCTTTGGGCGCCTGGTTGCATTCAAAAGTTGTCGCATCAGGGCACGAAGAAAAAGCGGCACACAGTTTTTCTTATGTGGTGATACTGGTCATACTGAGTTTATCGTTTAAAATTATCAATCAAGTTACAATCAGTCAAATTATCATATTAATTTGTGGTGTATTTCTGCTTTCATTCCTCCCGATCTTCACAGCCTGGAGTTGTAAACACCCAGAAACCAAGCTGTAAAAAAAGAAAAATATAACGCTCCGGGGCGTCGCCGGACGAGTATCGGGACGGGGCGAACGTCGCCATCGCAAAACGATGCGGAGAACATTGATGACCGCTCGACCATTCGCATCTTTTTCAAAAAATCGCTTTGCTATTTTTGAAAAAGCCTCACTTCTCGAGAATTGTACTATTTGAAAAGCGCGGCAAAATGCCGCTTAATTTCGCCCGTTGGAGACGGACGACAAACAGGTTCGCCTGTTTGATCGGCGAGCCGTTGCATCCGGCATTTTTTATAAACGAAGGCGACGTTCGCCCTTGTTTTTACTGACCTACGGCGTTAAACTAAACACATGACTTCAGAAGCTAAAAAATTTCATCCCGGTGATGTCCCGCCCAAACCGGGAGTATATGTATATCGTGACCGTTTCGGGACTGTTATTTATGTCGGTAAAGCCGCGAATCTGCGGCACCGCATGAGTCAGTACTTCCAGGCTTCACGAATGAATCGCGCTGACCCTAAACAGCGTTCTTTACTCAAATCTATTTATGACTGGGATTTTTTCGTAGTCAAAAACGAAGATGAAGCGTTGATTCTGGAATCACGCCTCATCAAGGAATACGCTCCTCAATACAATATCCTTATGCGTGACGATAAACGCTTCCTGCTCGTTAAAATTAATCTGAAGGAAGATTTTCCGCGCCTTGACCTCGCTCGCGTCCGTAAAGATGACAGTTGCAAATACTTCGGTCCTTTCCCGAAAGGCTCAGCTCTACGCTCGACAATTGAATTTCTCAGCGCTTATTTTGGCTTACGCACCTGCAAAATAAGCACCCCTGACGAAAGCACTCGAAAACATTGCCTCAAGCGCATAGTAAAAGACTGTCTCGAACCATGCAACGGCAAAGTTACGAGGGAAGAATACCACCAGCATGTCAATAAAATGCTACAGTTGTTGAACGGTAATACCAAATCTATAATTGAAGAACTCGAAAACAAAATGCGCGAAGCCGCTGAAAAAACACAATTTGAAAAAGCCGCCCGCTTCCGGGATGTCATCACTAATATTAAAACCGTTTTCGGCGAAAAAACTCGTTCATTCCGTTATGCGTCGATTCCATCGGCTCCCGGTCATGTCGCCGTCGAGGATCTGCAAAAAGTCCTCAATATGCCCTCCCCGCCAATGCTTATCGAATGTTTTGATATTTCAAATATCCTCGGCACTCTCGCCGTAGCAAGCATGGTCTGCTTTGAAAACGGCAGCCCCGCTAAAGCTAAATACCGGCGTTTTAAAATCCGTGAAGTCGATCAAATTGATGATTTCGCCATGATGCAGGAAGTTATCAAACGACACTATTCCCGCAAAATTCGCGAAAAAATGCAGTTGCCGGATTTATTGATGGTTGACGGCGGCAAAGGACAACTCTCATCCGCAATGGAGACTCTCGCAGAAATTAACTGTCCGTCATTGACGGTTATCGGGCTGGCTAAAAAAAATGAGGAAATATTTTTGCCAGGTCAAAGCGAGGCAATCGTCCTTGATCGGCATTCCGCGGCACTGCGCCTGCTGCAAGCTGTCCGCGATGAAGCTCACCGCTTCGCTATCGGCTACCATCGTAAACTGCGTATGCAGCGTTTACAGGAATCATTACTCGACGATATTCCGGGAATCGGCGCAAAACGAAAACAAATAATTTTGCGGCATTTCGGCTCAATTCGTAAACTCCGCCAGGCCAGCGCAAACGAGATTATGAAAAAGATTCCGGGCACGGGACGAATTTTTGCTGAAAGAATAGTTGAATTTCTACAGAAAAAGGGTTAAGTTCCAAGAGTTAAGTATTTTTTAGCTGGGAGCCTGATCGGCATCTTAAAACTTAAAATTTAAAACTTAAGACTTTCTAAAATGAAACTATTTTCAAGATTATTTATAATTTCAGCAATACTTTGCGGTGTTTTGTTTTTAAACGGCTGCATCTCTCCGAGAAGAAAATGCATGGCAGCTGCAGAGGATGGTGATGCGAAATCTCAAGGTCTTTTAGGCAGCACATACCTCACCGGCAACGGTTCCGCGATAAATTATTCCAACGCTTACTACTGGTTGCGGCTGGGGGCCGCTAATGGCGACAGCCTCGCGGCTTATTACCTGGGAGTAATTTATCAAAATGGATTTGGCAAAGTCATACCCGACCAGATACGCGCGGCAAGACATTACAAAGGGGTTTACAAAGACATTCATACTAAAGCTAAACAAGGTGATTTAGCGTATTTGAATATCCTCGCGGAGATGTATTACTATGGACGCGGTCTTGAACAGAATAAAACAGAAGCCATAAAGATGTTTGAATATTGCGTAAAACGCCGCTGGCAGCCGGCAATCGAAAATTTAGGTGTAATCCTTTTTACCAATGACAAGTTCAAAGATGTCAAAAGAGCAAAGTCTTTATTGTTTGAAGCCGCCGCATACAACTACCCGAGAGCTCAATTTTATCTCGCCGAATACTATTCCCGCTACGGAGACAACAATACCGCTATAGCACAATTGAAAAAATCAAGTGCCGGTGGTTTCCCCCCGGCAATGTTCAAGCTGGCTGAAGAATATTCTAAAATAAATTCTCCTCAAGCCGACATACTTTTCAAAGTAGCGGCCAATGAAGGCTATGCTCCCGCCATGCTTATCGTCGCCGATGGTATATGCGGAACTGAACAAAAATTAAAGTGGATTAAAAATGCCGTCGAACACAGCTCGGTTCCGGCAATGCTTCAATACGCGAAACTGATCAGCGAACGCGTCAATCCTGATCCCGCCAAGGAAATGATTCTTTATCTGCTCGCTTTGAAAATCAGAAAAGATAATCCTCAAATCAAAAAATCAATCCTTGACCTGGATAAGCAGACCGGCTTATTTTTCCCAGTAAAATACACTTGGGAAAATATTTCCGGCGGCGAAAATATCCTGCTTGCCAACTCAGAGATAGAACGCGTCCTGAAAGGCTTTAAGGCAGGCATTGTCGCCGGCAGCAAAAAACTTTTTAAAGAACGCCTGGCATACAACCCACTACCCTTTTTCATGAATAACGACTGGTACCTGCTCCATGAAAACAGTTTACCTCCGATATGGTCAGCGCAGCTGTTTAAAGCGGTTGAAAGACATGGGGGGCACAATCCTGGCTTCTGGATTAGTTATGGTATCTCCGCCGGGCTCGCTGGTCAGGGAATCGCTCAGGCTTTCGCTGCCTTCAAACTCAATGAGCTGTTAAAAAAACGGGGAAAGAAGCTTGAAAATAATTCGCTGATGAATATCACCGCCTTGATGAAAGCCAATGCTTTGATATTGCTGAATTACGACACGGAAGCTTATACATCCTTATTCCAAAATGGTAATCTCATGCGTGATGACTTGCCTTTCCTTATTAATTTCATAAATTTCTGGTGCAGACCTTTGCTGAAAGATAAACACAAATTCTGTATAGCAACTGGAATCGACCCGAAAAAACTTAGTGAATTCAGTTTGCCGGAGAAAAAAGATTTTTTTAATCTTGAATACGGGCATGTGATTTCTACAAAAGCCAAAGTCAATGAACCGCAAATTAATTTTGGCTATTTAAAGAAAAATAAATAGGATGCATACTATGGGTGATTCAATAGCAATAACTTCGGAAGTAAAAGTATTAAAAGATACGCTTATCGCCGCTGAATCAAGTATAAAACTGTTATTCACCGAGCTAAAAAAAGGCCAAACGGAATTTATAAATATCTTCCGGCGTAACTTTATCCAAAACTATATCATTGTCTTAAATAAGATATCAATTGACCTGAACCATTTCTCTGACGACAACGAAAGCGCCAAGCGCATTTTTACCGTATTGAACTCGGAAGCTGATTCTATCGATGCCCTTAATCAACTGTTTATCGACTGCCAGGGAAAAAGTTTGATTACATGCCTTGAGGAAGCTATTTTTGACTCTCTGATTCTACATGATGTTCTAAAAAAGCTCAAAGATGCAGATGATGACACAGATTTTTTCATACGTCATGCCGCCCAGATTTGTTCCAGCGTGCAGGCTATAAGTTATTTCATCGAACTAATGCAGAATAAAGCCGGAACGAAGAATAAGCTTTCACGTTTGCGGCCTGGAATCAAAAATTTACTACAAGGCGAAAGCTGCATTAACTTGCCTGATGACAAAATTTCATCCACAACAATGGACTTATTGACCCGGAAGGCTCTTGAAACTGACCCTTTCAGCGGAGGCAAAGCTTTCCGTTACCTGAACGACAAATTTACAGCAGTGGAATTGAGTTCTATCCGCGCGGTTGATGATTTCTTTGGTTATACCCATGTCCGGAAAACTTTTGCAGAGCATTTTGACGAATTTTCAAAACAAAAAACTAACTTGCCCTTATTAGTCTGCAGCCTCCCCGGTTTGGGCAAGACGCATTTCACCATTTCATATACTTTAGAACACGACAATTTGACCTTAATCCTGCCGGAACCTGAGGACTTGGAGAAAACTCTCCAGCCATTGATTGAAAAGCTCGCTAATCGCAAAGACCGGCGTTTCATAATATTTTTTGATGATGTGGACCCGGTCAAGATAAACTGGTATTATTTCAGAACTAACATTGGCGGAAGTTTTTCACTGCCGGACAATGTTTCTGTAGTAATCGCGTCAAACTTTGAATTTCCAGCAAATATCCTCAGCCGCGGCCGCGCGATAAAATTTCCGCTGTTTGACGAAATACGCTGTTTGGAAATGATTGAAGAGTTCCTGAAAAGCCGCGGCTTAAAACACCGCAATCCTAACCTGGAGTTAGTGATTGCGTCGGACTACCTCGAAGATTTCGGTCAACGCAAATTTGAAGAGTTAAGTCCCAGAACTTTGATACGCTATCTACAAGTTTATCAAAGCGACATGAAAAAGCGCAAGAAAATGCTGCATATGACCAGAATGGATGTTTTCGCGAAACCAGATCCGCAAGTATTTTACGAGTTCAACGCAAAATTAATGCGTTCACTTTACGGCGAAGAAGTCCTCGACGCCCTCCGCGAGGAAAACATAAAACAACAGTTAGGCGCATTCTAAATATAAAGAGAGTCCCTACTAACCTCACTTTTTCCTGGATATAGAAAACTGCATCCAAGTTGACCAGCTTTGCTTTGGTTTAAGTGTAACGTTGCGAGTCATCCATTCAAAAGTCGGATTATTGCCGCGATACAAGTATACTTGATTCAAATATGCGGGATCTAATTTGACGCGTATAGCTGACTGATTTCGCTTGTTACTACAAATGATTTCCGGCACCTTAAAGCTGCCCATAACACGCTGCTTAGCAAATTTGAGCACCTTGTTATCTTTAAAAGTAAAAACCTGCTCATTTTTGCCTTTACCGGTCACTGTGAATTTACCTACTTTAAAAATCAGGTCATTTAGTTTATCCGCCGCTTGTAACGCGGGGAAATTGTGAGACCACAAAGAAGTAGATGTGTTATGTGTCGCCGTATTGGTAACTGTATATTTTACGGTAAAAACAGGCTTATCTGTTGAAATAACAAAGGTTTTCGCCAGCCGTAATCCATTAGCTTTGAAATCGGCTTGCAGATTAATCAAGAACTTGCCGTTAACGCATTTTACGTTTTTTAATTTATACGGCTGATTGTTACTGGAATATTTCAACATTGGGATCCAGAAATAATCCCAGCACATGGAGTCCTGTTTCTGCTTACCAACGCCAATAGCAGCAGTTATACCCAACGCCTGCCAGTTAAGAACAATACCGCCTTTCAATGAAACCGTGAGCTTTTGAATTGGAGTTGACACTTCAATCTCAGGAATGCCATCACTGTTAACATCGGTCATAACGGCCTTTGATTTGCCGTTTATAACGGGCTTGAAAGCCGGTGTTTTTCCAACCTGCAATTCACGGGCATATTCCTGATGAATGACTTTGTTATTTTTTGTTTTGGTAATTCCGATTTTATTTTGATAGGGTTTGAGAATATAGAATTTCACATCCATCGGGGGAATTTTCAGCAACAATTTTTGCCGTAACTCACTAATCGTCCAGAAGGCTTTACCGGAAGGCGGTAAAATACGGCATTTGCTGATTGCGTTGCTTATCGAAACTTTTTTGGGAAGCAACTCATCTTCGATATTCAATCCTGTGTAAAGTGGATATCGGGAATGAAAATTAAATATTAAAATAAGGATTTCATTGTTAAGTTTATACACTCGATGCCCACTCAACGGTTCCCATTTTGGGAGATTAATTGTTTTGTTCCCCGCCTTGATTTGACGGTTGGGACGTTGGGTAAGCTTAACTTTTGAATCCTGCCGTTTACCTTTTCGCAAAAAATTCTCGACAACGGCTATTTCTCCCATTGCACGATTGATTTGAACGAAAAACAAACCGTCAATTTGAACGCCGGGGAAAATACATATTCCTTTACATCCGCTACATGCCGCTCCAAGTATTTTTACTCGGAATTGTTCTGGCGAAAGGGTTTCTTCATTAGTGGTGTAAGAGCCTTGCAACGGGTCATTCCGGCTAAGAGACGGGGTCATATAGACCGGGCGTTTTAAATTCTTAACGTTCACATCAATTAGGTTGAATGCGTCTTTTTTCAGGGAATGATAAAAACTTGAGAAGTGAATATCGATACAATCCTCATAGCTTTTAGGATCTTTGGGCACGCTTTTATAAAAATCACGGTAGTTTGGCGAGTCGAATTTGACCGGATAATCATAATCAACCATGACAACGCCGGGAACAATACCTTTGATTATTGCTGCGGTTTTGCGATTGATAGCGGCAGTTTGTTCGATGCGAAAATTAACCCATTCATTTGAATATTTCGAGGTTATCTCCTTTGCTGAAAGTACCTTGTTCGAATGTACCTTTTTGCTGAATTTCTCCCGGCATTTGGGGCAAAAGCACCATTCCATAGTACGCCACGGCTCGTAGTCGAGTACTACATAATCGCCAGCTTTTGCTTTTATTCTGCTATATTTTTTCGTCAAAAACTTGGTCATGTTATTAGTAAATTTTTGATCGTTCAAAAAATATTCCGGACAAATACGATGACGTTCGGCTTTACCATTATGCTTAATCGCTATGCGGGCATCTTTTAGATTATTGGTCAAACTACGAACAATTCTTGTTTCAGTGTAATCCTGTTCCGGATTGTGCATGTTCCAGCCACGTTTTTCCAGAATTAAATCCATGCCTTGAAGAACAGGACGCCATTCGCGCTGGCGTGAATTTAAATTAGCTTCTTCATATTTTTTGATAACACGCATAAAAAGCGGCATATCAAGGAAATTCATATCTCCATCAGCCCAATTATAAATTGGAAAATCTTTAGGATTCGGCAATTTTTTCAAAGGAGGAAGAACGCGAACAATAAGTTCTCTTTTTCGCGCTTTTGATTTATCGTCCTGCATGTAGAACCATGTTTTGAATTCAGCAGGCAAAGCAGTGTTTGAATTAACTGGTTCAAATGCCATTACCACCTGACGCCGCCAGCGGATTATTGGCCGCATGAGAGAAAAAGCTTTTAAGTTTTTGTAGATATAGCGTTTATAAGGTTTGCCGCCTATTTGTATATCATTGACTTTTGGAGTCGCGGCAGAAAGTATGGTCGGATGGCTGTTAAAACACTCAACAATTTTCAAACCGACAGGTATTTCTATTACCAAAGCCGGATTCTTCAGAGCTGAACGCTCACCCCAAAAATCAAATGACAAACTGTTTGGGCTATCAACAATCGTGTTGAATAAGGTTCTGCCATTATAAATTATACGGTTACCCTCCGCCGGACTGCAGTATACCGTTATCGGAAATTTTTTCTCGCCGGCCTGGGCTGTTTTAGTTAACGCGGTGCTGATATAGCGAACTTCTCCGCGACCGACATTGAGAAGATAAAACTTCATTTCAGCCGTGTTTTTCGGTACGCTAAAAATATAACTTAAGTTACTCCAAGCACTGGAAACTCCTTTCTCAGAATACTGTTCACCTATTTTAGTTTCATTTTTATCATAAAATTCTGCCATCAATACAGCTTTACCTTTACCGGATACTTTATAACGGGCAACCATTTTCAGATTGGTTCCGGCAGGAACACATGGCAGCCAAAGTTCAGGTTCAACACCGAATTTAGCTCCGCCGGAAACCCATCGCAGACAGGCCCCCTGACGATCAGCAGTTACCTTGAAACGTGTTTCCGCGGCTGACCATGATTTCACCATCCAGTCAACAGGCAGTTTGCCGGTATTTTTACCATAAACACCAAGCCATTCTTTTTTTATCAGCTGAGCCCCTGCGGGTAAAGCACTATCTATATGTAAAATTTTGAAATCGTCAAAAAGAATACTGCCTTCGCCCTGGTTCACCCGGAGAGATAAACGTAGTTTTTTGATTATTGAAGGGATAAATGTATAAATTTTTATCTTTTTCCAATCGCAGCTCCCCTTAACTGAGTATAAACGTTTCCAAATTAACATCTTGCCTTTCTTATCAAAACCGATTAAAACTATTGAACCGGATTTGACAGCTTCGGTTTTGATTGCACCGGATATTTCAATTAGTCCGGTAGAAGTTAATTTTACAGGAAGTATACCGCTTAAGCATTCAACCCATTTATTACTGTTCAACTTGGTTATTTGAAGAGCCTTGCCATCTCCACGTTTGACTAGTTTAAAATCAGCTTTTGCTTTACCATGAATACCTTTATGCCAACCGGCAGGAAAATCAGGGGATTCAGCGCTGACTTTGTCGAAACTCCCGTTGGGTAACAGATTACCGGCATTACTAGCAATAAACGTCAAACCTGCAATAAACAATGCTACATTTTTCTTAAAACTCATAAATTATCTTTCCTATTTATTCACTTAACGCCCACCATCCGGTACTAGCATCAACATTTGTCTCATTTTTAATTTTTGCGTAATAATTATTTATAGCCGTCAAGCAGTCTTTCTGTACGGCAATTATAAGCATTGAAATGCAGGTTATTAACATTACCTCCAACATAAAGAATATTGGTATCTCCAGTTGGCAGATTTGTTCCACTGGAAGCCCCATGACGCCAGGAAACTCTGTCACTAGACATGTAATCAATCGCCCAGGTATTATTTCGACTGATATCAAGCACCAATGCAGCAATACTAGGTTTGGTAACAAATGACAGTTTATGTACTGGCCCATCTGCGGTAGTATTACTCAATCTTATGTTCATTCCATAGTGCCCGTAGTTGAAAATGGTAGCTTCCTGCGGACAGATAAACGGACCTGTCTTGGGTTTCCATTTCCATTTTAAACCATATACGCTGAGTAAATCCTGAAAAGATTTATTGGCCCCACTCTCTCTACCGGGAACAATCCAGTCGTCATAATCTCCTGAATACATGGCAGATGCCAACCCAATCTGCTTCAAGTTTGATTTACAGGCAATATCTTTAGCTCTACCTCTTGCTTTATTAAGAGCTGGCAATAACATGCTTGCAAGGATTGCTATGATAGCGATCACGACGAGGAGTTCAATGAGTGTAAAATTTCGAAGTTTTTTCATCTTTCACCTTCCCTTTTTTAATGTTATTTCTAAAATGTTTGTTCATTTTTCTTCCTTCTGTATTAGTTGTTATTTATTTAATAAAAGCTTTTTCTAATTACGAATTCGCGTGCCGGCACTTTGACAATTTTAGTTATCCCCGAATCTTTTATATCATTTTCAATAATATCATCGGCCAATTTTACGGTTTCCCGGGCAAGCTCTATCAATGGGTGCGTAATCGAAGTTATTACTGCGTTATCCGAACTAAAAGGGGCCCGGCTTTCCAGATTGTCGTAACTGATTATTTTTACATCCTTGCCCAGTTCCAAATTGCGTTCTTTTACAACATCAATTATACCTAAAGCAATAAAATCACTTAAAGCAAAAATTACTCCATTCAGATTATTATCTAAAAAATATTTTCCTTGTTCCCGCCCGCATAAAAGAGCCAGAGAAGTATCTCCAGATATCCCAGTGCCCAGCGGCAGGGTTTCATGCGCAACTTTCATATCATCAGCCACTTTTCGTAAAACCTCTACTCTTTTTTGGGAAGTTTCACGTTGAATACCGGCAATAAAAATATTATTTTCTCCCTGCTTTTTGAGATAACTTAACGCAATCTCAAAACCCAAATCATAATAATGACAAACCTGGTGAAAGGGATACGGTAGAATTTGAGAATCGCCCGCAACTATTATAGGCACAGAAAGCCGTTTTAACCACGGCAGAGTTTGTGGCGTAACCATACCACTGGGAATAATCAGTAAATCATATTTTATTGCTTCGGAAAAACTAATTATTTCGCTGCGATATCCTGGACGAAGTATAAAATCAACCTTAACCCCTAATTCGCCTAATCCATTAGTCAAAATATCTTCAAAAGTGCCATAAGCCGCTTCATTTAACGGATTATGGTCATTATGCTGCCAGGCAAAATATCCGACCAGTTTATCGCGATTCAATACCCTTTGTTTAGCAACAAATGTTCCTTTACCCTGAACTCGATAAACCACACCTTTTTCGACAAGAGTAGTGATCGCCCGATTAATCGTCATTGATGACACATTATATTTTTTAGCGAGCCATTTTGGCGTCGCTAAAGGCGTATTGCTTTTTTGGGAAGTATCAATTATATATGCTTCTATATCCGCGGCAATTTCTTTTGCCGTATATTTCTTTTTAGCGATGCATATTGCCATGATTATAAATCCCAAATTGTTTGTTACTATAGAAAGTATACAAGAGGGGAATTATGTTTGCAACACTTTGGAATCACTAAACCAGAAGAAACACAAAAAAATATAACATTTACTGCTTAAACATACATCAATTAATAATTCATATATTAACACAAAGCCTATTCCACAGCCTTCACAGAAACAAAGCAATTAGAACGCGAATGGATCTGCTTCAACGCTTATAGGAACTTTTTGTTTATGCAGTATTTTATTTGCGGCATCGCATATTTTTACTGTTAATTCCACTTTACCTTCTTTAATATTTTTAAATGGCAAAGTTATTATCTGCTTCCCGCTATTAAGTTTATTAGTCTGTTCGTATAAAACTTTACCGCCTTTCGTGATAATAAAAGTCGCTTTTAGTTTGTCATTCTTTCGCGGAAGCGTTATTTCCGTTTCCAACACCAGTTTTTTTATTCCAACAGTGATACTTGCCGGCTTTTTAATAAACTTAAACACCGGATAAACTTGTTTAATAATCATAAGTTCATCGACATAAACAATAATATTTTTACTGCCGGCTGATAACATAAAATCAGTGCTTGCGGCATCAGGCCTCAACACACCAAATGCTTCAAAATTATACCATTTTCCAAATTTTAATTTTTTATTAACAGGCTTACGCTTTTTCCCCTTAATTGAACACGATCCTCCCAAAGTCTTAGTTCTAGTATTAACAGTCAACCATAGAAGCGCAGCGTTACCAATATACTTTCCCTTCCTGTTCCATTGCCTTATGCGAAGCGACATCCCCAAATTAACTGGTTTTTCATGATTAATACGCTCAAAAAATACTTTTGCTTTGATGCTAAATTTTTCCCAGTTACGTAAACTGTTAACATTAATGTGATGAATAAGGAGTGCTGATTCAGCAGTATCTTTACTCAAAACTAACTTCAATGAAGATGTTCCTTTAGTTGCGTGACTTTGAGATAACATGATCGTTTGCGCAACTTTATTAGCCGGCTTAAGGGTTTTTAGCTTAAATCCCTTTAGTTTTTTCTCAAATGAACCATTATTGAGTAAGTTTCCCCCGGTCGTCTGAATAACAAAAAACAATGAGATTAGCAATATCAGGTAATTTTTCATATTTTGCCTTTATTTTAATACAATTTACATCCATTAAAAAATACTTTCAATAATAGAAAACTCTTTTTTGATGGAAATAGTTTTTTTACTTTTCCGATTATGTAAAGTAAATATTAAATCATAATCCCCAAGCCGTAAATCTTTTGTATTGATTGTGATTTTCTGTTTGCCTGAATTAGTAAAACTTATTTTTTGTTTATATTCTTTTGCATCTTTTTTCAAACATAATTCTGCGTAATAATCATTCAGGTTCAACTGACTTACATTAAGATCGAGCAATAGCTGAAATGTGTTTCCGCTGACAATCTCATTTTGCAGCAGTTTCAAATTAATTATCTCAGGAGCGAAGTATTCACCGGAAGTGCAAAAAATTGCTTTACTGTTTCCTTTTGGGAAAAGTTCCAGATTGATATTTATTTTACCTGTTTTCTCTAGTTTATATGGAATTATCAAGCTTTTATTTTTTTGTTTTATGCACACTGGAACATTTTTAAATTCCCCATTTATATCTACTTTAAGAGTGCCTCTGAATTCACCATTTTTATTTTTTTGCAGCTCCACAATCAGTTTATTTCCGCCCAATTTAGGACTGACGGTTGTCATTGAAACGATCATCGCTTCCGGGACTTTGCTGAAAAAAATCATTCCCCAATTATTCATCTCATGAAAAGATTTTTCAACCATCGACCAGGTCGAATACTCACAACCTATTTGGGGCTGTTCTTCGCGCCCGAGATTTAAACGCCAAATTGTTCCCGCTACAGGTTTACTTTTCACTCCCAAGTCTCTAAAAGGAATTTTAAAAGCAATATTCCAGCCGGTCTTATCTTTAACCGCCTTTACCTGCAAGTTCGGACGCCAAGATTTATTTTTCCCCCTTACAAGTATCCGTTTACCATTCTTGTTTATCCATTTCATTTCGGCGGTAACAGCTAAACTGTTGCCAGCGATTTGATAAGTTATATTTGAGCTCAAAAGTGGTTTTATAAAAATTTCCACTGCATCGTCGGACCACACTGGACCGCCATTACGTTTTTTAACGTTAGCGACTATTTTTTTCATCTGGTCTTCATTGCAACGCAAAGCAATATAAATACTCTCATCATCATAAAACATGCGGGCAAAAGTTGTTTGTGTCGCGAGCATTCTGCCTGGCTTACTGGATTGTTCTGCAGCAATTGCCCTTACCCGTTTCCAGGCATTATCACCGGTTAAAGCAAACCATTTTGTTTTTGCGGCTTTTTGCCAGGCGGCGCCCTTCATTGTTGGATCAAGAGGAGCTCCACCCTTTATGTAAGGAATTATCAATTGTTCGACCGCTTGCGTCGCAACATTAGCGACAGTTTTTTTATTTGACTCAAGCGATGTAATATTGTTAATTAACTTTGTTTCATTTACAAGTTTTTTTTAACTTGTTTTTTAAGCGGAAAATCTTTTTGTAATTTAAGTATTTGGCGAATAATCTTAAATCTCCAGACATCCCATTGTTTAGGATCAGTACTTTTCAACTTTTTGTCCAGATCCAAAGTGTTGTCTGGAACTTGGACAAGAATTTCATCAAGTACTTTCCGGGCTTGTTTTGCATGTTTTCTGGCGCGAGAATCTGAGGATTTGAGATTTTGTTTAATTAGTAATTCCAGCGTATTGATATATTTTGCGTCATCAATACCTTCACGTATTTCCTCCCATGTCGGGGATGGCAATGGACCGTCCGCACCAAAGTAAACTTTCCCGCTGCCGTAATATCCTGTGCCACTACTCAACATATTTTTTGTATGTTGAAAGCAATAGGCCCATTGCAGAACGCCTTCAGCTTGGGATTTACGACCGAAAAAACCAAATGCCAACCGCCCTCCATGATTATAAATTCCAAAGAAATCTCCAGATTTTTTAGTCCGTTTACGAATTTCCGGCGTAATGTAATTGTAATAGCGTATATCTATATATGGATCAATAAGCTGCAGATCATCGTTCCCACTCCAAGGAGCATTTGACCAGGAAGTTGTTTTTACCCCGCATTTTTTCAATAATTTTGAAAAATGCTTTAACTGTTGTCCCCGCACTCCTTTGTTTGCAGCTTCTTCCTGCGCCATAAAGCATAAATCCGGATAATTATTGTCTTTAGCGTGTTTAATCATCTTTTTTACAATATTGATATATGCTTTGGTTTCAAAGTCAGTAAATTTAGGACTTACATCGAAACTTCCGACTTTTACATAATAATCAGCAGGAAATTTTTCTCCTTTTTTGCGAAAGTTATCCATTGCAGTCTGCAAGCCTGCCAGCCAGGCTTGAATTGGCCGCATATCTATAGTTGCTATTTTGTTAAAGCCTACTGCTTTATATAAGCTCATATCACGATCCAAAGCACCAAAATTCAAAGTAATTTTTCCATTTTTCCAGCCTGGATAGGCGGAAAAGTTACACAGTTCCATAGTATTCATACCATGTTCCCGCATATCAATAAATATTTTTTTTCGCATGGACTTGTTTTTTTGATGACCTCCAATATACATACCAAGCTCCATATCAGGAGCAATAAGCTTTATAGGAAAAACACGCAACAGCAATGGAACTTTTTGGGTTGAATCTGCAGTATTGATTGTAATTGTACCGCGATAAATTCCAGCTTGACTGTTTTTCGGGACATATACAGTTAACCAGAAAAGGCGTGATTGTTCAGGCTTAATAGCAAGATTTGATTTTTTTACTAATATTTCATTTTTATATTTATATTTTTTAGGGGCAGAGCGTAACTTGAAAGGTAAGGCAACAGCAGAACGCAAATCAATATTTTTAGCTTCGATAACCGCATCAGTTTTATTATCTCTTAAATCACTTACTTTAATATTTATTTTTTTTACAGGACGCAAGGCATAAAGTAGAAATGCGACAGGTTCATATTCGCCGGTTGAGGCAAAAATCCTTATATCTTTGAGTAACTCATCTTCCTGTGGTACAGTGTAAGGTGAAGTTGGTTCCATATAATGCTTTTTAAAGAGTATATAGCCAAGTTTTTTATCCTTTGAGTCAGGAGTAAAAGAAAGTTTTTCTTTATCTTTGACTTCTGTACAGTCAGCTGGCATAGCTATTTTTCCGCAACTTGGATCAATGTCTGTTCCCAGAACCTTAAATCCAGAAGGCAAGTCTTTCGCAAAGGCTCCCACGGTCATCATTAATGCAAAAAATACAATTGCTATTTTATACGCTTTTCTCATTTAATCTCTCTCTTTTTAGTTTTTTTCTGTTAAATATCTTAGTTGGGATAAATTCTATAAACGTTAGGATGATTCCAATAAAAAGGGAAATCCTGACGAATCCACCATTCAGCATGACCGTCTACACAAACAAAATTAAATCCATTGTTATGTCGAAAACCGGGTATACCCTGATTCCGGTCTACCCGTTTGAAGCCGTAAACGCTGCTATGCCGTTCCCAATCTCCCCCTAAAAGCGTTGTTGACGGCTTGGGGATTTTATTCATTTTGCGGTATTTCCAAAAATATTCAGCATTCATTCCATACTGGACAATATAAGGTCCGACGTAACTTGGGCATTTACTGCTGTTTTTTCGATAATCCCAATATTTAGATATAACATTGAACCAGGCATTATTGCCATCTTTATGCGGCATTATCATCGCATCGTAATCTTCAGCATAATAGATAAATGCCATTCCTAAGGTTTTTGTATTATTCATACAATTAATACTTTTAGCTCTTTCGCGTGCTTTATTCAAAGCAGGCAGCAGCATGCTTGCAAGGATTGCTATGATAGCGATCACAACGAGGAGTTCAATGAGTGTAAAAATTTTATACTTTTTCATCTTTTCACCTTTTCCTTTTTTTGATGTTGGTGTTTAAATATTTTTCCATCTTTTTTAAAGTTTCTCCTGTATTTTGTTGATAGTTACTTAATAAAAACTTTTTCTGATTACTAATTCCCGCGCCGGGACTTTAATTATTTTAGTTACTGCCAAATCTTTTATATTATTTTCGATAATATCATCAGCTAATTTAACGGTTTGTTGAGCAAGCTCCATTAATGGATGCGTAATTGAAGTTACTACAGCATCGCCGGAATTAAAAGGAGCCCGGCTTTCCAAATTATCATAACTGATTATTTTTACATCCTTGCCCAGTTCTAAATTGCGTTCTTTTACAACATCAATTATGCCAAATGCAATAAAATCACTCAAAGCAAAAATAACTCCATTTAACTTATTATCTAAAAAATATTTGCCTTGTTCGCGCCCGCAGGTAAAAGCAAAATGAGTCGCCGCGGACATTTCTGGTTTGAAAGGCAAAGTCTTATGATAAACACCCATATCATCAGCTATTTTGCGCAAAACAGCAGCTCTATGCAGTGAGGTTTCACCATCTACATGAGCAATAAAAATATTCTTAACTTTTTTTCTTTTCAAATAGTTCAAAGCTGCCTCAAAACCTAAATCATAGTAATGGTTAACCTGATGAAATGGATATTCTAAAACTTTTGCGTCACAAACCATGATTATTGGAACCGGAAGACGTTTAAGCCAAGGCATGGTCTGTGGAGTTATCATGCCACTGGGAATAATCAATAAATCATATTTTATAGCATCAAAAGAAGTAATAGTTTTCTGACAGAACTCCGGCCTGATTACAAAGTCAACTGTAATCCCTAATTCATTAAATCTCTTGATTAAAATATTTTCAAAAGTGCCATAAGCGGCTTCATTTAACGGAGTATGGTCATTATGCTGCCAAGCAAAATATCCGACCAGTTTATCACATTTTTTTACTGTTTGTTTAGCGACAAATGTTCCTTTGCCCTGGACGCGATAAATCAACCCCCTTTCAACAAGAGTTGTGATTGCCCGATTGACCGTCATTGATGATACATTATATTTTTTAGCAAGCTCTTTTGACGTCGCCAAAGCAGTATTGCTTTTTTGGGAAGTATCAATAATATATGCTTCTATATCAGTGGCAATATCTTTTGCCGTATATTTCTTTTTGCTGATGCATATTGTCATGATTATAAATCCCAAATTATTTGCTACTATAGAAAGTATACAAGGGAAAAATCATGTTTGCAACACTTGGGAGTCACTAAACCAAAAGAAACACAAAAACATATAACAGCTATTGCTTAAATATATAACAATCAATATTTCATTTTTTAACACAGAAAACTTAACTGGCGCTTTGAGTAAAACTTTACAGTGATGATTAAGAGCTTATTTTTGTGCGCAAGTCAAAACTGTTTTTTGTTTTAATTTTTACCCGAATCTGAGTGTTTGAGCGATGATTTGAATCAATAAAGCATTTGCCTGGTATTTGACTTATTTTCAACTCTTCACAAGTGTCAAAATTTATGATTAAACTGCATTTCAGGCTTCTCAATGAAACTTGTTTCGCATTGATTATTTCGCTCTGGATATCTGGATGCAGGTTAAATATAAAAGTAAACTCTTTTTCCACTCCTGAAGCATTTTTTACCTGATCCCTTAGTTCTAAACCTGTTGCTTCCGCTTTCAGTATTCTGGCCCAGGTAATATTTTCCCATTCGGCAACCGTGCTTGTTATCGTCGATGAAATTTCATTGCCCTGCCAGCCTGAACATTCAGGAGTGGTATAATCTGGACAATAATACAAACCGTCAAAAACGCCGTCTCCGGCATCGTCAATCAATAACGATGAATGCGAATCCGCACGCTTATAGTCTGAAAAGCGAGGATCATCATAAGAACAACACCCGCTGTCTATTAATATCGGCTGTCCCTCATTAAAATAGGTAAAGGCATTTTTGCCGGCATGATAATGGGAAAATTTTCCGGGATTCAATGAAGCGTCAAAACAAATATATTGTTTCGCGTCGCTGTAAAAAGCTAATTGAGCATCAGAATAATAATTCACCTTTTTTTGTTGACTCTTGTCATCTGTTAAAATATTTAACGGCAAGGAGTTCAAAAACGGCGGCAGAAAAAGCGCGTAGCCGTCGTCAATAACCGTTGAGCGTCCGTCCGGCTGTTGAATTGAGCTAACAAATTCTGCCGCTCCTCGCAAGACCTCTTCATGTTGTTCTGAAACAGTAAAATTGTGGTTTTTGCTCAAAATATACGCATCCCGGACATGCCATGTTTCAAAAACATGGTATGACGGACTGATTTCCTTCAACACACCGTCAGCAAAATAATCATTTTCTATATGAAACTTGCAAATTCTAATCCCTTCAGCCAGAAAAAAATCATCTTTAAAAAACGTACCGGCATACAGCAGTGCCAATCCGCGTATAGACTGGTGATTTCCGGGACTTTTAAGTTCTTCATATTTGCCTTCGCTACCCGAGCTTGATTTTGCGAAATTTGAGCGCTGGCGTTCTATTGAAAAAAGTTGCTGGCTGAATCGCTTTTATTTTATTGTGCCGCTGGCGAAATATTACAGCACGAGCAATGATGAAAATATAGCCGCGCTGGTCAAGGATACAATGCTTTATTTTATCAGGAATTATTTTCCTCCGCAGACTCCTGAAGAAATAAAAACACATCTTGATTATGTTTATTCCATTCGTGATAATGATTACAATCAAAATACTTATGAAGAAAATCAACGCGATGAAACTGATGTTAAATACATTTGGTTTGATTTTCAGCCAGCCAGCCGGATAAT
>Ga0255410_1042_pt1 | contig 19979 bp, 21 predicted proteins | sample CelNoTSeSYBR01J2_FD_182126 | JGI IMG/M metagenome (GOLD analysis project Ga0255410, IMG submission 182126) | Sediment cell enrichment communities from methane seep in Santa Monica Basin, California, United States - CellEnrichment... | ecosystem: Environmental > Aquatic > Marine > Cold seeps >... | reverse complement strand
GAAAAAATATCCGGGATAACTTATATTGACGCAATCGAACTGCGCGAAGTAAAAAATTGTGATTATCCGGAAATTATTGTCGGAAAAATTATAGATATTACTCCTGCAAAACCAAAACCGATACTTAAACGCGCTAACGGTACTCCGGTGAAATAGGCGATTTTGATTGCTACTAGTTTGTTTTTGCGGGCAGTTCCGTTGATTCAATAATAATAGGTGTTTGTAGAACTCTGAGCTTTTTCTGATCAAACTTTTCGGCAGTCGCAGTTGGTGTTGACTGGCTTATAGTTGTCGGTTTTGACGGCGCGGAAAGCATAAATATAGCAAGCCACACCAAAGCTACGAAAAATAGCAGCCCGCCAAGCAGCAACCAGGCAAAATGCCGTATCTTTCTTTGATTATCCTCATCAATTTCATAATCAATATTAATGTGTTCAATTAATTCATGAGAAAAAGCGCTGTCAAGTTTACCTTTGAGCTCATCTATAATGGATGCTATTTCGTTAACAGGCACCTTGTAGCATAAACACAGTTTTCGGGCATAGGCTAACACATAAACAGACGGTAGCTCCAAACGCAACTTTTCCATCTCAAGAAGTTCAATATACCTTGCTTTAATTCGTGTCAGCTGCTCTACTTGAGCTATGCTGTAACCGCTTCTAACACGCATATCCTGTAAATATTTTCCGAAAGAACCAACCCCCAATGGAAGAACGTTTTCTTCAAAACCACCTGCAGAATGCTTTTCCTTTTTCTTAGGTTTCTTTTTTTCTTTCTTTTCTTTTGGTGCAGATATATCAGAGATGGCAGGTTCTTCCCTGATAATGTCCTCCTTCGCGGTATTTGACGAGCCTTCAGGAGTCAGGTCAAAATCCAATGACAATTGCTCATGGATATAGCTTTCTTCTTTTTTAGTTTCTTTTTTGTTGTCAAATGAATCCATTATTGCACATCTTTACATTCAGGGATTATCGATTTCATCAAAAACGAGGATTTCACGTTTTGAACCGCCGGGGCCAGGAGGGCCGACAATATTTCGTTCTTCAAGAACTTCTATTAATTCTGCCGCTCGATTGTAGCCGATTTTTAAGCGGCGCTGTAGATAACTGGTGCTGACTTTTTGCTCCATTACAACAATTTCCAATGCCTTTGCGAGAAGCTCTCCATCGCCGGGAAGTAAATATTTTTTAATAATCCAGAAAAGATAGAGAAATCCCCACACCCTGAAAATTCATTTCATTATCAATTCGCTTTGTGATTTTCACAAAAAAACTTAATTTATATGCCGTATTCGGCTTTAAAGAGATGTTCCTGGATAAACGGGCTGAACCAGAAATGAGAACATTTCTTTCCTGACCGTTAAGTTTTATTAAATGTGGTTTGCCATTGGTAAAGCAAAGGCTGCGCTTGCCGAGAAAAGCTTCTTTCGTTGATACGCGGCAAGTTGATTTTAGTTTATCAAGAGAAATAAATTTATGACTAAAGTCCTGCAGTTTCCAATTTACAACACTAGTCCGTCCAGCCCAGGTAAAAAACCTGTCAACGGTTTTTGTAACCTTTTCAAAGCTATAATTCGGGATTAAGTTGGGATTTATAGTAATATTTTTTCTGAGAGCGTTGCTGCCTCCGGGCTTGCCATTCCATTTGCCGCTTTCAAAGCTCAAAACATAATATAATTCACTATCTTCATCCATTTTTTTATGCGGCATGAAATAGACTAAGGCTTTGTATTTGGCAATTGGAATTACATAAACGGGCACTTGTTTGCTTTTTTTCCCGGCAACGGTCATTTTTAGAGAGGCTAAATTAATTTTTTGTTTAAAATCAATATAGTAACTGAAAGGCTTGCGGAGAAAACTATTTTCATTTGAAAAAACATTTACTTTTACATTATATTTTTTTGCAAAGGCACTTTGAGTCGAGATAACGCACAATATTACAGAAAGAATAATGCATATAAATAAATTTTTCATAACCTATTTCCAAGTTTTGTAAGTAATTTTATAAAATAAAAATACAACTATTTTGCTATCCTTTCAAGTAAATTTAACTTTAATCTGTCTTTCTACTGTCAGCTTATAGGCTTAGGGGTTGCAAAAATGATATTTTAAAGTAAATTATTTTTTATGTTTAACTAACTATTTATATATAACCAGCAAGGTTTTAAGCATTATGAAAATGAGCAAAATGGTCGGGCGTCGTATCAAAGAAGACCCCAAAGACGCCAAAACTGTAAGTCATAAATTTTTAATCCGCGGCGGCTATGCCCGCATGGTGTCAGCCGGGATATACTCCTTATTACCTGTCGGCAAACGGATTATCGATAAAGTTGAAGCTGTTATCCGTGATGAAATGAATAAAATCGAAGGTCAGGAAATCCTTATGCCGGTAGTTTTACCGGCTGAATTATGGGAGGAATCCGGACGCTACGAGTCGGTTGGACAGGAACTTCTGCGTTTTCAGGACCGCAACGGCAAAAAAATGCTTTTAGCGATGACGCATGAGGAAGCGGTATGTCACTTAATCCGAACCGAGTTGAGCAGCTATAAACAATTACCGTCAATGGTTTACCAGATTCAAACTAAATACCGTGATGAAGCCAGACCACGCGCCGGCCTTATCAGGGTTCGTGAATTTACCATGAAAGACGCTTATTCTTTTCATATTTCACAGGAGTGCCTGGATGAGTATTATGAAAAAGCGCATCAGGCTTATGTGAATATTTTCCGCCGTGTCGGCATGAACGATGTTCTTTCTATCGAGTCTAATTCCGGCATGATGGGCGGTAAGATTTCGCATGAATTCATGGCTATTTCTGAAAACGGCGAAGATACAATTTTTGTTTCTCCCGACGGCAGTTACCGCGCAAACCGTGAAATCGCGACCGCGGCGTGGAAGTTTCAAAAAGAAGCCGCGCTTGAAATGGAAAAAGTTCATACCCCGAATGCTAAGACGATTGAAGAAGTCGCTGGCTTCCTTGGTATCAAACCCCAAAATACCGGAAAAGCGGTTTTTTATAAGAATGATGTCAGCGGCGAACTGATTTTCGCGGTAATCCGTGGAGATTTCGACGTAAATGAAAGCAAACTGCAAAATATTGCTTTGGCTTCAGAGTTATCTTTCGCTGATGATGAAGCAATTCGCGCGGCGGGTTGTGAGCCCGGCTTTGCGTCACCTTTAGCTGTTGACAGCACTAAAGTAAAAATAATTGTTGACCTTTCGGTGCTTGAATCATCGAACCTTGTAGTTGGAGCAAATGAAGCGGATTACCATTACAAAAACTTCAACTTTGAAAGAGACATGACCAACACTAAAGATGTTATAATCGCGGATATCGCAACTGTCCGGGCTGGCGATCCCTGCCCTGTAACTGGCGAACCACTGCTCGAAAAACGCGGCATCGAAGTTGGTAACATCTTCCAGCTCGGAACTAAATATACAGATGCGATGAATTGTACAGTACTCGACCATAATGGTAAAGCAAAAAGCTTGATTATGGGTTGTTACGGCATTGGAATCGGACGAACCATGGCGTCAGTAATAGAGCAGAGCAATGACAAATTCGGACCGATCTGGCCGATAACAATCGCGCCGTTTCAAGTACAGCTTTGCGCTTTGAATCCTAAAAAAGAGAATATAGCGGAAATCAGTAATAAAATCTATGCGGATTTGACTGCTGCCGGAATCGAAGTTCTCTATGATGATAGAGGCGAAAAGGCCGGTTTCATGTTTAACGATGCCGACTTGCTGGGAATTCCATTGCGTCTGGTTGTTTCACCTAAAACCGTTGTAGATGGACAGGTTGAATTTAAACGTCGCGGCAGTCGTGATGGCGAATTGCTCGAAATTGATAATATAGCAGAGACAATGAAACAATTGGTTGTCGACGAATACAAAAAATACGAATAACAGGAGATTCCAATGTGGGATTATAATGATAAAGTGATGGATCATTTCCTTCATCCGCGCAACGTGGGTGAAGTAAAAGATGCCGATGGCGTCGGTCAGGTAGGCAATATGTCCTGCGGTGACGCGCTGAAATTAAGTTTTAAATTAGATAAAGACGGCAAAATTTGCGAAGCTAAGTTTCAAACTTTCGGCTGCGCCAGCGCGATTGCGTCCTCGTCGGCTTTAACCGAAATGATACAAGGTATGACCCTGGATGAAGCGGAAAAACTAAGCAATAAAGATATTGTTGATGTTCTCGGGGACTTGCCGGAAGCCAAATTGCACTGTTCCGTAATGGGAATGGAAGCTTTACAGGCGGCAATAGCGAATTACCGTGGCGAGGAAAGCGATGCTGAACATGAAGATAATCATGAGGGGCGTATCGTTTGTAAATGTTTCAGCGTTACTGATACAAAAATTCGCAATACTGCACTTAATAATGATTTGCACACAGTCGAGGAAATCACTGATTACTGTAAAGCCGGTGGCGCCTGTGGTTCATGTCTGGAAGAGATTCAGGATATTCTTGATGGCATCTGGAAAGAGAAAAAAACTGAGAGCACCTCTTCAAAACAGACGGAATTCATGAGCATGCCGCTGATTCAGCGTGTCCTCAAAGTTCAGGAAATCATTGACAGTGAAGTCAAGCCAATGCTGGAACAGGACGGCGGCGGAATAGATTTAGTTGACATGAAAGATAATGTCGTTTATGTGAAACTTACCGGGCATTGTGCGTCCTGCCCCAGCGCAGGAATAACCCTAAAAAGCGGCGTTGAAGCAGTTTTAAAGGATTGTCTTTTCCCTGAAATAGTTGTTGAGAATGTTTAAAAGAGACTAGGATTATGACAGACAAAAAACTTATTTATTTGGATAACAACGCGACTACAGCCGTAGCTCATGAAGTCTTTGAGGCTATGCGCCCGTATTTTTGTGAACAATACGGAAATCCTGGTAGTATTCATGCTTTCGGCGGTTCGATAATGGCCAAAATAGAACACGCACGTGAACAGGTGGCGTCTCTTATTGGTGCAGATCGACAAGATAGACACGGCAAATTTACTGAGGTAATTTTCACCAGCTGTGGTACAGAAAGCGATAATACCGCAATAACCAGCGCTTTGCGGGCCTGCCCGAAAAAGAAAAAAATTATTATGTCAACGGTCGAGCATCCTGCCGTTTTAAGTTTAGGTAAAGATCTTGAAAAACGCGGCTATCCAGTATCTTATGTGCCGGTTGATTCTCACGGCGCACTGGATATGGAACGCTACGAAGAAATGGTCGATACTGAAACCGCGATTGTTTCGATAATGTGGGCTAATAATGAAACAGGAAACATTTACCCAGTCGAAAAATGTGCTGAAATCGCACATCGTTACGGGGCATTGTTTCATACAGACGCTGTTCAGGCAATAGGTAAGCTCCCATGTAATATGGCTGACTCTCAAATAGATATGTTGAGTTTATCCGGACACAAACTGCACGCTCCTAAAGGTGTTGGCGCCTTGTATATTCGGCGTGGAATTCGTTTTCGTCCATTGCAGATCGGCGGACATCAGGAACGCGGACGCCGCGCCGGTACTGAAAACGTTGCTTCAATTATCGGTTTAGGCAAAGCCGCGGAACTGGCGATGAGTTCTATGGAAGACGAAAATACCCGTATAAAAGCTTTACGTGACAGATTAGAGACTGGTTTGTGTAAAAATATTCCCAAGGCAAAAGTCCTCGGAGACATTGAAAATCGTTTACCCAATACTACCTTAGTTGGTTTTGAAGCCATTGAGGGCGAATCTATCCTGATGATGATGGATCGTTTAGGCATTTGCGCTTCGAGCGGCAGTGCTTGCACTACCGGCAGTCTGGAGCCATCGCACGTTTTGCGGGCGATGGGAGTACCATATACGATTGCCCATGGCGCGATTCGTTTCAGTTTGTCAATTTATAATACTCAGGAAGAAATAGATTTTGTAATCAAGGAAATGCCTGCAATAATAGCCTGGTTAAGAAAATTATCACCATTCTGGGAAGATTAATACAAAAAGGAAGCAAACAATGTCGACTGAAAATGTTTCTTTCAGCTCAACTGCTTGGCATCGTTTTCGCAAAGACAGTCTAGCGATGATTGGCTTAGGCGGTGTTGCGATGATGTTTATCCTTGCTCTTTTTGTGCCTTTTATTGCCAATAACCGACCATTTTTCATGCTGGCTAATGGTGAGATAAGTTTCCCGTTTCTGCGTTATCTATTCGCGCCGGACAGTTCTGAAATCTTTATCGAACAAATATTTAACTATATGTTATTATTTTTCATCCCGGCGACCTTAATATACTTTGTCTTAAAAAAATATACTAAAACCAGAAATGTTCTGTTAATCATTTTTGCTTTGGCATTATTGTTTCCATTTTTCCTGACTCAGCGACGTCTGGATAAAACCTGCTGGCGTGATGAAGTCAAGAAAAATCATTCATTTGCGGTATTCGCGCCAATACCTTACGGCCCCTACGAATCTACCGCGGAACATTACGCGAAGCCTTCGTCGCAGCATTGGTTTGGTGCTGACCAGACCGGGCGTGATGTTTTGGTGCGTATGCTTTATGGCGCGCGAGTTTCGCTGGCAGTAGGCTTGTTCGCGACTTTGCTGGCGTTGATAATCGGGACAACAATAGGCATGTGTGTGGGTTATTACCGCGGACGACTGGACTTGTTCACAATGCGCGTGGTAGAGATAATTATGTGTTTTCCAACCTTCTTGTTACTATTGATTTTAATGTCAATGTTAAAAGACAAAGGTTTTGGTCAGTCAATTTTACTGGTAATAATGGTTTTAGGTTTTACTGGCTGGATCGGCTTGTGCCGTCTGGTGCGCGGCGAAGTTTTAAAACAGCGGATTCTCCCTTACATCGTCAGTTGCGAAGCGACGGGCGTACCAGTCTCTCGAATTATGCTCCGACACTTGCTACCGAATGTTTCGGGACCTATCTTGATAAGTTTTACTTTTGGAATCGCCGGAGCAATAGTCGCGGAAAGCGGTTTAAGTTTTTTAGGCTTCGGGGTTCAATCTCCGACCGCGAGCTGGGGGGCGTTGCTACGCCAAGCTTTTGAAGACCCGCTCGGCTACTGGCATCTGACCTTATGTCCAGGAGCGGCTTTGTTCATCACGGTCTGCGCTTTCAATTTTACCGGCGAGGGCTTGCGCAAAATTTTTGATCCCAAGGCTGTAACATAAAATAAAAATAACTTGTGCTTATCCTTATTAGTGCTATCTTAAGCTCTTGATAAAAACAGGGATATAAATTAATGAATGCATATCAAATATATACTACAGCTTTAATTGCCTGCGGACTTGCTTCGCTGGTGGTAGCACTCTGGGCTGGACAGATGAATTTAAAGCGTCTTCCTAAATGGGAGAGTTTGCCACGGAACAGGAATATTGCTGTAATTTTAGTATTTTTGTGCTTATTGTGGTGCGTCCCTCAGGCGCGACCTATTGTCTGGGAGTGGATGCTGCCCTGGCTTTATCCTCTGGCAATTACCTTTAGTATTCTCGGGTATCTGTTTCTGGACTATTTGTTTTCGCGCGCGATTGGCGGATTCTTTATTTTACTGACTTATTATTTCGTTCATGAAGCTTTCACCTTTCATACTCCGGCAATGGCATTATTCGCGATTATGTGCTGGGCTCTGGGTATTTTAGGATTGTTTTTTTCCGGCAAGCCTCATTTATTCCGCGATTTTATCCGCAAACTTGCAAAATCTCCACGTATCCGCTATACAGCTACGGCTTACTTTGCCGCCTATGGTGTGTTGTGTCTGACGCTTGGAATTGTGCACGCGTTTCGAGGTTAACAGCATGATACCTTTTGATTTAAACGAATTCTGCATACAATGCAATGTTGCCGATCCGGCTGATTTTATTTCTAAAATGACTAAGCTCTATGATTTACTGCTCAAAACTAACCGTGAAGTCAATTTAACACGTATTCAGTCGAAAGAAGATTACTGGATAAAGCACGTGGCTGATTCTCTGGCGATAACACGATATTTTCCGCGACTGAGCAACGAAGAACTTACGGTCGCAGATATTGGATGCGGAGCAGGCTTCCCTTCTTTGGTGCTGGCGGCGGCTTTTAGCAATTTACGCATAACCGCGATAGATTCGATTGGGAAAAAAACCACTTTTGTCGAATCCGCGGCGAGAGAACTTAATTTAGATAATCTGGAAGTTATCACCGGGCGCAGTAAAGAGTTGAACAGGAAGCCTGAATATATTGAGCGTTTTGATATTGTCACCGCTCGCGCGGTAAGTGATTTGCGCACCCTGTTTAAAGAAGCAAGAAAGTTTATCAAACCCGGCGGACAGTTTATTTTCTTTAAAACCCCGGAACAGGCCGGAGTCGAAGTTCCGCAAGTAAGCAAGGATGCTCAAAAATATTCGCTTGGCTGGAAGCAAACAGAAGTTTTTTCTCTGCCCTGTGATTCAGGGAAACGTCTTTTCGTTTACTCTATGTAAACTACAAAATTATAATTTAAACTTTTACAATTAACCCTTTCATTTTTTAATTTTTTAGTGTATAATAGTAATATAGACATAATCATTAAGGTAACTAAATATGCAATATGAGTTTAAAAAGAATGAAGATACCAATACGCGGGTGCTTGTTTGTCCACACTGCAACGAGGATCTGATGTATGCTGATATAGAAATTTTTCGGATGTGTCCGTTCTGCGACAAGCCGCTCCAGCAGACTGGTGAATTGGAAGATTTCATTCTAGAACCCGTAATTCAAAGTTGGGTCGCGAAATATACTGGACGGTATTCAGGTAAAGACATTATATATTTTTAAGGAGTTTTTGCTCAAAAAGCTCTTTGAAAATATTTCCCCATATAACTTTTCCTTAATTGATTACTTTAAATAATCTAACAATTATCCTAAAATTTCTATAAGATGACAAAAAAACTTGCAAACGAAGTTTTTCTGTTGTAAACTCTATAAATGGATTAATCATTCAATCGTTGCTATAGGGGACAGGAGGTAAAATAAAAATATTTCAAGGCATTTTCAGTCGTGAATATCTACTTAAAGAGCACGGCAAAAACAAGTTAATTCTTGTTTTTGGGAAAATAATTGAACTATTATCAAAAACGAGACAAACATTTGCAGTTAAACTCCTACTTAATAACACCTTACAAAAACGGAGGTTAATTTCAAAAAAATGCTAGCAGACTTAGTCTTTACTGTGATTAAGTAAGATGTAAATAGTAGTTAGTTCGGAAAAATAAACTGAGATTTTTTTAGAAAACAGTTAGCTTTTAAGTAAAAGCTTAAGTATAGTTACTTGATGCTTTAACTCTAAGATAACAAGGAATATAAATGACTTCAGTACCATTAAAATTAAAATTAGGCAAGTTAATAAAAAGTGGTTTGCAGGCAGCGGGCTTAAGGCAACTTGATTTAGCTCAACATTTGCAAGTTTCCACATCTGCGGTATCACAAATGCTTAATGGAAAAACAGCTCCGGCTGCAATCCATTTAGACAAGATATTCCAATTATTAAATTGCAGCCGTAATCAAGTCTTTATAATGCGCGACTTATTGGCCCGGATTCGTTCCGGCATGCATGAATTACGTTCACCGGTGAATGAATTTATCAGAAGCGCCAGAAAAGGACATAGTTTATCTATGGCCAAGCTGGCCCATTTGAGTAAAATTCCTGTTGCTGAATTACGAATTCTGGAAACGTGCTCGACAGTCGCACCATCCAGTGAGCAAATAACGGCGCTTGCGGAAATCCTTGAGTTTAAAAATGATGATATACAGCAACTGCTCAATGATTTGCCTTTATATGGTTCAGAGTCTCTAGGTGAAAGTGTTCAAGAACAGGGCGCCACTTATGGAAGCGTCAGCAAACCCTCTGCTCAAATCCCTGTGATTTCAATTGAAAACATGCTAAAATTCAACCCCGCCTTGGAAGATATTAAAAACTTTGTCTGGCGTAATTATGATAAAGTTATCTCAGCACAAACTCTGGATGATTCAATAAATAGTGATGATGTTTTCGCCATTGTTGATTCCGGCGACAATTTTAATCCCCCACTTCCAGGTTCAACAAGCTTGATTGTTGCTTTGAAGAATTTTCCGGAAACAAATGATACCGTAATTGCAAAATCCAAAAAGAGTGATAAGTTACAGCTCAAAAGATTTGTCCTTGAAGGGGCGTGTGTATCTTTGAAACCTTTTATTGGTTCCGCTGAACAGGAAAAACCGGAAGCAAATGATATTGAATGGGTTCGTAAGGTTCTGAAGGTAGTAATAAGCAGTTTATAATTCCCTTCCTGTATGGACAAATATAATATTAATTATATTCATAAATACAAAAGGGGGGTTGTCATATGGAAGCTGACATAACTGCATTATTCGCCGTAACTAGTTTTGCTAAATTCGGAAAACGCCTGGAATCTTTACGCAAAAGCAAAAATCTTACCCAAAATAGACTTTGCCTTAAAAGCGGCATTTCAAAAAATTCTATTTCAGCTTATGAATGTAATAAGCGCTACCCCCAAAAAGCTACTCTTTATAAGCTTGCCAAAGGCTTAAATGTTAACAGCTTAATCCTTGAAGACCATCTGGTATTTTGTGAAAACGCCGTTGATCATTTATGTAATTTTGATGTTCAAACTGGAGAGTTTTCGCTTTTTCGTGAGGAATAAAACTTATCATGGCTGATGAAAAAAGTAATAAAGCTAAAAAAGATCCTGATTCTAAAAAAACAGGCAGTTCCTGTGGCTTTTCCATCGGATGCCTCATTATTATTGTCGCTGTCGCGGTAGTAATTTTCTTCCTTTTTCTAAAACCCGCACTTGAAGAAGCCGGTTATTCCTATGATGACCTGAAAAAAAAGTTTCTTGACCTCAAAAACAACGCAAGCGACACCCTGGATAAAACTGACAAGCTCTATAAAGACGGAAAAGAAAAATACGAGGACATTAAAGATAAAACCGACGAACATCTTGATGATCTCAAAGATTTGGATGTTAAGTCACGAGAAGAACTGAACAAAACAGCTCCCAAGCTTATTGCTGATTAATCATACTTTGCAGAGGTTAAAACTTAATATTTGCATTGAACTTGAACAGTTAACAAATCTACCGTTTGCGGTATAACAGGACATTATGAGTATAGGCGAAAAAAAATTAAAATGCGGATTTAAAATGCCGCTTTTCGGTCTTGGCACCTGGCTGATGGGAGGCGATTTTAAACGTGATCCCGATAATGACGGACAAGCTGATATCGCTTCGCTTATATGCGGAATGGAGCATGGATTTACCCATATTGACACTGCAGCGATGTATGCGGAAGGCTTTGCCGAGGAAATAAGCGGCCAAGCCATCAAAGGGCATATACGGGATAATTTGTTTATCACATCAAAGGTCTGGTCTGATGATCTCAGTTACGACGGAGTACTGCGCGCTGCTGAAAACAGCCTTAAACGGCTTGGCATCAGCTATCTGGATTTATATTTGATTCACAAACCAAACGACCAGTTCCCTATGTCTGAAACGATGAAAGCTCTTGACCGTCTGGCGAATGAAGGAATTATAAAAAATATCGGAGTAAGTAATTTTTCGCTGGAACGTTTCAAACGCGCACAGCAAATCTGTGAACATAAAATTGTTGCGAATCAGGTTCATTATAATCTAGCGAACCGCGAACCGGAAAAGGAATTATTAGGATTTTGTCAGCAGAACGATGTCATGTTAATTGCCTGGCGTCCTTTACAGAAAGGTACAATTATTAACGTGGAATATCCGTTCCTTGATAAGCTTTGTGACAAATACCATAAAACTCGAGCACAAATAGCTTTAAACTGGCTGCTTAGCCAAGATAATGTTACTACAATATCAACGATGCGTTCCACCTGTCACATAGAAGAAAACTTAGCTGCGTTAAATTGGAAGATGAGCGATGAAGATATAGAAATCCTGCGTTGTAAGTTTCCCGGCCAGGAGCAAGTTTCCGCGACCGTTCCTCTAAGTTAGACTTTTACTAAAACGCGCAGATAATACTGACATTGTCTTCGCCGCCGCTGATTAAGGCTTCTTTCATCAAGGCGTTCAGGGCATTCTTGGAAGTATTACTCTGACTGAGAATTTCCTCTATCCGCTGATTTGGGACATGCATGGATAAACCATCCGAGCACAGCATGTAGCGCTCGTCGGGCAATCTGGAGTAAGCACTTATTTTGGGTTCTACACTGGCGTTTGGGCCTATTGATTTAGAAATAATGTGAGCAAAAGGATGCGATTTGGCTTCCTCGCCGGTAATTGTGCCTTTCTTGACCAGTGCCGCGACAAGACTGTGATCTTCGGTTAATTGCTTCAGCCTGCCGTCGTTGAAAACATATAAACGACTGTCGCCAGCATGACCGACAACAACATGAGTCGGTGTAAAAATCGCCGCTACAACAGTTGTCCCCATCGGGCTCGCAAAGTTTTTACGTTTGTTCTGAGCAAAAATATCTTTATTTATTGAACGAATTTCATTTCGCAGAAAAGCTTTGATTTTGGGGAGAGACGAGAGCTTGCCGACATTCATGTATTTCCAGCTTGCGACAATTTGACGGCAGCATAAAGAACTGGCGATTTCTCCATTCTTATGCCCGCCAATGCCATCGGCTATTACAGCCATAGAATTTAATTCTTCATGATAATCCACATAACAGAAGCAGTCTTCATTTGCGTCTCTAACCAAACCAGTATGAGTCTCGCCGGAAAAAGTCAGGCGGGGCACATAACATTGCTTCTTTGTTTTTAATTTATCCATAAAAATCTCTTCAGTTATTAAAAATATAATACCATTCAAATAAAAGGCTTGCAACAATAAAAGTAATATATATTTAAAATATGGCAATAAAAATATTATTTTAGGTTTTGATTTTCGACAAAGGACTGCTATTTTAGTATACATTTACTGCTTTGTCAAGGTTTTATATAAAGTTAGATGGCTTATTTCTTTAAATTTCTTTAATTTCATTAATAAAAAGGAACTACTATGGAAAAAGTAAGTGAAACCAGAAATTTTGTTGTCGCTGGACACAGTGGATGCGGCAAAACCTCCCTTTGCGACTTAATGCTTTTCAAATCCGGTGCCGTTGAACGTCTTGGCAGCGTCGACCAAAAAACCAGTGTATCTGATTATACGCCGGAGGAACAGGAAAAGCAAGCTAGTATTTATTCATCTCCCCTTAACTGCACCTGGAAAGGTAAAAATTTATTTTTTGTAGATACTCCCGGTTACGCTGAATTTATCGGCGAAACAATTGCTCCAATGAGCGTCGCGGACAGCCTCCTGCTGGTGGTTGACGCCGTTGATGGTTTGCAAGTCGGTTCAACTCGTGCCTGGAAAATTGCCAGGCGTTTAAATATACCGCGTTTTATCCTGATTAACCGTGTAGACAGAGATCGCGCTGATTTTAAAACCGTTTTATCGCAATTGCAGGAAGCCTACGGCAAAACAGTTTGCGTTCCGGTCACATTGCCGGTTGGCAAAGAAGGTGACTTCAGCGCCGTTGTAAATGTCCTCAGAGATACTGATGTTCCCGCAGAACTTGCTGACGATGCTGCGAAATACAAAGAAATGCTCATGGATACCATCGCTGAATCAGATGAAGCTTTGATGGAAAAATATCTGGAAGGCGAAGAGCTTACTGACAAAGAAATCGCCACAGGTTTGTATACCGCTATTATGAGCGGCGATCTGGTGCCGGTTTACGCCGCAAGTACAGCGAAAGATATTGGCGTCACCAAGCTCATGGACAGCATAAATAACCTTTTCCCTGATCCTTTGACCAAAGAAAAAGTTATCTTAGCTGACGACAGCGAACTGAAGCTTGCCGCAAGCGGTACGGCAGTCGCAAAAGTCTTCAAATGTGTTGTTGACCCTTTTATCGGACAATTGACATTCTTTAAAGTTGTTTCAGGAGAACTGAAATCCGATAGCGAATGTTATAATGTCAATACTGCGACAAAAGAGCGTTTGGGACCAATCCTCCTGCTCAATGGCAAAAACCAGAAAAACACGGCTTCACTTGGCCCCGGTTGCATTGGAGCGATAGCAAAACTCAAAAATACACATATCGGCAATACCCTGGGAGACAGCAGCTCCGCTAAAGAGTTGTCGCCAATAGTATTTCCTAATCCGGTTATGTCTTATGCTATATCTCCAGCTAAAAATGGTGAGGAAGATAAAATCGCTCAAGGTTTGCATAAATTATCCGAAAGCGACCCTACTGTAATTCTCAAGCGTCAGGATGAAACTCATGAAATGCTGCTTTCCGGTATGGGCGACCAGCATCTTGCGCAAATTGTCAAAAAGCTGAAAGATCAATACAAAGTAAGTGTGAAACTTGAAACTCCCAAAATTCCATATCGTGAAACTATCACGATGAATGGAGAAGGTCATTACAAACACAAAAAACAAACCGGCGGCGCGGGACAATTCGCGGAAGTATATTTGCGCATTGAACCTTCTCCTGATGGTTATGAGTTCGAAAATAAAGTTGTCGGTGGAAACATCCCGAAAAACTTTATCCCGGCGATAGAAAAGGGAGTTGTAAAGACTTTAGACTCTGGACCTTTGGTGGGATGTAAAGTTGAAAATATCAAAGTAACTGTTTATGACGGCAAACACCATCCGGTAGACTCTAATGAAATGGCATTTAAAATCGCCGGCAGAATGGCCTTTCGCGATGCTATAGCCAAATCAAAACCAGTTATCCTTGAACCTATTATGAAAGTAAAGATCACTGTCCCAAATGATTACATGGGTGATGTTACCGGCGACTTAAATCACAAGCGCGGTCGTATTTTAGGCATGGGCACGGAAGAGGGTCTGCAGGTTGTAAACGCAGACGTCCCACTGGTGGAAATGTCAAAATATGCTACCGAACTGCGCAGTATGACGCATGGTCGCGGTGTTTTCAAAATGGATTTTGAAAGGTACGAGCAAGTGCCGTTAACCATTGCCAACGACATAATCGCCAAGCATCAAGCTGGACAAGACGAAGAGTAAGATTAAAAAAACGAAAAAGGCCTGGCTTTCGAGTCAGGCCTTTTATTTTGCAAGGTCTCCAGCTAAATCCACACAATCGGCACATGAAAGCTTTCCGCCCCGACGAATTTCGCGACATGTAGTTGAACCGGCGGCGGCAATAAACTCTTTCTCAAATTCAAGATGTTTTTCCGGATCATCAAATATAAATTTTACCGCATGCAGTGCGCCGCAAACTCCTTCTGGAGCCCGCCCGCCGCCACAGGCTTGAAATTCAGAAATGATTTCCGGGCTGACACTTTCGTGTGATTCACAAAATTTTAAAACCGCCTGCGCGCAGTTCAATTTGTCTTCTTTTTTAAAAAAATCAGATGCTTTATCTTTATTCATAAAATTAGCTTTTTGAATTATTATTTTTGTTAAAGTAAAATATTTTCGCTTACTTTAATTCCTTAATTTGTTTTATCAAATAAAAACTTATGCGAAATTCTATCATTTTTACGATTATTTTCGCTTAAAAACTTGACATTCACACTCTTATCGTTACCTTAAGTAACGTTACTTTTTATAAAAATGGATACAAATATTTTCATGGCAATTGAGAAGAACCAATTATTTGAGCTTGAAATCTTAAAACATGTTGAGGAAGACGCGCGATTGAATAATCGTTTGGTCGCGTCTAAACTTGGGTGTAGCGTGAAACTGGCGCATGAACTATTACGAAAAATGGTTGATCGCGGCTGTCTGCATATCAAAAAGCTGCATTCGCGGCGCTGGGATTATTTTTTGACACCAAAGGGAATTGCCGAAAAAACTCGTTTGACCAGAGAATTCCTTTCATTTTCACGGTATTTTTATCATGAAGCGCGCAAGGCGAGTTCTATGCTTTGCCGTCGTTTAGCTGAACATGGCTGCAAGACGGTGGCTTTTATTGGCACTGGAGATTTGGCGGAGATATTTTACTTAGGTGTTAAGGAGTGGAATTTAGATATAAAAATGGTCTATGCCGACAAAGGTGAAAAATTTTTGGGCGTACCAGTTAAGCCATTTTCCAAACTTATTGATACAGATGTTGATGCTTTGATAATCTGTACTTACGACGAACACAATCCAATGTTGAAATTTGAATTGCCTGACGGCATCAAACGAACAGAAAAAATGTACTGGTTGTTTGACGAAGAATTTTATGAGTGTCCGGAGGAACATAATGATTAATCGGGCGAAAAACCTTATTGAGAAAGCATGGGCGCACAAAGGTTTGCGTCATTACGGTGCGAATACCACTTGGTTATTCGCGGAAAAAGCCGTGCGTATGGCGATAGGTTTCGTGGTCGGGATCTATGTAGCTCGTCAATTGGGACCGGCCAAATATGGCTTGTTAAATTACGCGATTGCTTTTGTTGCGATATTTTCCATAATTGCCAGTCTTGGCTTGGATCAAATAGTCGTTCGAGAACTGGTCAAACATCCTGAAAAACGCAATAAATTACTTGGTTCCACCTTTGTAATGAAGCTGGCAGGATTTTTCCTGATGCTGATTGGTATCTGGATTACTTTGTATTTCAGCTCTAATGATTACTCTACTAATTTAATTATCCTGGTAATAGCCGCGGGATATTTATTTCAAATTTTCCAGACAATCGACTTTTATTTCCAAGCTCAGGTGCTTTCTAAATATGTAGCAATCTCACAAATAATTGCCTGGAGTCTGGTGTCGTGCGGACGAGCATTTTGTGCATGGCAGGGCTATCCACTAATTTATTTTGCCGCGCTCGAAGCAATAAACATGTGTTTAATGAGTCTGGGGTATTTATTCTTCTATACACTAAAAGTAAGTCATCCGTTTCACTGGCGTCTTGACTCCGATATAGTACGATACTTGTTGAAGGATTCCTGGCCATTAATTCTCAGCGGGGGTGCTTCGATGATTTATATGCGTGTTGATCAAGTCATGATAAAATCAATACTCGGTGACACAGAAGTCGGATATTACTCCTTTGCGGTACGCTTGGTGGAAATATGGTATTTTTTACCTATGATAATATGTTCTTCGCTGTTTCCGTCAATTATTCGAGCCAAAGAAATTTCAAAAGAGCATTATCATCATCGCCTGCAAATGCTTTTTACCTTAATGTTTTGGTTGGCGGTGGTGGTTGCATTGGGATCAACATTTGCGGGAATGTATATTATAACTCGCTTTTGCGGAGAATATATTAATTCAATACCTATCTTAATAATTTACAGTTGGCGTCTTGTCTTTTGTTTTGTCGGAGTCGCGATGAGTTCATATTTTATTGCCGAAAATATGCAAAAATACCTTTTGTTATTTTTAGTGTTTGCTATGATAATCAATATTATCCAAAATTATGTTTTAATAAAAAACATAGGAGTAACGGGAGCGGCGTGGAGTACTTTGATTGCATCATTTATAATGTCTTACTGCATGCCGCTATTCACTAAACGAACAAGAGAAATATGGATTATCCTTGCTAAAGCAACAGTACCTGTATATTTAATTAAAGAGGTGAGAAATAATGTTTAATCTTCTGGCAAAATTTCCATTTAAAAATAATTTCAATACCGATTCGCAGACGGCGGCGCAGAAAACGCTTTTCGAAAAAATTGAAAGCGGCGAATATAGTTTTCAAGCCAACCATTGTTTATGTGGCAACCGGGATAAGGCGAATGATATTGTAGTTTCTAATATAGATTCAATTGGCGTAGCAGTTAATAATATATTATGCAAAAAATGCAGTTTGATTCGCCTGGAGAATGTACTTAATGATGATTCATTAGTGGATTTTTACCAGAAATATTATACTGAATTATATATTGGAACTAAATATATCAGCGATGAATCTTTCAGTCAGCAATTTTCAGTTGATTCCCGAAGTCACAGGCTGTTTGATTTGATAAAAGAACTGGGCATAATCAATGATATTAATAATGTCTTTGAGGCAGGGTGTGGCGCTGGTTGGAATTTATGGCCGTATCACAAGGATGACAAAACTGTTTCAGGTTGTGATTATGGTATCGAATTTCTTAATTATGGAATCAGCAAGGGGCTGGATCTGCACGAAGGCTCTATTGAAGAAGCGATGCTGTCTGAAAATTCTCAGGATTTAATCATCCTTTCACATGTACTTGAACACATTGCTGACCCCATATCTTTTTTGCAGAAAGTAATATCTTTTGTAAAATGCGGGGGCTATATACAAATTGAAGTGCCCGGAGTTTTAAACAAGAAGAAAAGTGTGCTTGTAACCACCTTTCAATTGCCGCATATTTTTAGCTATAATAAATTGTTTTTAACTAATTTATTTAACGCTCTTGGCTTGGAAATATTATATATTGATGATGAAGTCACCTGTGTTCTGAAGAAACCTAAAAACTGGAAAGCTTGTAATATAAGTGAGATACAAAGTAAAACTTTAGAAAATGAATACCACAATATAGCTAAGGAATTAAAAAAACAATATTCTAGAAAGATGCTTGTATATTGTGCCGCACGAATATTGAAAACATTAAAAATAAAAGATTTAATAAAAAAACTAATAGGAAGGAGCTAGGTCAATGAATTACAAAAAAGTTATCAGGTCGTATCTAAGAAATACTTTTAACAGAGTTGTAGATACTTTTATTCAAGATAAAGATTTGTTAAGAAACAAGGAATTAAAGGATAAGTATAAAGGGAAACGTTTATTTATCCTCGGCAGCGGTGGGTCAATAAAACTACATGATTTAAAGCTTTTGAAAGATGAATACGTGATGACTCAGAATAATTTCCATGTACATGACGATATTTTAGATATAAACCCGAATTTTCATTGCGTTATACCATATTATCAGAATGAAAAAGATATATCTACATGGATCAAGTGGATAAAAGATATTCAGGAAAGACTTCCTAACGCACAGTTTTTTTGGGGCAAAAATACAAAGAATTTAATCGAAGAGAATTTTCCGGATTTGATAGATAAATCTTATTATGTTCATTGCGTGTATAATTTGCTTACCCTGTCAGAGGCGAGAGCTGATATATCCAAAAGAGTTATGGTAGTTCATACTGTTTTGACACAATGTTTAGTGACAGCGATGTATATGGGGTTTTCTGAAATATGTTTACTGGGATTTGATTTAGACCAGAATTATCAAAAAAGTAAAAACGATTTTGGGCGTTTTTACGGCAAGTCGCTTATTACCGATACCGATACCGAGCGAGAGTTAGAGCGGCAACAACACGAAGAAAGTGTTGATGAATGGTTTGGACAATGGATTACCTTCAAGCAGCTGAAATTAATTAAAGATTATGCTAATGAGCATGGTATAAAAATAATTAACGCTTCAGAGCATGGCGTTTTAAATATGTATCCTAGGAAAAAACTTGATGATATACTCAAAGAGGAGGTGTAGTGAAAATGAAAAATATTATTGCAATTATTCCAGCACGAGGCGGTTCAAAAGGGATCAAGAGAAAAAATCTTGTGAAGATCAACAATAAGCCTCTGGTAGCTTATTCAATTGAACACGCTTTAGCGTCGAAGCTGATTAACCGGGTGGTGGTATCAACGGAGGATGAGGAAATCGCGCAGGTTTCACGCGAATACGGAGCGGAAATTCCAGTGCTCAGACCTAACGAGTTGGCGGAAGACCATGTTTTTGACTTGCCGGTCTATGAACATATGCTCAAACATTTGGAAGAAACAGAAGGCTACAAAGCGGATATTGTGGTTCATTTAAGGCCGACAACTCCGTATAGGAAGCCAGAATGGATAGATGAAGCGATTGAATTATTAATAAATAATGAAGAAGCTGACAGCGTCCGTTCTGTTTCAGAGCCGTCCCAGCATCCTTACCGGACTTTTGAGATTAAAGATGGACTTTTATCGGCGATTATGAAAGATCGTCATCCCCATCCTTATTTGTTAAGGAGGCAGGATTTGCCTCCGATGTATTATTATAATTGCGTTATAGATATAACCAAGCC